>Ga0181523_10000945_pt1 | contig 32198 bp, 21 predicted proteins | sample PEATcosm2014_Bin_43_FD_119752 | JGI IMG/M metagenome (GOLD analysis project Ga0181523, IMG submission 119752) | Peatland microbial communities from MTU Mesocosm Facility, Houghton, MI, USA - PEATcosm2014_Bin05_30_metaG | ecosystem: Environmental > Terrestrial > Soil > Wetlands > Peat | place... | reverse complement strand
AGCCCGCCGCTCCGGTTGAGACGTTCGCCATGGCGTTGACCAAGTTGATCAAGGATGGCAATCAAGGCAGCTTGGCGATGTCCTGGGAGAACACCGTAGCCACGGTCGACTTCACCGCCAAGTAAGTGGTGCTAAGTGGAGCAGGTCCCCGACCTGCTAACGCGCAAGCCCGCGTTCCGTGTCGTTCGCGTCGCGGGCGCGGCCCGTACGGCGGCCTGCGTTTCTTCGTAACGCCGGCGGTCTTTGCCGCCGGTGTTTTTGAAAGCCACGTCGAGAAGAACCTCACCGCCCGCCGCTAGCCCCTACGGCCCCGCCTGCTTCTGAAATCGGTATAACTCGAAAGTCGCCCGGCCGTGCGCATCGCCTATCACCTCGATCAGCCGGCGCTCGAAGCCCGCGGCCGCGGCGAAACGGTCCAGTTTCGGACGAACGGCGGGAAAGAACTCGAAGTCAGGCACGTGCGTCACCCAGACCGCGTCCGGCGCGGCGATCATGCCCAGCAGCCACTGGCGGTCGGCCGGGCTCATGTTCGGCGCCGGAACCGGGTCCATCCCGCTGCGCAGCGGCAACGCGCCGCGGTCGAGCAGGCGCAGGCTCTCGAAGATATCCCAGTCGGCGCAATAGACCGCGGCCGGGCGCATCGCCATCAAATCGTCGGAGAGCGGAAACACCGCGTCGGTCCAGGTGTGGCTGCCGCCGTTGCGCACCGATTTCCAGAAGTACTCGTTGGTGACCAAGACGTCGGAGGCGACCAAGACTGCCAATATGACGGCAACTGCCGGAATCCCGGCACGGCCGAGCCGGCGCGAAGCCGCGGCGAAAGAAACCGCCATCGCCATCGCCGGCAGAGGCCACAACAAAATCGTGTGATGCACGCTGCCGCCGGCGGTGGGGGTGGTGGCCATCTGGATCCAGGCGACCGCCATCGCGATGACCGCGAACAGGATGGCCCGCAGGTCCCGGCCGCGCGCCAGCGGCGTCAGCGCGAGAGCCAGCAGCAGGGCGTAAAGCTGCAGGCTGCGCCGTGGATGGCCGAAGCGCTCCGAGGTTTCGGCGCTGAGGCGCTCGGCCAGGTTGTCGGCGGCGCGTGGCGTGGGAGTTTGCGCATCTTCGGCGAACATGTAGCCGAACAGGCCTTCACCAGTGATGGTGCGCTCCAGCATGGCGATCTTGCCGGGCACCTCGTTTACGGTGCGTCCGGCGTTTTCGCGCAATGCGGCAAAACGATCGTGGATGCCGGAGAGCGCCACGGGAAGCGCGCCGGCCAGGAAAGCCAGCGCGGCAATCGCCAGGCGCCGCCAGCTCCATGCCGCCAGGATCTGGCGCGGTACGGTCGCCAGGGCGCCCATCGCCAGCCCCGATAGCATCCACATCGCCAGCATTTTGTCCCAAAGCGCCAGGCCAAAAAGAAAGCAGCCCGCGGCCAGCCAGAGAGCGTTCCGCGAGCGGTGGAACTTTACCAGCAGCAACAAGCCGGCCCCGATCAACAGGTGCTGGAGCACCACCGGACCCCAGTCGAAAACCGTCGTCAGCAGGTACTGGGAATCGGCGGCCAGGATGGCGCATCCAATCACGGCCGCGCGGGTACCCACCGTCGCCCGCAGGAAGCGGTAGAAGATCCAGATGCTGGCGGCTCCGGCCAGCAGAGCGGGGAAGCGCAAGGGCCATACGCCGGTGCCCCACCATTGAAAAATGGGGCGCCAGATCCACGTCTTGAGCGTGCCCAGGTAGCTCATGTGCATGAGCGGAACGCGGGCGTGGCCGAAGTGCCAGGCGTAATACCAATACTTGGGTTGATAGAGCGGCCCAGCCGGCAGCGCCTCATCTGCTTCGATGCCCAGGCTGCCGATAAAGGCCAGCCCCGACAGCAGGAAAAAGGCGGTAGCTGCGGCGGCGCAAACGCGGGCGCGATTTTCGGTTGGCAAGCGCATTTTTTCCTCGCCGCGACGTGGTTTCCTGCCGGGGCGAACTCAATATTGTAGGACGCGGCTTGAGGCGCTGGCTTCCCGAGCCAGGGTTTGGCACAGTTGCGGGTAGGTGTATACTGAATCCGCGGGCGGGTTTCCGCATCCAATCGTAGAAGCGCGGTTTCCGCAATCGCGCAGGGAAGCGGTCTCCGGTCGATGCTGGTAGCTCCGGCCGGCAGAACGGCGTATCGAGCCCCCGCAAGCTGCGCCAATCCATTGAGAAAATGGAACCTTGCTCCGTCCGGAGCGCTCGCACCGTGCGTCGTGGTGCGCCTCAGGGCCCCACCGGCAGTGCGCCCGATTGGGCGCTACAGCGCGCCAAGTGCGGGAAGGGGCGGCGGCAGAAACTGCGTTCACAGGCACTGAAGATTTTTTCGATTCAGCCGATTAGAGAACGGGTATGATTAAGGCCCCTTTGTTTGAGCGCAACGGGGCGCAGGTTAATTTGGCATTGGTTAATTTGGCATTAAGGTTGCTGGGTATCGACTCATCTGGCCGCTGCTCGGGTAGTGAGGCGGTAAGGTAGCCCTAATGAGGGATTGGCCGTGGTGAAACTTTTGACGGCATTTGCCGTCTATTTAGTTGCCGCGGGGGATATCGGCCAATGGAAGGAAGCTGGAAAGCGCCATTGGCTGAAGGGAGATGGACCATGAACAGGACAGAGTTGGAAAAACACAAAAGGGTGCTGGAAGCCAAGCAGGCGGAACTTGCGGCTGGGTTGCGGAAACGCGACGACATTGCGATCGAAAAATCGCCCGATGCGCTCGATGAAGTGCAATTGGCTGGGGAACGTGAACTCGCCATTCGCACGCTGGACCGCGAGTCCAGTTTGCTGCGCCAGGTAAAGAGTGCGCTGGCGCGCGTTGCCGACGGCAGTTACGGAACCTGCCTGCATTGCGACGACGAGATTAAGCCCAAACGTCTGGATGCGGTGCCCTGGACCAAATACTGCATTACCTGCCAGGAAGCTGCCGACCGTCACGAATTCGACTCCGATCCCGGCGACGCGGCCGACGAGTTCCTGGCCGACGCCGCTTAAGTTCTCTTGCTGCAACCTCTGGTCCTGGTGTCTGGGCGAAGGGCGCGGGAACATTCCGCGCCCTTTGTGTTTTTGCGGACCTCGACGGTCAATTTGCCACAGGCGTGCGTCAGAATACACACTCGCCAGCTCGCACGGCGTGAATCTTGGGGGTTGTGGCGCAATCGGACCGTGTTATCTTCTGGGAGGAAGGTACCGCTCCGTGGAGTTTCTACATCGCGCGCCAAAGCTGCCTTCGCACATCGGCATTCTGGCGGGCGCTTTTAATCCCGTTACGGTGGCGCACCTGGCGCTGGCGCGCGCAGCCCTGGCCCGGGTTGACGAGGTGGTGTTCGTGCTGCCGCGAAGTTTTCCGCACAAGCAATACTCGGGCGCGGGCATCGAAGCGCGGGCGGCTTTGCTGTTGGCGCTGGCTACCGGTTCCGCATCCTTCTCCGTGGCGTACGCAGATGGGGGGCTGTTCATCGAGATCGCGCGGGAATGCCGTGCCGCTTATGGGGGTAGCGTGCGCGTGTCCATGTTATGCGGGCGCGATGCCGCGGAGCGCATCGTTCACTGGGACTACGGCGTGCCCGGAGCGATCGAAAAAATGCTCGAGGAATTCAGCCTGCTGGTGGCTGCGCGCCGTGGTGAGTACGCCCCGCCGCCGCGGCTCGCTGACGCCATCGGCGGGTTGGAACTGGATGGCGAGTTCGACCATGTGTCGGCCTCGGAAGTGAGGCGGCGGATCGCCGCCGGAGATGACTGGGAACACCTGGTGCCGGCTGCGGTGCGCGATCGGGTGCGGCGGCTGTACCATTGAAATCGTGGCGCAGGCTGTCGAGCCTGCTGAGCCGAGAGTCGTCTCGGCTTTTCTTCTCTTCTTGCTCTCTTGTTCCTCTCGCGCCTATTGGCCCGAGCCTTGCACCTGAATTGTCACCGGGTAGCTGACATATATGCCCTGAGCGATGGTGAGGACCGTGTCCCACTTGGTTGGCAGGGTCGGGCTGAGGTGCAACTCCACCAGGAAATTGGCGACCGATCCCGGTATCAAGCTGGAACTCAGCACGTCAGCGGAGGGGCCGCCGACTATGGCGGAAACAAAACAGCACGAGAGGTCGGGGGGCACCGTCGGCGGCGAACCGTAGGGGTATATCGATCCCGTCGTGATCAGGCCTTGGTTGAGGGGCGAGACGACCGGCAATCCCAGGCCAGTAGCGTAGACATAGATGATCTCGTTGGCGGCAGCCGGGTTCTCCGGTGTGATCAGCGCGCCCGCGATATTGGCGCAACACAGAACGGAGGGCGAGCCGCCTAAAACGGTCATGGACTCGGTCGCCGCACTGGATGCGCTGGCGCCGTAGACAATACCGTCGCCATCTGGACCTGCCACGCGGGCCAGCAGGACGATGCGGTCGAACTCCGTCGACGCGTAGGCAGTGACCTGCGGATCGGTGTTGATCAGGGCCACCAGGTTGTCGCGGATGCTATCCAGCGTGTCGCCCGGCGCCGTGGTGTAGTTGTAGGTACGGCTGCCTATCGTGACGGTTTCGGTGTCTCCGGCTCCAGCAACGCCGTCGACCGAGACCACGCCGTGCGCCTGGCTCAACGCGTGATAGGCCCAAGCTATGCGCGGCGTCCCGAACCCATTCGCGGACGGATTCTGCGAGAACACGCCCGGATTTGCCGGAACGATCGACACCGCCACCGGCGACGTCACCTGAATGCTGCCGTCGCTCATCACCGACCGCACATAGGCGTTAATACTTGTGGTATTGACAAGCTCCCACGGGATTTGAGCGTTGATCTGCGTCGGGGAAACGTAAAGCAGCGGCGCCTGAATGCCGTTGAGATACAGTTCGACGCCGCCCATTTGAGTGGGCAAGGTCGGCTTCGTCGGGTCGGCCGCGACCGTCTTGGGGCCGAACGTGAACGGCGGGCTGGAGTTGGTGCTGAGCGTGGCGCAGGTGGTAACGCATATGCTGACCAGCGAGCCCGGCCCGACGTTGGCCGCCCCGCCGCCGCCGGTCAATTTGCCGTCGCCGGAGATGCTGGCTTGCAGGAGCGCCCCGGTTGACTCGCTCGTGGAAAAGCTGATGCTGTTGCCGTTCGGTCCCGGAACCTTGGCGGTGAGGACCACTTCGGAATCGCCCGTGTCCGTGTTGGCGACCACGTTCGGATCGCCCCCGTTTTGCGAATTGATCACCGCCACTATGTTGCTGATCACATCCGCCATGGCGTCGGTGACCTGTACCTCGTAGTTGTAGGTCTGGGTATTCGTCGATAGGCACCCTTGGCCCGCGCAGCCGATGGTGACGGTCAGCACATCGCCATCCCGGATTGAGCCGCCGAAGGTTATCGTTCCAGTGGACGTGACCACCAGGTTGGCGGCATTCACCACCGCCTGGTAGGGAAGGTTGACGGGCAGCGGCGTGTAAACGGTGATGCGCCGGTTGTACGGATCGGCCACGTACAGGTTCGACCCGTCCCACGCCAGCGAGGTCGGGGTGTTCATGGAATCGGCCGCGTTGCTTGCCTGATCGATTTCGCCGCCCTGTTCGCCAAGGATGATATCGGCGGACACGGCGTTTTGTGTCGGCACATGCTCGTACTCCAGTACGCGATCGTTGCCGCCATCGGCAATGAACAGCCGCGCGCCGTCGGAAAGCGCGAAGCGCGGAAAGCTTAGGGTGGCAAGACACGCGCCCGGATAGGTCGGGGCATTGTTGCTGTCCGTGCCGCTGGGCGTCGGGCAGAGCACCGGAGTTTCCACGTCCGTCGACCCGGCCGTGGCCGCCGGAGATCCACTGAAAGCGTTATCCGGAATGGAACTCACCATGTCCGGCTGGCCAATCTCCACGTCGGCCGCTACGCCGTTGCTGGTGGGGATGGAATTCCAGATCAGCACCCGGTTGTAACCGAGGTCGCTGACGAACATGCGCGTGCCGTCGGAAGTTACCGAGACCGGGTCCTGCATGTTGGAAGCGGTGGCGCTGGTGGACTGGTTCGCCACCGCCGTCGCGCTATAAGTGGTGAAGTTGGGAAAGCCCACCACCACATCGGCCGCGACGCCGTTGCTGGTGGGGATGGAATTCCAGATCAGCACGCGGTTGTTCTGCGTGTCCGCCACAAACAGCTTGCCGTTCTGGATCCACACGCCCTGCGGCGCGCGCAGCGAACTCGCGGTGGGCGGCGTGGTCAATGGCAGCGACAGCCAGTCGGAGAAATTCGCCTGCCCCACCACCACGTCCGCCGGAGCGTTGCTGTAAGTGGGAAGGTGATTCCAGATCAGCACGCGGTTGTGGTACGTGTCCGCTACCGCCAGGTGGACGCCGTCGGACGCCAGCGCCGTGGGCAAGCGCAAGTTGTTCGGCGTGGCAACCACATCGACCGTATCCGTGATGAAATCCGGCTGGCCCAGTACCACCGTCGCCGTCCCCACGCAGACCGGACAAGTCGTCAGGTAAGGTAGTTCCGCGTTCACCTCGGGCAGTTGACTGGACAGATTCTGGAACATCAGCACGCGATTGTTGACCGGCGCCGCCCCCAGAATATTCGCGTCCGCCACGAACAGCGTGTTGGCCGCGTAAGCGATGCCGTTGGCCGCGCCGAGTACCGTGTTGCTGGAATTCGGGTCCGCGGTCGTGAACGTCACCTGGCCGATCACCGCACGGGCGGCCTGGCCATTCACGAAATCGGCGGCGTATAAGGCCGCCGAGCAGAAGATGATTACTGGAATACACTTCATGGGCAATCGGGGACGCGTCTCGCTGGCACTGGTAAATCCCGATTATAGCAAGCGTTAGCTCGGGACGTGAACGGCCGCAGTGTCGACCGGCGGTCACACGCATGTGCGGATTTCGCACAATCCACGGCCGCACAATCCTCCCGGTTCGAACCACTTAAGAGCGCCAGACGGGGCACGCCGCCGGATCAGTGCACGTGCTCCGCCGAAGTTGGTCGGACGCTGGTTCGCAAAACCGCCGGGACGTGGCGCACGCACTCGTGCGTGCCGCGTCGGCACTCGTGCCGACGCCGGTTTCCCGCGCCCGAAGCAGGTGTCGAGAAAAGTCTCGCCACGGCGCGCCCGAGTGCGTGCGCCATGTCGTTCGCCAGGATTTGGCATGGTTGTTTCCTGACAGGCACTAAGGTTCTGTGTGGGTCTGCCGATATGATCGCTATGTTCGAATGGAACGACAAATTCAGCACTGGCATTGCCAGTATAGACGCCCAGCATCAGGGGCTTTTTTCCATCGGAGCGGAGCTTCATGCTGCCATGAGTGTCGGCCAAGGGAAGGAACGGATGGGCGCCATCCTGACCCGTTTGGTGCAGTACACCGTGGCCCATTTTGCCTACGAAGAACGGCTGATGCAGCTTCACGGCTATTCCGGCTACGCGGCACACAAAGCGCAACACGACGACCTAACGCGGCATGTCCAGCACTTCTACCGGGAGTTTCAAAGCGGACAGATCGGGATCAGCGTCCGCCTTCTGAGCTTCGTGGACGATTGGCTAAAACAGCATATCGGGGAGAGCGACCAGGGCTACGCGAAACTCCTGACCGCTAAGGCCGTCGCATAGGTGTCCTGGCGCGCGCACTTTCGCGGCGCACGAGTGGGTGCTTCACTTCGGAAAGGCAAGGCTATTCTCTGACGGGCCCTACTGAACCGCGCTGCCGGCGGGCCGGGAGGCTTTCACCTGAATGCCATCGCCGCGGGCCGCCAGGCCGGGGATGGAGACCGGCAAGTGTCCGCGAATATCGATTTCGCCCCATAGCGCCTTCACTGCCGCGGTTTCCGAGGGCGCTACATTACTGAACGTGGCCAGGTATGCCGTGACTACCGGGAAACTGCGCAGCAGGTAAGGATTGCCCAGCGCCACCAGCACCAGCGGTTTCGGCGAGCTGGCGAGCGTTTCCATCGCGTATGGCAGCTCGCCGCCCAGCCCGAGCGAGCCTTGATACGCAGTCACCGACGCGAAAGCCGCCACCACGTAGGTATCGCATTGCGTCAGGCGCGCCAGCGCCGCGTCCACATCCGCGCGCGATAGCGATGGATCGAGCATAGTCACCGTGGCGCGCGCCAGGCGCGCCCGCACTTCCTGCGAAAACGTCTGCCCCTCGTTCGAGTCCCGGCTCTCCGCCAGCGCCAGGAAGCAGGCGCGCTCCGGAGCGGCCAGCGGAAGCATGCCGCCGGTGCCGCCCTGATTGCGCACCAGCGTAATCGCGCGTTCGGCCACCTGCTGCGCTCTTTCATTGGCCTCCGGCGAATTGATCGCGTCGCCCAGCGCCTCCACGTTGACAAAACGTCTGCGGTCCAGCCCGACCTTTTCTTTTGCCGCGAGAATCCTGACCACGCTTTCCTCGATGCGCTGGCGTTTGATGCGGCCCTTCTCCACTGCCGCCACCACCGCGCGAATGGCGGCCTCCGGATCGGACGGCATCAGCAGCGTGTCGGCGCCGGCTTCGATCGCGCGGACGGCCGCGTCGCCCGCCGGAAATCCCTTGACGATACCGCCCATGTCCAGCGCGTCGGTGATGATGAGGCCCTTGAACCCCAGTTCGCCGCGCAACAGGCCCGCCAGGATGGCCGGAGAGAGAGTGGCCGGCAAGTCCGGCGGGGCCAGCGCCGGCACGGCCACGTGAGCCGTCATCACCGCGTCCGTCCCGGCGGCGATGGCGGCGCGGAATGGCACCAGCTCCACGTTCTCCAGCCGTTCGCGCGAGGCGGGGATGGTGGCCAGGTTCAGGTGACTGTCCACCGACGTGTCGCCATGACCCGGAAAGTGCTTGGCCGTCGTCAGCACATAGTTGCGGGGATCCGCATGCGCGCCCTCGATGAAGGCCGCCACCTGGGCCGCCACGGCTTGCGGGTCTTCGCCGAACGAGCGGATGTTGAGGACCGGGTTGTCGGGGTTGATGTTCACGTCGGCAACCGGATAATACACCCAGTCGACGCCCAGCGCCCGCGCCTCCCGCGCCGTCACCTGGCCTTCCAAACGCGAAAACTCCGGATCGCCCGCCGCGCCGAAAGCCATCGCGTGCGGAAACACGGTGGTGCCCGCCACCCGCATCGAGGCGCCGCGCTCGAAATCGCCGCCTACCAGCAGCGGCACTTTGGCGATGCGCTGCACGCGGTTCAGAAAGGCGGCCAGCGCGTACGGCTCGGCGTGCTGGATGGTGCGGCCGTTGGCGGCGTTGGTGAGGATCAGGCCGCCCACCTTGACGTCGCGGATCAGCCGCAGAAATCGCAGGTACTCGCGCGAGCGCGTGTGCGGCGCCGCGCCCGGGAAGGGCACGAACACCAATTGCGCCACTTCATCGCGCAGCGTCATCCCCTTCATCCAGCGGCGCACTGTGGCGGAAGGTTTTGGCGGGGCCGGACGGCGATCAGCCGCGCAGAGCGCCGCCACAGCCAGCAGCAGGGCTGCCAGCGGCCGCGGAAAATGATGCATGGCTTTGGTTCGCGCGGATTCTTTAGAGCGCCACGACCCGCGCCGCGGCTGTGGCGCGCGCCGAACCCGCCGGCTTGCGCGCCGGCGTCCGGTTCAGCAGCCGTTTCACCGAGCGCGCCAGCATGGCCGGCTCGCCCGACGTCTTGGCAATCACCGCGTCGGCGCCGGTGTTTCGCTCGTTCAGCCCCAACGGTTCCACAAAGCCCGATAGCAGGATGATGCGCGCCGCCGCGTTCTGCGCGCGGATTCTGCGGATCATCTCGATGCCATCCATGCCAGGCATGCGATAATCCGTAACAACTACGTCATACCGCCCGCACTCGAATCGCCGCAGCCCTTCTTCACCGTTCTGCGCCGTTTCCACCTCCAGTCCGAGCTCTTCGAGCAGCAGGCGCCGCACCAAAAGGCCGTCCGGGTTGTCGTCGACGAGGAGGATCTTGAAGGGAGCAACGGGGCAAATTTTCATCATGGAATGTTGGGAGAGTAACAGGCTGTAATCGGCATGTCAACCAATTTTTATCGCCTTGTAAAATTGGAAGATCTTTTTCTTGACATCCGCTGCGCGCATGGTTTCTTATTCCCGGCCCGCGCGCATTCGCGCCGGTGTACGCTGAAGGTTAACCGCAAACCGTCCTATGAAGCTGAACATTCTGGCCGAAGCCTTGGGTTGCCGTCTGGCGGGCTCGGGCGAAATCGAGATCGTCGGCGTCGCTACCGTGGAACAAGCCGGCCCCGGCCACATCACGTTCCTGGCCAATCCCAAATATGCCGCCAAAGCCAGGCAGACACGCGCCAGCGCGATTCTGGCCGCCGAGCCGCTCGCCGGCATCGACATCGCCTGCCTGCTCTCGGCGAACCCGTACCTCGATTTCGCCCGCGCCCTGGCGCTATTCTACCAGCCGCCACGGCCCGCCCCGCGGATTCACCCGCTGGCTTCGGTCGCTGCCAGCGCCGCGATCGGCGAGAACCCCTCCATCGGCCCGTTTGCCGTGGTCGGCGAACGGGTGAAGATCGGCCGCAATGCCGTCCTGCACCCGCACGTTGTGATTTATGAGGGCGTCGAAATCGGCGACGATTTTCTGGCCCATTCTCACGCCGCCGTGCGCGAGTTCTGCCGAATCGGCCACCGCGTGATCCTGCAAAACGGCGTGGTGGTGGGCGGCGACGGCTTCGGTTTTGCCAAGCGCGCCGACGGAACCCACGCCAAGATCGTTCAATCCGGCGTGACCATCATCGAGGACGATGTCGAAGTGCAGAGCCTCACCTCGGTCGATCGCGCCACCATTGGCGAGACCCGCGTCCGGCGTGGCGCGAAGATCGATAGCCTGGTGCAGATCGGCCACGCCTGCGTGGTGGGCGAGGACAATATCGTCTGCGCCCAGACTGGCCTTGCCGGCAGTACTACCCTCGAGCGCAACGTGCTCCTCGCCGGACAGGCCGGTTCAGCCGGCCACCTCACCGTGCACGAGGGCGCAATCGTCTATGCGCAGAGCGGCCTCGGCGGCGACGTTCCTCCCGGCGCGCGCGTGTCCGGCTCGCCTGCCTTCGATGCTGGTGAATGGTTGCGCGCCATCACCGCCTTCCAGAAGCTGCCGGAAATGCTGAAGACCCTACGGGAATTGAAGAAAAAAGTCGATCAATTAGAACAGCGATGAATAATCAAAAGCCCCCCAATGGCGACCGCCATCCGGTCGCGTACCTTAACGAGCAGTTCTTGAACAGCCCGGACGCGCGGGCCATCCGCATCCTCTCGGAATTCCTCGAGCCGCTGGCCCACTTCCGCCGTCAGAAGATCCGCGATACGGTCGTCTTCTTCGGCTCGGCGCGCGTGCGCGAGGAGAGCGAGCTGGGTCAATATTATCGGGACGCCCGCACGCTCGCCAAAAAGCTCACCGAGTGGGCCGCCCAATTCACCAACGGCACGTATCGTTTCGTGGTGTGCTCCGGCGGCGGTCCCGGCATTATGGAGGCCGCGAATCGCGGCGCCTCGGACGCAGGCGGAAAGACCGTCGGGCTGAACATCGGGCTCCCCTTCGAGCAGCTCCCCAATCCGTACATCACGCCCGAACTGAATTTCGAGTTTCATTACTTCTTCATGCGCAAGTTCTGGTTCGCCTACCTCTCCAAGGCGCTGGTGGTCTTTCCCGGCGGCTTCGGCACTCTCGATGAGATGATGGAAATCCTCACCCTCACCCAGACCCAGAAACTCGCCAAGAAGGTGACCGTGGTCCTTTACGGCTCGAAATACTGGAAGGAGATTATCAACTTCGACGCGCTGGTGAGATACGGCACCATTAGCGCCGAGGACTTGAACCTGTTCCAGTACGCCGACGATCCGGAGACCGCTTTCGACTTGCTCCAGGCAGGGCTCACGGAATACGTGCAGCCGGAGACGCCGGAATTGCCGGCCATCTCCCGGTCGCGCAATCCGCAGAAGCCTTCCGGCACCTCATGAGTGGCGGGCTTCAGCAGTGCCGTGGCGCGGGCCGTCAGCCTGCAGCGTCCCGAGTCATCGGGACGTTTCTTGTTTTGCCCGAGCCGCGCCACTCCTCGTTGATAGCTTGTGAGAGATGCCTCTGGACGAAATGACCGCCGATTCTTCTATCTTCCGCCGCGCCATAGCGCCAAACATCGAAATCAGATTGCTCGAGCCGTGTGACGCCGAGGCCGTGTTCGCCGTGGCCGACCGCGACCGCGCCTATCTGCGCGACTGGCTCCCGTGGGTGGACCGCACGCATTCGGCCGACGATGTGCGCCACTTCATCGAAGACGCGGTGAGTCCGCAATGGGCCGATAACCGCGGCCCGCAATGCGGCATTTGGATCGATGGCTCGCTCGCCGGCTCCGTCGGCTGCCACGCCATCGATTGGGTCAACCGCGCCTGTAGCCTCGGCTACTGGATCGAATCCCGCCGCCAGGGGCAGGGAATCGTCACCCGCTGCGTTTCCGCCATGCTCGATTACCTTTTTGACGAGATGCGCCTGCACCGCGTGGTGATCCAATGCGCCGTCGGCAACCTCCGGAGCTGCGCCATCCCCGAGCGCCTCGGCTTCACCAAAGAGGCCGTGCTGCGCCACGCCCAGCTCATCGGCACCCGTTGGCTCGACCTGGCCGCCTGGAGCATCCTGGAAGACGAATGGCGCCCGGTGGCGCAAGCCCCCGGCCTGCGAACCTGAGTTTCTCCATCTCCCACCCGTTCACCCGCCCAGTGGGGCAGGCGCCCCGGTTTTCGGGTCCGAAGCGGATTTCGCCTGCCAACCGCCGCCATTCGATTCCGCACTTCAGCCAGTTATCGCGCACCAGACCTGCTAGAATCGGTACCAGCAGCACTAACGGGGGGCCTATGTCCGATCTCACGGTTGGCGGCGCCAGCCAGCGCCGGGATCCAATCACTCTCTTGCAGGAAAGCGAAAAGTTGGTCATGGCGCTGCTCGAGTCGGCGTCGCAAGCGATCATGAGCGTCGATCGCAACGGCCGCATCGTTCTAGCCAATCCCAAGACGGAGGAGATGTTCGGTTATAGCCGCCAGGAGCTGCTCGGCGCGCGAATCGAGATTCTGCTCCCCGAGTCCAAGCGGCGGGCTCACGGACGCGACCGCGAAGAGTTCTTCACGCGGCCGCGCGTGCGGCCCATGGGCATTGGAATGGATCTCTCCGGCCGGCGCAAGAACGGAACCGAGTTCCCGGTCGAGATCAGCCTCAGCTACGTCGAGACCACCGAAGGCCTGTTTGCGATCGCCTTCGTCAATGACATCAGCCAACGCAAGCAGCTCGAAGACCGGCTGCTCCAGGCGCAGAAAATGGAAGCCGTGGGAAGGCTCGCGGGCGGCGTGGCGCACGATTTCAACAATATGTTGACCGTGATCGCGGGCTACAATCGCATGATCCTCGACGACCTTTCGCCGCTCGATCCTCTGCGTGGCTGCGCCGAAGAAGTGCTCAAGGCGGCTGACCGCGCCGCCGCGCTGACCAGACAGCTATTGGCTTTCAGCCGCCGGCAAGTCATGCAGCCCTGCGTGATGAACGTGAACGCCACGGTTGTGCACACCGAGAAAATGCTGCGCAGACTGATCGGCGAAGACGTCGAGCTGGTGCTCAGCTTGCCGCCCGACATCGGCAACATCAAGGCGGACCCGAACCACATCGAGCAGGCGATCGTCAATCTGGCGCTCAATGCCCGCGATGCCATGCCGAAGGGCGGCCGCATCACCGTGGAAACCGCCAATGTGCACCTGGATGAAAACTACGCGCGGACGCACATGGGCGTGAAGCCCGGCGACTTCGTCATGGTGGCCGTCAGCGACACCGGCCACGGCATGGATGCCGAGACCCGCCGGCGCCTCTTCGAACCGTTTTTCACCACCAAGGAAAAGGGCAAGGGGACGGGCCTCGGGCTGGCCTCCGTGTACGGCGTGGTCAAGCAGCTCGGCGGCGATATCTGGGTTTACAGCGAGCCCGGCCAGGGCACTACCTTCAAGCTCTACTTCCCGCGTATCGCCGAGACGGCCAGTCTGCCTCCGGCCAGTCCCGCGGAGGCGGACCGGGCTCCGTCCACCGAAACCATTTTGGTGGTGGAGGACGAAGAAGCGGTGCGCGATCTCACGGTGAAGATATTGCGGAAACTGGGTCACACCGTGCTGGCGGCCTCCGGCGGCGCCGAGGCCATCGAGATCGCCAAGTCCTATTCCGGTCCGATCGCTCTCCTCCTGACCGACGTGGTGATGCCGAACATGAGCGGCCGCCAGGTGGCGGACCATCTACTCAAACTCAGGCCCGAATTGAAAGTGCTTTACCTGTCCGGTTACACCGACAACACCGTGGTTCACCATGGCGTACTGGAGGACGGCGTCGAATTCCTTCCCAAACCTTTCAGCCGGGAAGCCCTGGCGAGGAAGATTCGCGACGTGCTGGGAACTCCCCCACCACCTCCACCTGCGCTGTAACGCCGGCGGTCTTGCCGCCGGTGTTCTTCCGGCCGACCGGTAAGCTCCACGCCTCGATATCCGTCTCGAGTATAGCTCCGTGGCGCACGCACTCGTGCGTGCCGCGTCGGCACTCATGCCGACGCAGGGCCGCCACTCATGCCGACGCCCAGCTTACCATTCGCGTGCACGCAGGTAGGACAGACGATCGGTTTATGCCGTCTGTCAAGCCCTGGTGCTCCAGCAAAGCAATGACAGACCACCAACCGCGATGGTCTGTCCTACTTCGGAGCCCCGCCCAACGCCGATGCATGTTTCGGCTGGTAGAGCCCCACGTCACCTCCGCCGGGAAGGCGGATCCTGGTGAGCGACCCCCATCGTTCTTCCTGCACTTCCGAACACCGGACGCCCTTCTTCTCGAGAGCCGATATCTCGGCCTTCAGATCGTCACACAGGAAATAGAGCTCGTGCCGGCCATTCGCTTCGGCGGGATGAACCGCCACTTCCGCCGGAGGCAGCGCGAAGATCAGCCATCCCTGGCCGGCATCCACGAATGAGAATCCGAGGACTTCCCGCAGGAAGGTTCGATCGGCCGTCGCGTCCTTGCTGTATACGATTACATGCGCGCCAAAGATCATGAGGCTCGTGCCTGTGTACCGAGCGAGGGCGCCAGCACGTTCTCCACGGTGGAACACAGATCCGTCATCCGGAATGGCTTGCTGATGAACGCGGCGCGCTGGGGAATTGCCTCAGCGGCGATGTACCCCGACATCAGGACGACAGCCGTGTTGGGGCACATCTGGGTGATCCTCCTGACCAGCTCCGGCCCGCACATCTCGGGCATGATCACATCGGACACCACCACATCGAAACACGGCGCGGCCTGCACGAGTTCCAATGCTTGCCTGGGATCGGACGCCGCGTGGACTTCATAACCCCGGGCGGAAAGCGCCTTCGACACCAGACCCAAAATGGCAGGCTCGTCGTCAACGACGAGTACCTTCGGTGTTGACATCCAGCCCCTCCGAGCGCGAACTGCTTGGAACAAGCATAAACCCAAACGCGGCACAGATGTGCTCGCCGGTACGTACCAGCCCTGAGGAATTTACACTTGGTACAGACCCGCACCGGATCCTGCGCCGGTCACACCACATTGGCCAGCACTTTCGTACCCTCCGGAACCGTTTGTACCACCGTAGGGGCCGGGCACGCCCGGCCCGCAGTTCATCGGCTCACCTGCCACCCAATACGTGGTGCCTTGTATCAGGGCACGGCTTCAGCCGTGCCGCAAGACGCCGCCATCATGGGGCTTTAACCCCTGGCGCTTTTGCCCGGTCACACCACGCTGGCCAGCAGTTTCGCGCCGTCCGGTACACCCAACCCCGAGCACGCGTCCCAACCGGGGCCGGCCGTGTACAACCCTTTTAGCTTCCCGTAGATGTCATTGTTCCCCGTGGTGATGTCGCGGAAAGCCGCCGCCGCGGAGCCGTACAGGAGCGGGTTCAGAAAACCGGCGGTAACTCCCGCCGTCTTCTGCGCCAGGCTTTGGTTGATGAGAGCAATCAGGCCGGCCATCAGCGGCGCCACCGCGCTGGTGCCTCCGATCACCTGCTCGGTCCCCGCCAGGAAGATCTGGTACCCAGTGGCGGGATCTGCGTTGCCGGCCAAGTCCGGCAAGCCGCGTCCGGCGCTGCCATTGGGCGCTTTCGGCACCTTGGTGTTGGTCTGGTAGGAAGGCAGCGCAAAAAGATTGCTCACGCCCCCTCCGCCCGCGCCTTCCTTCGCGCCTTCGTTCCAAACCACCTCGCTCGCGATCGCTCCGCCCGAAACCGACAGCTTCGTTCCCCCGCAAGCCAGCGAAAACGGGCTCGAGGAAGGGAAGTCGGCATGCGGCTTTTTGTCCCACCCCTTCAGCGCCATATCGGGCGAACCGTCGTCGCCTGCCGCGCAGCAAATCGTTACTCCCAATTGCGCGGCGTCCTGAATCGCCTGGTTCAAACCCTGCGTGAACTGCTGATCCACTTGTCCGCCCGGGTCCTCCGGTCCTCCCCAACTGATCGAAATCACGCTTGGCTTGTGTGCTGTGTCGTGGACCGCCTGATTCACCGCGTCGATGAATCCGTCCGTCGTGTTGGGTGCAAAGTAAACCGCGATGGTCGCCCCCGGCGCGACCGAGCCGGCCACTTCGATATCCAGCGTCACTTCGCCGTCCGAGTCTGCGTCCGGCCCGGGCACGTTCGCCCCGCCGTCCACACTCACCGCTATCACCGTGGGCGCCGCGATGCCGAGACCTTTGAAGTAAGCCGTCAGGTCGGATGTCTGGTATCCGGCGCCGGTCGGCTTCCCGGTGTTATCCACGTCATTCAGCTCGATCAGCGCGATCGACTGCCCTTGGCCGGTGAGCCCCGCCGGGAAATTATAGAGCGCCGCAACCTGCGGCGCTGTCACACTCGGGTCCGCAGCCTTCTTAGTCTTCGCGGGCGCTGCCTTCCCCTTGGCCTTGCTTGCCTTTCGCGGCACCGTTGTGATCGGACTGCGCAACCGGGAGTGCCGCTTCGCCACCGGCCGGTTGTCGAGCCCATGCACGCCCAGGATGATATCCTGCAGGTCTTTCGGAATGTAAATCGAGCCCGTGCGGCCGCGATATGCCGCCGCGCCGGCCTTTGCGTAATGGCGCAACTGCACGCCGAATGCTTCGCTTAAACTGGCGGCGGAGCCTTTCAACCGGATTGTCCGCTGCCCCGCGTTCGCCGCCGATACCGCCAAGCCGTGGTCGTGCGCGAACGCCTCCACTTTGGCGAAATCCGCAGGGTCCGCCCCGTACTGCGCCGCGAATTGCTCGCGGCTCAGGGTCCGGCGCTCGGCCGGCTTCTGCGCGCCGATCTTCATGAGGTCTTCGGGAGACGCTTGGGCGCGGCCCCGGATACGAACCGTTACTTCGATCTGGTCGCCAGGGTCCACGGTCTTGCCGGCCTTCGCTCCCGCCATTGCCCTGCGCTCGCTGCCAGCGAGCTTAATACGTGACTTTGTCGCCATCTGAGATTCCTCCTGTAGTTACCCGTGGCGCAGCTTGCCCGTGCACCATCCGGGGCTGTAAGCCTGCTGAGCCGGGATTCATCTCGGCTTTTCTTACCATCGCATCCCGCACCCTTGTAGGGGCCGGGCATGCCCGGCCCGGCTGCCAACATCGGATCTTTCCGCAAAACTCGCCCTATAGCTAGTAAGTGACCCAGTCAATTCTATATCACTCCGCGTTAGTATCGCGTCAGGCAAATGTAACGTTCATTACATCGTCGAAAACGCGGCTTGGTCGTCCCCGACCTGCCAACAGCCGGGCGAAGCCCGGCCGGTACCGTCTTAACGCGCCGCTTCTCAGACCCGCCCTCAGCCCCCCGTAGCCGGGCAAAGGTCGTGGAAGAACGGGCAGCCGTGGCAATGCTCCTCTTCGTTCAACGGGAACCGCAAGCTGTCCTGCGCTTCCTGGAACTCGCGTACCACCTCACTGGGCGATTCGATCAGCGATGGCGCCAGGTCGATCTCCACCGTCGCATTCGGCCGCAGGAAACATAAGTACGCGCGATCCGCGGCCCGGCCGGTCAACTGTTCCACGGCCATCGCGTACAGCCGAAGCTGCAATGCGTAGTCCTGCGCGCGGCGGTGCGCTTCGGCCAGGTTGACGGCGTCGGTCTTGTAGTCCACGATCACCAGCTCGCCCCCCTCTTCGAACCACAAGTCCACCTGGCCGCGAATCACCAGGTCGTCCACCGCCATCAGAAAATCGAACTCGCGCTCGGCACGCGTTGCCTTAGCGGCCCGCCGTCCCAGAGCGCTGTTGCGGAAGTTGTCGGCCAGGCGCAACGCTTCGTCGTCCGCATCGGCAACCGCCTCGCCCGCCAGCAACTTGTGTACCTGTGTACCAAGATCGCTCGCCGGCAGACCCTCACCCGGTTCCGCGACGCCGCGCGAACGGCCATCGAAGCCGAGATAGTGCCCCAGATAATACCGCCGCGGGCACCGCGCGTACTCAACCAGCGCCGTTACCGTCGCGTTGGCGTCCTGCTGCTCGGTCACTGCTGGCGCGTCCAGCCATGTGGTCGCCGGAGACGCCGCTCCGGCAGTCCGCGCCGCCGGAACGCGCAGCAGCAATTCCGGAGCGCGGTCCGTCACCAGCAGCCGCAGCTTCCATGGTTTTCCATCCGGCGCGGCGCGGTCGATCACGCGATCGCCCGTTTCCGTCAGCGGCAACTGCAAGCTCTCGGACACCAGCTTCGCCCAGTTTTCGGTTTTCCTGGCCGTAGCCGAGAACGTGAGCGCGAGATGCTGCTCGGCGCGCGTCATCGCCACGTAAAGCAGCCGGTTGCTCTCTTCTTCCTCGCGCTGTTTGCGTTCCTCCCGAATGGCGTGCTGAAACACGTCGTCCTTATCGTCGCCATCCGCCGGGTTGCGCCAGCGCGCGCCCAAACCCACTCGCGGCGAAAACGCCACCACCGGCGGCCCGCTGGCGACCCCCTTCTGCAATGCCGCCACGAATACGATGGGAAACTCCAGCCCCTTGGCGGAATGCACGGTAAGGATTTCGACCGCGTCGGCGGAATCCTCCGGCGGCGCGTCCGGTTCGCGCAGGTCGGACTCGCGCAGCACTTCCAACTCGGCGACAAACTGGTCGAGCGATACGCGCCCGGCCGCGGCGCGTGCCTGCGCCAGCAACTTGTCGATATTGGCCGCGCCGCGCGCGCCATTCGAGCTGCGACAGCCGCAGTCGTCGATTGCGTCCGCCAGCAGCCGGTCGAAGCCAACGCTCTCGCGCAGCACACGCCAGCGGCGCAGGCGGTCGCGGAAATCGATCAGCGCGCGGAAATCGTCCGCTTCGAATTCCGATTCCGTTTCCGCGCCGAGGCGCGCCAGCGCGACGCTCAAGTTCTCCGCCAGCAGCCGCAAAGCCAGCAACGCTTCATCGGAGACCGTTACCAGCGGCGACCGCAGCACCACCGCCAAACTGATTTCGTCGCGCGGGTTCGCGATCGCGCGCAGCAGATGCACCAGGTCGTTGACCTCGCGTGAATCGTAGAAGCCTTTTCCCCGATTGACCAGGTACGGGACGCCGGCTTCTTCCAGGGCCAGCGCGAATTGCGGAATCACCTCCGTGTTGCGCACTAACAAGGCGATGTCTTTGTAAGTGAACTCCGGCAATTCATCGAGTAACTCGACCACGCGGCGCGCCACCCAGCGCGCTTCTATCTCGAGCGCCGCCGCCGCGTCGTCCGCCGTGGCACAGATCACCTCCACAGCCGCGTCTCTCGGGCGTGCGAACTCGCGCCGCGCCACCAGGGTTCTGCGCTCGATGCCCGGCGCACCCGTTGTGATGGTCTCGGCCGCGTTCAAAATCTGCGGCCGGCTGCGAAAATTATCGTGCAGCGGAACCAGCCGGCTGCCGGCCGCCTCGACCTCGCCGCGGTACCGCTCAAAGCCGGCCGGCTCCGCATGGCGAAATCCGAAGATCGATTGGTTGACGTCTCCCACCGCGTAAAAGCGGTTAGGCGACCGCACCAGCTCCAGCAGCCACGCCTGTTGCGGATTGGTGTCCTGGAATTCGTCCATCAGGATGTGGTCGAACTGCGCTTTCAACCGGTCGCGGGCTTGCCGGTCGCGATCGAGAAAGCGGACCGCGAACTCCTCCAGGTCGGCGAAATCGAGCGTGCCCGTGAGTTGTTTCCGCTCGCGGTAAATCCGGTCGAACCGGCGCAATATGTCGACCAGCGTGCGCCGCTCATACCGGTACAGCTCGGTGATCAGCGAGTAAGTCAACTTACCGGCTTGGTCCTTGAGACTCTTCACTAACGAATAAGCTGTCGTGCCGCTTTTCGATTTCCGCAGATTGGCCGGAAACGCCGCCAGCGCGTGCAAGGCTTCGAGCGGCCCGGGAGCGTGAACGATGCGCTCCGCGCTTTCGCGAATGTCGGCCAGGTGCAGTTTCTGGATGATGCTCCACGTGGTGGCTGCGTCGGCCGCCAGGGCCGCCGCGGTGGCGGCGAAATCGGCCATCCCGGTTCCAGCCGGTTGGGCAAAGCCAGCCAGGTCTTCCACCCGCTTGCCCGCCGAGCGCATGGCATCGTATGCCGAAAGCAGCGCCTCTTCGAAGTCGAATGCGGAAAGGCCGCGAATCAGCGCGCGCACCGCGCCCGGCTGTTCCTCGAACAGCTCATCGATGGCGGCCGCGATCGACTCCTGCTGGAGGCGCCAGGATTCGCTTGGATCGGCCACCGAGAATTCCGGATCCACCGCGGCGAAGACCGCGTTCTCCTTCAGCAGCCGCGTGCAGAACCCGTGCACCGTGGATACCCAGGCCCGCTCCAGTTGGGCGCGGATCTCCGGACAAGCCTCCGCCAGCTTGGCGCGCATGTTGGCGGCGGCCTTTTCGGTGAAGGTGATGGCGAGGATGCGCTGCGGGCTCACGCCGGCCTCCACCAGTTGCCGGAAATGTTCCACCAGCACGGTGGTCTTGCCGGAGCCGGGCCCCGCCACCACGCAAGTGTCGAGCGGCGGCCCGGCAACCTCGATCGCCGCGCGCTGAGCGGGAGTGAAGTCGATTTCCGTCATGCGCCCACCACCGCCGCCATCGGAACCTCGATGCGGCAAATGTCGCGGCACTGGCAGAAGCGGCATTGGTCGCGATCGGCGGGCCTCACCTCGATGCGGCCTTCGCGAATCTCCTCCACCGCGCGCCGCGCCCGTTCCCGCGTGCGGGCAAACCAGTTCTCCGGCATCGGCTGCGAGCCAAGCTCGCCCGCATCGCTCCATCCCACGTACTCCACGCCGCCCTTCAAGCCAATGTAGAACACGCCCGCCGGAGTCACGCCGAATTGCTCCGCGGCGCCCATCAGATACAGCGGCGCTTGCAGCAGCCGCTCGTCGCCCAGCTTCTTCCTGGTGTTTTGCGCGTTGCTGTATTTGTAGTCGAAGACGAAAGCGCGGCCTTCGCCCGCTTCGTCGAGCCGGTCGATCTTGCCGCGTATCTCGGTGTCTTCGGCGAGAGTGTAGTAAATCTTCTCTTCTATGCGCGAGCGGAACTGGCCGCGCGGCCACTGGGTGTCGGCGGCGAACTCGATCAAGTCGTCGAGCATCGTGTTGCGCAGCCGCTCGGTGTGGTAAGCGGAGGGAATGCGCAGTTCCTCCAGCGCGCTCTCGAACGCCTCTCGAAAGACGGTCGCGATATCGCCACCCGACACCCACCAGCGGGCCAGCACGCCGTGCACGATATTCCCTTGCAGCATGAAATCGAGCCGCTGGTCCGGCCGCGGCGGCCGCGTCTGCAGCTTCAGCGTCTGGCGGCCGAAATACTGAAAGCCGCACTGCAGATAGCTTTCGAGCGAGGTCGGCGAAACATGCGAGGTTTTTTCCACGAGCGCGTGGAGCAGGGAAGCGCGCGCGATGGGCCGCGGCGGCCGGGGCTCGCGCGGAAAGCGCGGGCGCGGCGCGACACCCGGCGCGTCCTGCGGAGGTGCAATGAAGTCTTCGAGGAAAATCGACGGCAGGTTGGATTCCCCGCGCGGATTGGATGCGGGATAGGAAAGCGTCGCCAGCATGGTGGCTCGGGTGACGGCGGAATCGAATAGCGCCCGCTCCTCGCGCTCGAATTCGGCCGCCGTGCGCACGCGTATGCCGGCCGAATTGAGGCGGCGCCGCGCATCATCGGGAAAGAACGCATCCTGCCGGTGCAGTTGCGGGAACTGCCGTTCCAGCATGCCGCAGACAAACACGATCGGCAGCACCCATTGCCGCGCTTCGTGTGCGCTGAGCACGTGGACCACATTGCGGCGGTCGTCGTGGAAGCGCAGCGGCTTGAGGCGCAGCACGGCTTCGGCCGTGCGCCAGAATGGCTCGAGCGGAATCTCGGCCGCCGGATCGAGCGCGAGCGCGGCTTCGGCCATCGCGTCGTCGAACAGCTTCAGCGCCGCGGCCTGGCTGCGCCACATCGACACCAGCTCCCGATCCGCGACATCGGAAGCAGCAACCGCCGGGCGGAACAGGTTGCGCAGGGTGGCGAAGCGCCGCGCCCAGTCCTTCGGCAACAGGACGAAGGAGAGCCACTCCTCCAGCGCGCCCATCTCTTCGATCAGCGGCAGCAGCTTTTCGGCGCGAGCTTCGAGCGCCATCTCCTTCAAAGCGCCGATGCCGGAATTGGGCGCTTGCTCGCGCACCGTGAAATCGAATCGGTCCATCGCGCCGGAGGCGGCGCAGCGCGGCGCGAGGCGCAGCGCGGCGAGCGTTTCGGTGTGATCCCATGCGCCCAACATGGCGTTGATGGCGCCGGCCAGGAAGCGCGTGACGGGATGCCGGTCGAGCCGCTCGTCGAAATAGAAACGGGCCGGAATGCCGAAGCGGTGGAAGGTGGTCCGCAAAACCGGCACGTAGGGTTCCGGCCGCACCACCACGCCGATTTCGCGAAACGGCCGGCCCGCCGCGGCTTGTTCGAGAATGCGGCGCGCGATCTCTTCGGTTTCGCGCTCCACATTCGGCGCGCGCACCACATTCACGGCCGGTGTGGAGCGGACGCGCGGCATATGCTGTTCCGCAAAACCCATCGTTGCCAGGCGAGCGCGCAATTCCGGCGCGGCGGCGGAATCGAGCGTGAGAACGATCTCGGCATGGCGACCGAGCGCGGCCAGCACTTCCAGTTCCGGATCCGGCAGCGCGTGAAAACCATCCAGCCAGATGGCGCGAATGCCGTTCAATCCGCCCGCAGCGATGCGGGCGGCGGCCAGTTGCAGGCACCGCGCGCGCAACGCCAGGCCGCGGCGTTCGAGCGCGGTCTCCACTTCCTTGTATATCGCGAGAAAGGGCGCGGCCAGCGGCGCATCGGGAACGCGCTGCCGCAAGCGCTGGCTGTCGCAGCCGGCCGAGGAGAACTCGGCGAGAGTGCGCGCCAGCGCCCCGTGGAACCCGGCGAGGTGCGCCACCTGCCTGAATTCGGGGCGGTCAATCCGCTGCGCCGCTTCTTCGACTGCCAGGTAGACCACCGAATCCGGAGCCTGAACCACCGGCAGGGCAAATGGCCGAACGAAGCTCGATAATGTCTGAACGGCGCCGCCGCGCAGAGCGCAGCCTTCGCGCGCCAACCGATTTTGCAAGTGCTGCGCCAGCGTGGCAGTGGGCACCAGCAGCCGCACAGCCGCGCCGCTGGCGCGCGCGGCGTCGCGAAGTTCCTTCAAAACCAGGCTGGTCTTGCCGGAGCCGGCCGGCCCAACGATGAGGCGCATCGGCTCTAGTGTAAGCCGCGTCAGGCTTTTTCCAAAACCAGTAACGCTCGGGTGCTCGCCAAACGGCCGAGCGGGCCGGCGATGCGTTCGCAGCGCTCCGCCGTGCGAATGATCGAGCCGGGTACGCCGCGTTGCCGTTTGAAGCCTAGCGTCGCCAGGTAAGCGAGTCCCAGAAATGGTTCGCAGCGGACCAGCTTGAGACCGGCGGCGGGATGAGTTCGCAGGCTCCGCACCAATCGGAAGGGGATGGCGGCGTTGCCGTCGAACGCCTGCTTGCCGGTGGAGCGGAACGGCTGGGCGATATCGATCGAGAGCACGCAGTCTTCGTGGTGGAAATAGCGATACAGAATGTAGGAGGGAGGCGTGATCCACGGTTCGATCGCCACCAGGCGCCCGCCGGGGCGGAGGACCCGCGACACCTCGGCCAGAAAGTCGAGCGGCTTAGGCAGGTGATGGATGACGTCCAGCATCACCACCGCGCCGGCGCTCGCCTCGCGGAACGGCATGCGGCAGCCGTCGCAGACCACATCCACCCAGGGCGTGAAGATGACGTCGGTGGAAATCGACTCGGGAAAATACTCGCGAAAGAAGCCCGGGCCGGCGCCGAGTTCCACGATCGGGCGCCGGCCGCCGGCTGCTTCCAGCAGCGTCGCAAAAAAACCGTGGTAAACCGCTCTCAGCTCGGGACGGATCGCCCAGATATCCCGATGTTGCCGGATGTAATCGTGATCGGACGTCGCTCGTTGCGCCACATAGCGATTATACGGATACAAACGGGCAAGCCAAAAGCATGCCCTACCTTGACGGCGCGCTTAGAATGCGTCTATAGTTCCACTGTGAAACAGTTGCTATGGTTGGCGAGCTTCGTTCTAGTGGTTGCAATGTCCGGCCCGTTAGCCGGCCAGGCCGTACCGCCTCCGCCGGTCGAGATGACGGCGCAGCAGGATCACCAGCGATTGATGGATCTGCTGCACATCAACACGCTGCGGCCGGGAGCGGATCCTAATCATCCTGGGGTTGAGAACGCCGTCAACTACGACGAGTCGAAGGCCAACCCTTATCCGAAGCTGCCGGACCCGCTGGTATTGAAGAACGGGAAGAAGGTGACCACGGCGAAAGTGTGGTGGAACAAGCGCCGCCCGGAAATCGTGGAAGACTTCGATCGGGAAGTTTATGGCCGAGTCCCGAAAGTTATTCCCGCGGTGAAATGGGAAGTCACGAGCACAAGTAACGACAAGGTCGGCGATGTGCCGGTGGTTACGAGAAAACTGGTAGGCCACGTCGACAATTCGTCATACCCTGCGATCACGGTGGATATCCAGTTGACATTGACCACGCCCGCTAACGCGGCCGGGCCGGTTCCGGTGATTATGGAGTTCAGTTTCGGCGCTCCGGGCAACCGTGGACCCGGCCGCGGACTGTCGCCGCCGCCCGGCCGGGGCATGCCTGCCGTCACGGGACCCAGTTGGCAGGAACAGGTGTTGGCCCTGGGCTGGGGCTACGCCATTCTGACGCCGACCAGCGTGCAGGCCGACAATGGCGCAGGACTGACGCGCGGCATCATCGGTCTGTGCAACCAGGGCCAGCCGCGCAAGCTGGACGATTGGGGCGCGCTGCGCGCCTGGGCCTGGGGCGCCAGCCGGGCACTGGATTATTTCGAGACGGACCGCTCGGTTGACGCCAGGCAGGTGGGAGTGGAGGGTCACTCGCGCTATGGCAAAGCGGCGCTGGTCGCCATGGCGTATGACCAGCGCTTCGCGATCGGCTATATCAGCTCCTCGGGCGAAGGAGGGGCAAGGCTGCATCGCCGCAATTTCGGCGAGTTAGTCGAGAACGTGGCCGGCACGGGCGAATACCACTGGATGGCGGGTAACTTCATCAAGTACGCGAGCCTATATACGCCGAATGACTTGCCGGTGGATTCGCACGAGCTGATGGCGCTGTGCGCGCCGCGGCCGGTGTTCATCGGCGCCGGCGCAACGCAGGGTGATGGGTGGGCGGATGCCAAGGGCATGTTTCTGGCGGCTGCCGGCGCCGGGCCGGTGTACAGGCTGCTAGGTAAGAAGGATCTCGGAACGACTGAGTTCCCCGCGATCGAGACGCCACTGATCGAAGGCGACATAACTTTCCGCCAACACAGCAGCGGCCACACTCCGGCCCCTAACTGGCCAGTGTTTCTCACCTTTGCCGGACGCTATCTCAAGGGACCGGCGGCTGGTGCGCGATAGCTACGCGGTCGCAGGATACGCCGCGCAGGTGTACCTTGAGCGCGAGTGCCTCATACCGATCAAAAACGCTTTTCGGTAACACATACTTTCTGATCCTATTGGCTGATAAATCGGTCCTGGTACGATTCGGCTATTGTAAGGGTGCACTATCCTGGATTACTATACGTAGCTAGACCCGCCTCACGGGCGCCACCCATTCGAAGAAGACACAGGATCACAAGATTAGCGTGCCGCTGGAAACCGACAGTTCAAGAGACGCCGACGATCCCAAGTCAGCAATAGATACAGACGAAGCCGTCCTCCCCGCGGAGGGCGCTGAATCGGCTATCCCGATCAACGGAACGGGCCTCCAGCGCCTCGATTTGATCAGGCCCGGAAGCGTCGTGATGATCGAATCGGGAGATGGATCTCCCTCGGAGAAATACTTCGTCCGCCATAGCAGCCGAAACGGCGCGACCCACAGCCTCCGGCTCGTGCGCAGCCCGTCGGCGGAAGACGAAGCCGAACCTGAAACCGAAGATCTCGACTATTACGAGATTCTGCAGATCGGTCCCGAGGCCGAGACCGAAACGATTTATCGCGTGTACCGGATTATGGCAGCTCGTTTTCATCCGGACAATCCGAAGACGGGCGATGTCGAAAAATTCCTGCTGCTCAAGACGGCCTACGAAGTGCTGTCCGACCCCGATCGCCGCAGCGATTACGATGCGCGCCGCAAGAGGCGGGACACCGAGCCGCTGCCGATTTTCGAGCTGAAGGACTTCGTGACCGGCGTGGAAGCGGAAGCGAACCGGCGTCTGGGCGTGCTCTCCTTGCTGTACAACCAGCGGCGCCAGGACCCGGACCATCCGGCAATATCGTTGCTTCATCTGGAACTGCGCATGGCGTTCCCGCGCGAATACTTGAGCTTCACGATGTGGTTTCTGCGCGCGAAGGGTCTGGTGACGGCGGCCGACAACCAGGATTACGTGATTACGGCCCCGGGCGCGGAATTCGTGGAAGACAACGTCGGCAAGAGCGAGATCCTCGGCCAGCTCCTCTTTCACCGCCGCGCCTAGATCGAGATCGCCCTGGCGAATTATGGTGCGAATCTGCCTGCCGGAGATCCGGGTTTCCGACCGCGTGATGTCGCACCTTATCCGGCGTGCGGCTCCGAACGGAGCCACGACCGTCAGGGAGTGGTTCACCGCATAAAGCGCCATATCACACGGTCGGAGACCTGCTTACAACTCAGGTAAGATGCTGGTAAGATGGGCAGCAGCTCAGCGAATGTCGATCAGCGTTGAGGTGCGTTCCGTCTGTTCCCGGCTTTCGCCGGAAGCGGACCCATCCTCGACGACAGGAGACAGGGCAAGATCGGTGTAGCAGGGCGCATTCGGATCCCGCTTCAAACGGCGCCGGAGCCGGGCCAGGCGCCAGATCTGCCGCGCCAGCATCATGTGTTTCCACACCAGATCGGCGACATAACGCGGATAGAAAACGAACGGGCTCTCGACCGGCAGGGTAGGGCGGCGCCCCTTACGGTACTTTCGCCGCAGATAACCTCCCTGAAGTGGATGCACCCTTTCGAGTGAGATACAGCCCCAGTACCAGCTCAGCAGGAGGAGCATGTTGCCCGCATTGCTTCTGGTTGCCACGGCCCGGCGCATGACCGTCTCCATGTGCTCGGGCGAATAATATGCCCGCCAGGCATCCTCGTACGCCTGTTCCCATTGGGCTTGGGACATGGTGGCATGCGCCGCGGTCACGTGCTCGAGATCATATCGGTTCAGATCCGGATCCAGGTAGGCTCCCGCCCGATAAAGCCGCTGGTGGTCCTCGGAGCCCGGCAGCGGCGTCAGGCAATGGAACTCCAGCAGATCGATGGGCAACTCGCGCTGGATGATCCGGATGTCGCGCGCGATGGATTCGGGCGTATCGTTGGGAAAGCCGAGTATGTATCCCGCGAAGACCGTCACGCCGGCGCGCTTCCAGGCGAGCAACATTCCCTGGTACTCGGCGATCTTATTCTGTTTCTTCCTGGCGCCGAGCAGGCTGTCCGGGTTGATGCTCTCCAGTCCGATAAAGACGCGCGCTACGCCGGCGCGGCCGGCTTTCTCGATGAAATGAGGCAGGCGGTGGCACATCGTATCCACCTGGAGGATGAACTTGATGTTCAGCTTTTCTTGCTCGCGCATCGCGATCAGACGGTCGAAAATGCTCTCCCATTTCGTGTTCCGCGCGAAGTTGTCGTCGGTGATGAAAAAGCGGTTAATGCCCTGCGCCAGGTTGCCGCGGACAATCTGCTCCACGTCATCGGCGGAGCGGCTCCGCGATTTTCGCCCCTGCACATTAATGATGGTGCAGAACGAACAAAGAAACGGGCAGCCGCGGCCGGCATCAAAGCTGGTGAGCCTGCCGGCGGTGCGCTTGATGCGCGATGCCGGTAACATGGGCAGCGTCGCCCCGTCCAGTGAAGGCAGGTCGTTCATGTAGTTATACAGCGGCTGGAGCGTGCCTTGCCAGGCGTCGCGCAGTACCGTTTCGAAGCGCCCTTCGGCCTCGCCGGCAAAAAGCGAGATCCCGAGATCCATAGCTTCTTTCAGCTCGGGCGTGACTTCCGGCAGCATCGACAAACAGCCCGATACGTGGAAACCGCCGAGCGAAACCTGGATACCGGCAGCGCGCAGTTGGCGAGCGATGTCCATGGCGCGCGGAAACTGATTCGACTGCACGCCGATCAGGGCGACGAGGCCGCGGCCAGTCCCCATCCGCCGCGCGATCCGCTTCGGCGTGACGCGGGTATTCGTCTCGTCGAAGGACGAGATATCGATGTCGACGTCATCCCCAAGGACACGACGCCGCTTGCAATCGAGCGCCAGGGCATTCATCACGGCCAGCGTGTTGGATGGAATTGCCGAACGCAGCCACTGGATCAGATAGCCGTCGTCGTCGTAGTGCGATGGCTTGAGCAGGACGAGAGAAAAGCGCCGCGAAACCCGTGGTTTCTTCCTCATGCCAAACGCTTTCATCTCCATACGACACCCCGTGCGGAACCTGCCGGAAACCGAATGGATCGAGACCCAGGCTCCGCGCGGAATTGTATTCTATTGTAACGCTATTGTGCTGTCTCTAAACCCGCTGACAAGAGCCGGGGAAGGGGAGACTCGGAGCTGATAGACGGGACGTGTCCGCAGACGGGCGAGTATCTGCATCGCTTATCCGCGCTACGGCGCGGCTACGGTGAGGAACGCGTCAAGCTGCGTTTCGGCGTCGCCCAGCAGCGCTGTGATCAGGTGATCTCCGGACGCTAAGCCGGCCGGCACGACCACGTTGATCTGGTAGAGACCTGGACCAACCAGACCGGCAAACGTGACCTGGGCTTCGATGGCGTCGATGACCACGGTTGGCCAGACAGGGAGGGGCAGCGGGGCTGGGACGATCTGCCCGTTCGGAATCGGCGAGCTGGTGGCGCCAAATCCGGTTCCGTAGAGCACGATGGTCTCACCGGGCGCGGCTGGGGTGGTGGTGGCCCCGCTGATGAGGCCGGCGGGACCGATCAGCGAATTGTTCGCGTGGGTCGCCGTGACGTAAAGATGACCGTTAGTCGCATTGGACCCGAGCAGGAAGAACGAAGGCGCGGTGGCGAAAGCCGTGGTTGACACGATGGCACTGCTCAGTCCGTTGTTAGTGGCCTCGATCTTAACCGTGCCGGGAACGATATCGGTGGGGACCAGGAAGTTGATCTGCACATTACTAACAAAGCTCACCGGCGCGGCTTCGCTGTTCACGGTTACTCCCACTCCGCCCACGGTGGTGGGGAGCGTGCTGCCGGTAACCGTCCAACTTACTGGCAGCGGAGCCAGGGCCGCCCCCTTCAGAGCGACCCAGGTGTTGGGGGCGATATCCGAGGCCAGAAAGCTTCCCGCGTTCTGAATGCCCGTCACCGGAAAGGACGGAGCCGGTTGAATGCTGCCAAACAAGCCGTGCGACTCCACCGGATCGTTATTGGGACCTCCTCCGATGCCGGCCGTAAAATAAAGCGTGCCCGGATCTTCACTATTGGAGCCACTGCCGAAACTCAGCGACCAGAGTCCGGGATAAGCTATCGGCGTACCAGTAAGATCGCTCAACGAGCCCAGCCAGTCACCATTAGTGAGGTTGTAGGCATTGATCCAGCCATCGCCAAAATTGCCGACCAGCAGTGCGCCGCCGAACGGTCCGAAGGTGGAGGGCGCCACAGCTAACCCCCAGGGCGCATTCAACGCCCCGCCGGCGATCAGAGTAGCCACCAGTTTGCCGGTCTGATCGAAGAGCGCCACGTAGCCACTGCCGGCCCCGGGCACCGAGACCTTTTGCGTGGAGTTCTGCTTGGCGTAAGCCACGTAGACGTTCCCGCCGAAGACAGCCACGTTATATGGAGCGAACCCCGCGGGGATGGCTGAGTCGACGAACGCGCCGGTGTTCTTGACGGGTGCGAGAGTGCCATTGAAGACATCCACGGTGCCGGCGTGAAAGTTGGCCGCAAACAGCAGGGGAGCGCCCGTTACCCCACCTAAGGCGCAACCCGTGTAGACCGCTCCGGAAGCCGAGTTATCGAACAGGACCTCGGCTTCGGTGGAACTCACGCTGGAATTCCACCCTGTGATAAGGCCATCGGCGGAACAGAATAGGAACGAGGACGCCTTACCGGAGGCTACAGCGAATTCCGCCGTATTGGACGAAAATGTATTGAACATGACTCCGGTAACCGGTCCGCCGGTTTTCGCGCCGCCGGCCGCCGGTATGTCGACGATCAACGACTTCGCCGCGCCTGTTCCGTCATAGAGAGTGGAAGTGCCGCTGCCGTTGTTGCCGATCCAGAAGGGACTCTGTCCGAAGCCGTTGCCCCACGGGTTCACCAGATTGGGATCCTGGTGGTCCGCGACGCCGGCTAAGTCCGAGACGAACTTGTGCACCAGAAAAGTGTTCGGCGCGGTCTGCGCCATCGCCGACGCACCGAGCGCGGCGGCGATGACACCCAGTCTGCAAGCGGCGCGCATGATACGCGCTAAGTCGAATAGTCCGTCATGGTTCATTTTTGCAGTGTACAGTGAGAAGCTATGTGATGGACGTAAACTCGACGTAACACGGGGACTTAGATGGTGACAAAGGATACGTTACGCGGTTAACTCAGGCGCCCCAACTTGGCCGCTGAAACTCGAAGAGCCCGGGGCGGCGCCACTGGGATGGCGACGCAACCGGGCTCTTTCACTATCTGGTAACGATCCGCGGGCTACTGAACGTCGGAAACCTTGCCGTTATTGAAAGTCACTTTCATGTCTTTATAGACATAAATCTTCTTGGCACCCAGGTTGACGATCTTCAACGGGGTTCCCAGCGCCGCTGTAACTTGATCTATGGTCTGGCCGACATCGACGCTAACTGGTTCGGCGGCCGGCGCCGAGGCCGCGTTGGGCCCGGGGCCGGAAGCTGCTGTGTCAGAGGTAGCTTCCTTCTCGGCCTGGTCGGCTGCCTGCGATTGCTGATTGATCTCGGCGGCGACTTCGCTGTCCGGTGGAGGAGGCGGTGCAAGAGCGGCCATGGGGCTCTCCACCGGGGCAGCCTTGGCGGCCGCCGGGGCAGCCGGCAATCCACCTTGCCCCTGCTTCTTTTGCAGTTCCTGCATGCCCGCATCGATGGTCTCGCGCATGTGGTTCTGCATATCCTGGAGATCCTGGAGGGCCACCGAAACGACGTCGCCCTTCGGGCATTCCCTGCCGCCCTTGCTGGCCAATACGGCGAGGTTGGCGGCTTGCGCGTCCGGTGCGACCGCGCCGCGCAGCTGGATGGCGTCGCCTTCGCTGAGGGCGCACTCGTTGCCCCCCGCGTCAGTCACGTCGAGATCGGTGCCGGCTACGAAGACATGCGCCTTGCCATCGGTGAGCAGGCGCTGAATGCTGCTGGAGGCGGCGTCCGGCTCGGTGTTCGGTTTGGCGGCGGCGGCCTCGGTGTTCTCGAGGGCAATCTGCTGTTTCACTTCATCGGAGATGAGTTGCTTCACGTCAGGCGAAAGTGGCGCGGGGTTGGCCATGGCCGCGGCGTTGGCCACATACGCCGCCTGCAGCGACTGCGCGATGAGATAGTCCGTCAGCCAGAACGACGGACCGGCATAGACCGGATAAGGCGTGAAGTACGCGCCATAGTATCCGTACCAGGGATTGCCGCCCCAGCCCCAGCCATAAGCAACCGGATTGACCCACGGATTGTACGCCCATCCGTAGAAAGCCGCTCCGTAATAGTAGCTCGGGAAGTACGGATTCATGTACATGCCATGATAATAGTAGCGTCCGTAATAGGCATGATAGTAGCGACCGTCATGGTAATACGAGCGT
>Ga0181523_10000941_pt1 | contig 32260 bp, 29 predicted proteins | sample PEATcosm2014_Bin_43_FD_119752 | JGI IMG/M metagenome (GOLD analysis project Ga0181523, IMG submission 119752) | Peatland microbial communities from MTU Mesocosm Facility, Houghton, MI, USA - PEATcosm2014_Bin05_30_metaG | ecosystem: Environmental > Terrestrial > Soil > Wetlands > Peat | place... | reverse complement strand
TTCCTGCCCAATCACGCGCTGCGTGACGATCTGGTTGCGCAGGTTCTGCTTGAAGTCCTCATACGAAGCTCCCTGCGCCTCCGCCGCCTTCTCCAGCTCTTCCATGGTTTCGAGGTTCATCTGTTTGCGCATTTCATCGAGGCGTTTGACGAGCTCAGTGTCGCCGGTGATGCCGAGATCCTTGCCCTTCTGTAGCAGGAGTTGCTGGTCAATCAGATCGCGCAGAACGTTTCGCTCCCTCTCGGCAAAGACGCGGTCGGCGTTAGCGGCATCCTGTTGCTGAATCTCCTGCTTAAGCTGATCGCGGCTGCGGACGTATTCCGAACGCGTGACGATTTCATTATTTATTCGGGCGACGATCTCTTCGACCACAATATCGGCCGGCAAAACCGACGGGAGCAACAGCGCGCAGCCAACAGCCAACAGCAGGGGAAGTCTGGTCTTCTTCATTAGGGCTCTCTTAAAACCTGGGGTACACCCGAGGAAATTGTTTTCCTATTTTACGCTGCAAGCGGCATGGAGGCCAATTGGGCGGGACCGTTTATCTGGCTGACTCCTGGCTGACTACTGCCAATTTCGGCTGACGCCCGCGCGTGAGCGTCAAAGCGGTCACGTCGTTGTGCTTCGGAGCCACATGCATGAAGTCCTGCATACGCTGCAAGATGTTTCGGGAAAGATCTTTGGCAGAAGAAGGTTCCGCCTGCATGACGCTTTTGACTCCGTCGAGACCAAATTCCGCGTGCTTCGACTCGGCCTCCACTACTCCGCGTGAAACCACAGCCAGCGAGCCTCCTGGTCCCAGGCCGACAACGCGGGCATCGGTCGGAGCCAGCGAGAAGAGGCCGAGCGGCAAGCCGGTCGCGGGTAATTCGACCAGGCTCTTGTCATCGCGCAGCAAACCAGGCGTGTGGCCTGCATTCACGTAGCAAACTGTGCCCAGTTCTTCGTTATAGAGGCCGGCGAAGGCTGGACAACTCCGTACGCCTCCGGCCGCCCGCATGATCTCGAGATTCAGACGGCGCGAGAGTTCGATCATGGCGTCGGGCTCGTTCAGTTGGTCATCGCCGAAGAGTTGCTCGCCCGACAAGCGGAAGCAAGCCTGCGCTGCTTGCAACACGGGAGCTCCGGTTTCGCGTTTGCCGGCCACGTCGAGCAATCCGAATAGAAAACGGTAAGGGCCGACCCGCATGAAATCGTGAAAATCGCCCCCGGAGCGCGTAGAACAGTAAGCAACCGCCAGATCAGCTCCCTCGAGCTGGGGGCTTTCCCCGTGGACGATCTCGCAAACTTCCTCCGTGGTTGCGCCAAATCCGAGTCTTGCCAGCAGCCCTGCCATAGAGGGCGAAATTTAGCACAATCCTGGGAGCGTGGCAATGAGCGAAAAGTGGGGTGAAGTGGGGTGTCTCGCCATAATCGGGAGCGTCGAACCATCGGAAGTTCGCGGCACGCGGACAGGAGTGTCCGCGCCACACGGCCTATTCGCCGTATTTCTCTTTTAGCGTGCGGGCCATTTCGTCGCGCAGTTGCCGGTAGTCGCAGTGGACAGCGGCCCGCAGGGCAGCTTCACTGGAGCTGCCCTGGGAGAGGCGTTCCAGAATGCGTGTGATTTCGCTCATGCCGTAGGCGTCGCGGATATATTCGGTGGCCGCAAGAGATTCGGCGTAGGCGGCGGTGGCCACGGGACCGGAGAAGTTCATGAAACTGCCTTCAAGCATGTTGAAGGGAATCTCATCTCCGGTGGCGAATATCTTCTCCAGCTGGCGCCCGTAGGGCGCGGACGATTTGCCTTCTTCGATCTGTGCGATGCCTTCATTCAGCCAGGTGGGGCAGCGGTTGCTCGACATCTGCGAGACGAAAGAATGTGTCAGTTCATGTTTGAGGACGCGGGCAAGCTCGGGGGTGACACCCTGGACGCCGCTGATCGGGATGCGCAACTTGCCATCATTGATGGCGCCACTCCAGGTGGGCGCTTGGGTCACGTCAAAGAACGCCTGTTGCGTATAGAGAGTGACCGCGATGTTGTTGCGGGGTGAGTAGCCGAGATCGCGCACCAGGTCGTCATAGTCGGAGTCGAGAGTGGCGAGCAAGTCGCGGCGGAAGCTCTCGGAGGTGGCGTTGCCTTCGAAATGGAGGTTGAAGTGGTTGCTCTCGTGCTGCGAAAAATCGGATTCGGCCGTCGCCTCCCGCTGGGCGCGCGCCAGGTACTCGCTGACTGTGGCATCGGGACGCAGGGCGAGCGACTTCTTCCACGCGCGAATGGCATCGGGCGTATGATCGCTGGCAAATTGCACGAAGCCCAGCATCGCCATGGCATCGGGCGAGTCGGGAGCTATGCTGGCGGCGTGTTGTGCGTAGGGCAGAGCCTCCGCAGCATGGCCGGTGCGCATCAGCGTTGCCGCGTAGTAGATCAGCAGGGTGGAGTTATCCGGCTGAAAATGGAGCGCGGATTCGTAGTAGCCCTTAGCCTTCGGGAAGTTGCCGTGATCGGATTCGTGCTTGCCCGCGAGGAAATAGGCGGTGGCAGCGAGTTCGGGATTGGCGGCTTGCGCCAGGCCGGCGAGCGCATCAGTATCCACTTTGCCGTCGTGAATTACCTTTTCGGCGACGTCGGCTTCGTGATTGAACGAGGGTGCAGGCGGAGTGATGTCGGGCGTATTGGCAGCTGTTCCGGAAGAAGATCCTCCGGAAGAAGCTGCTCCGGAACTGCCGTGGACGGGCACCGCTGCCCCGGCCTCGATGTGGTCGACCGATGATTTCGGGATGGCGTAGGTATCTTCGCCGAGGTCATACTCGACCCGGTCTTTGGTTTCGCGGACCTGATCGGCCCAGATGGTGCGTCCATTCTTCAGATGAATGACGTCGGCAGGCGCGAGAAGCGCCACCAGAAGCACTAGAATGAGGACGAGGGCTCGCACTCGGCTGATTGTAGCAACCGCGCGAAGGGTCGGTAAGGTGACCAAGGTGCTGGTTCGGTCGTGGTGGATGATGATGATCGGGTTGACATGGTGTCTGCTGTCGGTGACCGCGTGCGCGCAGGTGGTGGAACCGAGCCCCGAATGTCCGCAAACCACCACCGGCCTCTACGCGCGGCTTCGCTCGGTCGAACTCGATCCGCAGCGCGTGTACCACATTCGGGACGCCTCGATTGACCGCCCGAATCTCCATCTTGACTTGGACAACGGCACGCTGGCGTTTACAGAAGACATTTGCGGGCGGATTACGGGCGCGTTATTCGAGGGCGAGGGCGAGATACGGCTGCGGCCGCCGAACCGGGCGGAACGCGGATCGATGGCGCTGTTCACGGGGATGGCGATTCTCGAAGAACCGTTCACCTCGGGATACCTGCGCTTCAACGATGACACGGCGGCGACTCTGAAGCCCTTTCTTTCGCCGGAGCCAGAAGGCGCGGAATTCATAAAACAGGATTTCATAAAACAATGGAACGGCGCGAGCCGCACCTTGGCGGAGTTCGATGCCCTGCGGCTGCTGCTGGACTTCAGTCATTTTCTTCCCGTGCCCGGTGGAAACGATCTGAATCGAACCTTCCCGCCTCTGCTGCATGCTCATTTGCTGGGTAAGAAACTGGGTGGTTTCGAAGTGTTCTGGGATGCGGCGGGCACCGAGCCGTTGTGGGCGGGGCAGCCGGCGGTGAAGGACGGCATCCTGTTCTTTGATATCTGGACCTCATTTACGCCCGGGGCGGCCGGCAGCGCAGGTGCGGCTCCACCGACCGCCGATGCCTTGATCACAAGTTTTCAGATTCGAGCGTCGGTCGAGCCTCCCACTATGTTGCGAGCATCGACGGAGGTCAACGTTCGGGTGCACAGCGGAAGGCAAAGAACGCTGATGTTCGAGTTGTCGCGTTATCTCAAGGTTGATGCTGTCGAAGCGGATGGCCATGCGGTGGACTTTCTCCAGAACCCGGCGATTGAAGGAACCGAGCTGCAACGAAAAGGCAATGACCTGGTGGCGGTGGTATTCCCTGCTCCACTCGTTTCCGGGCAGGAAGTGAAACTGCGCTTCAGCTATGCGGGCGAGGTTCTGTCGGAGGCGGGCAACGGGTTGCTGTATGTGGGCGAGCGCGGCACCTGGTATCCGAATTTTGGCTTGAGCCCGGCCCAGTTCGAGATGGAATTCCACTATCCTGCAAACTGGACGCTGGTGGCGACGGGAAAAAAGACCTCGCGCTCGAATAGCGACACAGACGAAGCGGAAGCGGTAACGAACCGTGAAGCAGGGGAGAAAGTCTCGCGGTGGACATCGGAGCGGCCGATTCCGGTAGCCGGGTTCAACCTGGGCAAGTACGTTCGGGCCGAGGCGAAGGCGGGCAACATTCTGGTGGAGGCGTACGGCACAGCCGGAGTGGAAAAATCGTTCCCGAAGGCGCAGTCGGAATTGATGGAGCAGCCGAAGTTTCCCCTAGCGCCCGGCCCGAGAACGAGACCGATGGGGCCAGTGGTGGTGACTGTGCCGCCTCCGTCGCCAGCGCACGATGTGCAGGCGGTGGCGGACAGGGCGGCAAAGGCCATTGGGAGTTTCTCGCAGTGGTTTGGCCCGTATCCGTATAGTTCGCTGGCGCTGACGCAGATTCCTGGAAAATTGAGCCAGGGATGGCCCGGGTTGGTGTTTCTGTCGAGCCTCGCGTTTCTCAGCCCGCAGGAACAGAACGACCTGCGTCTGGACCCGGTAGCGCGGGCGCTTGATAGCCAGGTTCTGGTGCACGAAACGGCGCATCAATGGTGGGGCGATCTGGTGCTGTGGAAGACTTATCGGGATCAGTGGCTGTCGGAAGGTCTGGCGAACTATGCGGCGCTGTTGGTGCTGGAGCAACAGAACCCCGCGCAATTCCGGGAGGTACTGGAAAGGTATCGCCGCGATCTTAGGAGCAAGAACAAGGATGGAGAGTTGCTGCGCGACGCTGGACCGGTGACGCTGGGGCAGCGGCTGGATTCATCGCATTTTCCCAGGGGATACGAGGAGATCAGCTACGAAAGAGGGACGTGGCTGTTTCACATGCTGCGAACCATGCTCCAGGATTCCACGCGGCACGATTCCATGCTGCACGATTCCGAAGTAGCGTCCCGTTCCCGGAAGGGGCGAACGAATCCGGGGGGGAACTCAGAGGAGCCGTTCTTCCGCACGCTGCGGAAAATCAGGGACCGGTACGCCGGAAAAAGCATCAGCACGCAGGAACTGGTGCAAGCCTTCGAAGAGGATCTGCCGCGCCCACTTTGGTACGAGAAACGTCCCAAACTGGATTGGTTCTTGGAAGGCTGGATCGAAGGCACGGCGATACCGGAGCTGGAAGCGCGCGAAATTCGTATCACGGAGAAAGCTGGAGTGACCACAGTCACAGGGGTGATCGTACAAAAGAACGTGCCCGACGATCTGGTGACGGCGGTTCCGGTATACGGAGCGACCGCGGGAAACGCACTGGTTTTTCTGGGCGAAGTGCTGGCAGATGGCGCCGAGACTGGCTTCCGGCTGATCGCCCCGAGCAACGTGCACAAGATTGTGCTCGATCCGAAGCAGACGATTCTTACTGCCCAGCAGTAATTCGCAACACAAATCAGAGACGTAGTGCAGCGCACGGCGACTTGCGCCGCGGCGAGGCCATGCGATTGCCAGGAAAGAGTTGTCAATCGGAGGATGGTATGACTCTTCAGCCCAATGTATTCCCGAACGATCAGCCTCGACCGCGCACCATTCTTCTGATTGAGGATGAGCCGTTCGTGCGGGAGGCGACTTGCGGCATTCTGCAGAGCGCCGGCTTTAGAGTTCTGCAGGCCGCGGATGCAAGCGATGCGCTGAATATCTACATTTACGAAGAACGCACTTCGAAGAATTGACCTGGTAATGACCGACATGGGGCTTCCGGGTCGGTCCGGACTGCAACTGGGGCAAGATCTGCGCGAACATTCCTCAGAGGTCGTGGTGCTGGTGACGTCGGGTTACACCAACCCGGAGTATGAGATGGAAGCGTCCCAGTTACCTATCTATTTTCTGGCGAAGCCCTATTCGCGGCGAACCTTGGTCGAAAAGATCGAAAAGATTCTGGGAGCGACACCGCTGGCACGCCAAGCGACGCAAGCGGGCTAGCTTCCTCCGTTCCCGCGGTGTTCCCTGTGGCGCTTCCCTGTGTTCCCCCGTGACCTTCGTGGTTATGATTCTGGTTGTGAATTCCAGCGCTGCGCGCCCATTCCAGCAGTAGCGTCTTTCGACGTTTATAATCGTCCGTTCCCAACTTCACTTCCCAAGTTCAGTTCCTAAAGAGAAAGAGAAGGAGCAGGCATGAAACTCGAGCAGCGAGTCGCGCTGGTTACAGGAGCATCGCAGGGCATCGGTCATGCCTGCGCTCTGGCACTGGCGCGCGAGGGTGCGACACTGGCAGTAGCCGCGCGCAATCAGCACAAACTCGACGAACTGGTTGGGCAGATCACCGCCGCAGGAGGCAAAGCGGCGCCGTTCGTCATGGACGTGGCCGACGAAGAGCAGGTAAAGGCGGGCATCAAGTCGGCGCTAGGGCAATTTGGCAAGATCGACATCCTGGTCAATAACGCTGGCATCACGCGCGACCAACTGCTGATGCGCATGAAGCGCGCCGACTGGGACTCCGTGCTGAACACGAATCTGACGTCCGCGTATCTCTGCATCCAGCAGGTGATTGGTTCGATGCTCAAGCAGCGCTGGGGACGGATCATCAACATCACCAGCGTCTTCGGCCAGATGGGACAAGCCGGCCAAGCGAATTATGCGGCTTCAAAAGCCGGACTGATCGGCCTGACCATGGCGATGGCGCGCGAGGTAGCGTCGCGCAACATCACGTGCAACGCGGTCGCTCCTGGATTTATTGAGACCAGCATGACCGCCGCTCTGAGCGAAGAGTTCAGACAGAATGCGGTAAAGACGATTCCGCTAGGACGCGTAGGTTCTCCGGAGGACGTAGCCAGCGCAGTGTGCTTCCTGGCGTCTGAAGAAGCGTCCTACATAACCGGCCACGTGCTAAACGTAAACGGCGGCCTATTAATGGGCTAGTGTGTGGGGCGGACACTCCTGTCCGCCGGCCCTTGCCCTTGGTGTTGATCTGGACGCCCGGTGCCCCGCCCTTGACCTTGGTGCCGGCTCGGACGCGTCGGTTTTCCGGCAGACGTCGCTAGCGCGGTGGTCCATGCGACTGCGCAACCTTGTTTCAGAAGAGCTATAATTCGCACAAATACACCAGAGAGTCGCAATGCCCCACCAACCTCCCGCTGGGCTTCCCACGCCGCGCCTGATTTCCTCCGACTGCCGCATCCTTTTGGACGCTGCTCCCGACGCGATGCTGGTGGTCAACCGCGAGGGAGAAGTTGTAGTCGCCAATCCCGCGGCGGAAAGGCTCTTCGGGTTTTTTGGCGATGAATTCACCGGTCGTATCGTCGAATCCCTGCTACCGGAACGATTTCGGAAGCAGCACAAACTTGACCGTGCCATTTTTGTCAGCGATCCGCGAGCCCGGCCGATGGGCGCTGGCCTGGAGCTGTTCGCACTGCGCAGCGATGGTTGTGAAGTTCCGGTCGACATCGGTCTCAGCCCGCTTACCGTTGACGGCGAAACCTATACGCTGGTTGCCATCCGCGACGTCACCGAAGGCAGACGCGCGCAGGAAGCTCTCCGCAAGTCGGAACGCGAGTACCGCACCCTGTTTGAAAACGCCAATGACTGCATCATGATCTTCGAACTCGAAAACGAAACCATCCTCGACGTGAATCCCAAAGCCTGCGAGACCTACGGTTTCAGCCGCGACGAGCTCATTGGCATGAGCCTAAAAAAACTGACGCGCAATGTCGCCCGCGGAGAAGAAGGACTGCAGCGACTTCTGCAAACCGGCTCCTGCCGCGACTACGAAACCGTCCACATCCGCAAGGACGGAACCGAGATGAACATCCTGGCCAACTCCGCGATCATTGAACGCGATGGACGAAAGGTGGTGCTCAGCATCGACCGCGACGACACCGGACGCATCCGGGCGCAAGCCGAACGCGAGCACCTGATCGCGGAATTGACCGATGCCCTGGCCAAGATCAAAACCCTCACCGGCATTCTGCCCATCTGTGCCTCGTGCAAGAAAATTCGCGATGAAGGCGGGGAATGGATCGCGATCGAGAGTTACGTCCGCGACCGCTCGCAGGCTGACTTCTCCCACGGGATCTGTCCGGAATGTGCCAGGCGCCTCTATCCCAAGTACTACAAAGAGACCCCATAGAAGAATGCCGGGTGCCCCATCCTAATGTCGTCCACTTCGACGTTAGGGTGGGATTCCACCGCCGTCCAGCGTGAGCCGGGTGCCCCACTTCTCGCGCTTTGAAGCTGTGAAAAAACCATCCAGGAAGTTAATCGACAGAGAAACAAAGCAGGGTAAGCTGGGACATGAGCGAGCCCTTAACCGGTAGGATCGATCGTAAGCAGATGATGTGGCGGGCCGTCAACGTGGACCAGTTGATCGGGGAAGATCATGCGGCGCGGACGATCTGGGAATCGGAGGTTTAGTGCCCGTCGCGAACCACCAGGATCATGCCCGGCCGCAAGGTGGCGACGTCGCGGTTGTTCTGCTTCAGAGCGGCCACGGTGGTGTTGTAGGAATTGGCGATCGAATACAAAGTCTCGCCCGGCTTGACCTTGTGATGGATCACGGCGCTGGCCGAGTTGCCGGACGCACCGCTGGACGAGCCGTCAGACAGGCTGTTTGCCGCGGCCGTGTGGGCTGCGGCGTGGTGATGTTTTGAACTGGAATGCGTGGCAGCTACCTGCGCTTCGCTCGGTTCGCGGGTCACCGGCAGGTGGAGATACAGAATTTTTCTTCCCGCCAGGCTGCTGCCTTTGAGGTGGTTCCAGCTGCGCACCATTTTGGCGGAGACTCCAAAATTCTCGGCCACCGACTCGACCGTATCGCCTTTGCGGATCTTGTAGCGGGTAGTGGCGTGGGCGTAAGTGCTGGTATCGGTCTGTTTGCCCGGAGCGATCGGGATGATCAGCCGGGTATCGGCCTCCAGCGCGGAGTTTGGCCCGTTCTCCAGATCATTCGCCTCGGCGATCGCCTTCGGCGCGGTGTGATAAGTGCGGGCGATCGTGGCCAGAGTTTCTCCGCTCTGCACCTTGTGATAACGCCACCAGACGCGCTTGTCAGCCGGGATGGAGGCAACCGCGGATTGAAATTTATCGGCCGTTCCGGCAGGCAAGTGGAGCTCGAAGACGCGGTCTTTCCCAGCTTCAGCAGTTCCGTTTTCAGCAAATCTCGGCGTGGTCATGCGGAGTAGGCTGGGGTTGAGGTCGAGCAAGTCGGCGGCGGTGGCATCCACGCATTCGGCGGCTAATCGAAGATCGATGGGATAGTCGATCTTCACCGCGTCGTAGGGAACGGGCTTGTCCTTTATTACTGAATCCAAGCCGTATTGCGCGGGATTCTTGGCCATGATGGTGACGGCCACGATGATGGGGACGTAGTTGCGGGTCTCCTTGGGCAACACGTTGCGGTTATAGAGTTCCCAGAAATCGGCGTAGCCGGTGCGCTTGACCGCGCTCTGGACGGTTCCGGGGCCGGAGTTGTAGGCGGCCATGGCCAGATACCAGTCTCCGAACTCGTTGTAGAGGTCTTTCAGGTGGTGGGCGGCGGCTCGGGTGGCTTTTTCAGGATCCTGGCGGTCATCAACCCACCAACTGCGCTCGAGGCCGTAGCCTTTGGCTCGGCTGCCCATGAACTGCCACATGCCTCGTGCGCCGGCTCTGGAAACGGCCAGAGGATGAAAACCGGACTCGGCTTGGGCCAGATAGATCAGCTCCTGGGGAACGCCTTCTTGCTGCAAAGTGCGGCGGATCATGTCTTCGTAACGGCCGGAGCGGGCTAGAGCGCGTTCGATGGTGCCACGTCCGCGGTTAGAGAAGTAATTGATGTAGCCGGCGACCTGGTCGGTCATCATGAGCGGCAGATCGGAGTGAGTAGATTTGATCTCGGCTTCGGCTTTGGCTTTAACGTTTTGATCGACGGCGGGAGTCAGCTCGTTGGCTTCGTCGATCGGCGCCGGCTCGGACTTCTGCTCGGCAAAGCCGTCGCCTTGCTGCAGGGCGGCTACTTCCAGGGAGTTGATGCCGTCGAGAATGCGGTCAAGTTCGCGCTCCAGGCGGTCATCGGAGTTGGAAGTGGAGTTGGCGCTGGCGCGGAGATCGAATCCGCTGCCCAGGAGCAGGTTGAAGGCGGAGTCGAAGTTCTGCTTCGCGGCTTCGAGATGCCCGGCTTTGTAGTTATCCTGGCCCGCCTGGTATTCCTTTTCTACGCGGGCGATCAGGTCGGCTACGGGATCAGCCTGGAGCGCCTGTGGCACTTGCGGCTTCGCTTGGGGCTGGGCTGCGGCGGGCTTTTGCTGGTGCGGATCTGGCGCGCCTCCGGTGGCGACCAGGGCTGGGGCCTGAGCCTGGGCGGGAGGCATGAAAGCGGTCTTCTGGGCGCTCTGGCAGGCGAGCGTCGCCGCCAGTGGGGCGGAAAGCAGGATCGCCAGATGCGAATGAAAAGAAGGCCTCATATTTTCAGAAACTTACGGCAACCGCTCCCGGGCGGAACTCAGCCCCCTCACTATGAGATGGTACTATCGCAAAATTCGTTGGGTCAACGCCACTGAAGAGACCTCAGCCCGGTTACTTTGGGAACCGGTGGGCATGTTACCCCAGCCGCGCGGGGGATGGCAAACGGGTATGTCAGGCATGTCAGGTGCCAGGTCTCAGGTCTTAGGTCTTAGGTCTAGGAAAACCAAGTTCCGGGGCCTGAGACCCGAGACCTGACACCGGAGACCCGACACCGGATTTTGCGTAGAATGGGCTGCCTGGATAACGAGTCTTTGGCCGTGCAGGAGACATCGAAAGCGAATATGAAAGCCATACAGATCAAGCAAACGGGTGGGCCGGAAGTGATGGAACTGGTGGACTTGCCGCCTCCGCAGCCGAAACCAAACGAAGCCGTGGTGAAGATCGCGGCGGCGGGCGTCAACTTTATTGACGTCTACAACCGCGAGGGGCGTTACAAGGCTCCGCTGCCGTTGGTTCTGGGACAGGAAGCGGCGGGCGTGGTTTCAGCGGTCGGGTCGGACATGGGCGGGGTGGCGGTCGGCGATCGCGTCGCTTACACCATAACGCTCGGGAGCTATGCCGAGTACGCCGCGGTGCCGACCGACCGTCTGGTGAAGATTCCGGCGGGAGTCGGAGAGCGCGAGGCTGCGGCCGTCCTGCTGCAGGGGATGACGGCGCACTATTTGGTTTATGACACTTATCCGCTGAAGAAAGGCGAGACGGCGCTGATTCATGCGGCGGCGGGCGGAGTTGGGCTGCTGTTGGTGCAGATGGCGCACAACCTTGGCGCGCGGGTGATTGCTACGGTTTCGACCGAGGGAAAAGCCACGCTGGCGCGGGGGGCGGGAGCGGACGACGTCATCCTTTATACGCAGACTGATTTCGAGGCGGAGACGAAACGGCTGACTGGCGGCAAAGGCGTGGACGTGGTGTATGACTCGGTGGGGAAAACGACGTTCGACAAGGGGCTGAACCTGTTGCGTCCTCGAGGCATGATGGTGCTTTATGGCGGGTCGAGCGGGGCGGTGGCGCCGATTGATCCGCTGGTGCTCACACAGAAGGGATCGATCTTCTTGACGCGGCCTTCGCTAGGGAGTTACGTCATCACCGCGCAGGAGTTGCAGGCGCGTGCTGGGGCGGTCTTTGGCATGGTTCGCGACGGAAAGCTTAAGTTGCGGATTGAACATGTCTATCCGCTGGCCGAAGTGCAGCAGGCACACCGGGATTTGGAAGGGCGGAAGACTACGGGGAAATTGCTGCTGTTGCCGTGACGCGATCCTCGTAGAGACGCGGCTCGCCGCGTCTGCCGGACTTCGTCCGGCCGGACAGGCGGGGCGGCTGTCCCTACGCGACCGCCGGTGCTGGTGTCCACGTGGGGGCGGTCGCATTCGTCCGCCTTGCCGAGCGCAGCTCGGACCCGAATCTACGATTTTTTTTTGCGCGTGTAGTTCTTCAGGTACGCGGGCAGCTCTTGCTTGCAGCGGTCGTCGCGGATCGCGGTGCCTACTGTCATTTCTAGTGGAATTACTCCTGCCCAAGTGGGGAACGCGTGGTCTTCTTCGTCGTCCACCGCCGGGCCGACTCGGACTTTCGCGGAGGATTCGTTGATTGGAAGGCGCAGGACTGACGTTGCTTTCAGCTCTTTTTCGTTGGGTTGGCGCGCGTCGTCCCAGCGTCCGGGAATGATGTGCTCGCTTAGCGCGCGCAGGGCCGCGAGTTTTTCTACCGGGTCGTCGACAAGCGTTGCCGTGCCCAGGATTACAACCGAGCGATAATTCATCGAGTGATTGAAGACGGAGCGGGCAAGCACTAATCCATCGAGCAGCGTGACTGTGATGCAGACCGGGACGCCTTGATCGAGATTGCGCAACATACGGCTGGCGGCTGAACCGTGGATGTAGAGCGTGTCTCCGTTGCGTCCGTAGGACGTGGGGATGACGTAGGGCTGAAAATCGGAATTGGAGTTGGCGACGAAGCCGACATGGCAGACGAAAGCTTCGTCGAGGATCTGGTTGACGACGTCGCGGTCGTACACTGCTCGCTGCGGTTCGCGCACTACGCGCGTGCGTGGAGTTGGATTACTGGGTATTGAACTGCTGGACATGGAGCTGATTTCCTAGGCAGGCGCCAAGAGTGGTGACGGAGAATTCTAGCAGGTCGGGGCGTGAAGCCAGTTCTCAGTTCCCGGTTCTCAGTTCTCATCAAGCCAGACGCAGACCGAGAACTGCGCGCTGGCGACTACAGCAGGCCGCCGGTCTGTACTGCCAGGATGTTCAGCGCCATCTCCAGCTTGGTTATAGCCTCGCCGAGTTCGGGATGACTTCCGGCCTTTTTCTGCAGATCCTTCAAAATCTGACGAGCGCTGGCTACGTGCTCCGCGGCTTGGGCTGGATTTTGCTCGGGCGTGGGTTCGCTTGGTGTGGGCATGGTTGTTTGCTCCCCGTTACAACTCAATTCTATACAGGATCGTCACGCAGGTCGTCGACATTTGCTCCCATTCCGCTGGCGCATGAAGCATCGTGCTACAGCTGAGGGGAGTATCATGCGGCTAGATGAAATTAATGAAAACGGAGTGGACGAATGCCTGAGTCGATTGACTGGCCGCCACCGCTTATGGGGCGGCCCCGGCGTCGCCGCCGCTTCCTTCTTATTCTCGCCGTTCTTGCCGGCATCTTCTTCGGCGGCCGGATCGCGTTGTCGTATTACGTGGACGTGCTCTGGTTCGGGTCGCTGGGCTATGGGGACGTATTCTGGAGAACTCTGGGCCTGCAGTGGGGAGTCTTCGTGGCTTTCACGGCGGCTACATTTCTTATTTTGTATGGGTCGTTCCTGGCGCTGAAGCGAGCGCATCTCCCGGATTTGCCGAGTGGCCACACGATCTTCATCGGCGGACAGCCGTTGAAGCTGCCGGTTGAGCCCGTGCTGCGCCTGATCGCGCTCGGCATTTCGCTGGTCATTGCGGCTGCCACCGGCGCTGGCATGATGGTGGAATGGCCGACGCTCGCGCTTTTCTGGTACGCACCTCCTGCCGCGGGTGGCGTCTTTGATCCGATTTTTGGCAAGTCGTTGAACTTCTTTCTTTTCACGTTGCCTGCGTGGCAACTAATCACCGGCTGGCTGCTTACGCTGGCCGTGATTACATGCATACTCGCCGCTTTTTTCATCGTCATTACGGGCGGAGGCCGTGTGCTTTCCGGGCGTCTCAGCCGCTTCGTCGCATTACCTTGGCGCGGGCTCTCCATCACCTTTGCGTTCCTGTTGCTGATTGTCGCGATGCGCGTGTATCTCAGCCGCTTCGAGTTATTGCTTGAGGATCATACGATCTTCGGGGGTGTGACCTACACGGACGCGCACATTACGATCACGGGGATGCTCATCGTCTGCGCGGCGTTGGTTCTCGGCGCGGTGATCGCGGCCGTTAATGCGGCGCGAGTGCCACGGGGGCGCTGGCTGATTGCGGCGATCGTTCCCGCGGCGGTCTGCTATGTCGCCCTGCAAGGAGTTGCATGGTACGTCAGCAGCTTTATCGTCAAACCGAACGAACTGGTTCGGGAGAAGCCCTACATTGTCTACAACACCGACTTGACGCGGCAGGCCTACGGATTGAATCGGGTCGCGCAGCGCGAGTTTCCGGCGGAGACGACGGTCGAGGCGGCCGATCCGGCCAACAATCAGGCTACGCTGCAGAACATCCGGCTGTGGGATTGGCGCGCGCTGCAGGACACCCTGCGTCAGATTCAGGAAATCCGCACTTACTATGATTTCCCTGACATCGATATTGATCGATATGACATTGACGGCACGACTCGTGAGGTGATGCTCGCGACGCGCGAGCTGAACGTCGACAAGCTTCCGGAGAGCAGCCGCAACTGGATTAACGACAAGCTGATTTACACGCACGGCTACGGCATCACGATGAACCCGGTCAACGGATTCACATCGGAAGGGCTGCCCACGCTGCTTCTGAGCAATATGCCCGTCCAGAGCACGGTGCGCGGGCTCGGTGTGACGCGTCCAGAGATTTATTTCGGCGAGATGACCAATACCGACGTCTACGTGAAGACAAAGCAGAAGGAATTCAACTACCCGCAAGGCGCGAGCAACAGCCTTACGTCATACGAGGGTAACGGCGGCATCGTACTCGGCGGTTTCCTGCGCCGCATCATGATCGCGTTCGACCGCGACGACCTGGCGAAGCTGCCTTTCAGCGATGACGTGACCAAGGATAGCCGGCTGCTGATGCGGCGCAACATACGCGATCGCGTAGCCACACTGGCGCCGTTCCTTACCTTTGAGCCGGATCCGTACATCGTGCTCGGGGACGATGGCCGGCTCTCGTGGATCATGGATGGATTCACGATTTCAGACAGCTATCCCTACTCGCGCCATTATCGTCTCGACAGCAATCCCATTAATTACATGCGGAACAGCGTTAAGGTGGTCATCGACGCCTATGACGGTACGACTACGTTTTACGTGTTCGACAGGGAGGACCCGATCATCGCGGCCTACCGCCGCATTTTCCCGGGACTGTTCAAGGATGCGGCCCTGATGCCGGCCGGGCTGCGCAAACACGTGCGCTACCCGGAGTTGTTGCTCAAGCTGCAGGCAGAAGTGTACGGCCTGTATCACATGACGGATCCGGAAGCGTTCTACAACCGTGAGGATCTGTGGACGGTCGCGACCGAAGTGGGCATGGGCGAGGGCGGTGGGCAAGTGACGCAGGCGATGCAGCCAAACTTCGTGCTGATGAAACTGCCGGGCGAAGCGGGCGTGGAGTTCGCGGAAATTCTGCCCTTCACGCCATCTAACCGGAATAATCTGATTGGCTGGATCGCCGGGCGAAGCGACGGAGCACAGTACGGTACTTCGGTGGTGTACAACTTTCCGAAGACGAAGCTGGTCGACGGACCGCTGCAAATCGAGGCGCGCATCGACCAGAACGCGCAGCTTTCCGGACAATTGACGCTGTGGAATCAGCAAGGCTCGCACGTGCGACGGGGAGCGCTGCTGGTGATTCCGACCGGGCGGGCGCTGTTGTATGCGGAGCCGATTTACCTGCAGGCGGAGCGGAGTCCGATGCCGGAGTTGCGTCTGGTTGTGCTCGCGCTGCAGGATAAGCTCGCGTACGGGCCGACGTTTGAGTCGGCAATGGCGGCGCTTTTTGGCGGCGCAGCTTCGTCGCTGACTGCCGTTTCGACGAACGCCGCGTCAACCGGCGGCGCGGCGGAGCCGGCGCGAGGCGCACCATCCTCCGCCTCGTCTCCCCCGCCCGCAGCCGATCTTAATGCGCTGATCGCGGAAGCCGCCAAAGACCTTGCCGACTATCAACGCCTGACAGCGGAAGGCAAACTCGGCGAGGCTGGACAGAAGCTTGAGGAGCTAAAACGCGTGCTCGATAAGCTAAATGCGCGGCAGAGATAGTCTGGTCGCGGTGTTGCGTCATTTCTTTCGGCGGCCGGATCGGGCGGACGACGGCTTCGGCTGCTCATCCAGTACCGCAAACTGAATTTTCTTCTCCACCGGGTCGATGCGATCCACCAACACTCGCACGCGATTGCCCAGGCCGTAGGTCTTGCGCGAGCGCTGGCCTATGATTTGGCGCGTGTCTTCGTGGTAGGTGTAGTGGTCGTCGGTTAGCGTGTTTAAGGGGACCAGGCCCTCCACGAAGAGGTCGGTTAGTTCCACGAAGAATCCGAACTTGGTTACGCTGATGATGAGGCCGTCAAAGTCTTCTCCGATGCGGCGCTCCATGAATTTCATTTTCTTCCATTCCATCAGGCCGCGCTCGGCTTCGTCGGCTCGGCGTTCGGATTGGCTGGATTCGTCGGCGATGTTGTGGAGTTCTTCGAGTGTGATGTTGCCGCCGAGAGGTTCGAGCGCGTGTTGAAGGGCGTCGTGGTCGCGGCGCTTCGACCACGGCGATGGCGGCGGGCCGTCAAGTTGCCCATGTGGTGACGGGGCTTCGCCCCGTCCAAGCGGGGCAGAGCTCCGCTTCCACACAATCTGCGACATGCCCACTGGAACTTCTTCTTCCATCTTTTCGGGCGATTCTCGCAGCACATCCGTCAGGATGCGGTGCACGATCAGGTCGGGATAGCGGCGGATGGGCGAGGTGAAATGGGTATAGGTGGTGGCGGCTAGAGCGAAGTGTCCGCGATTTTCTTCGGAGTAGCGGGCTTGTTTCAGCGACCGCAGCATGAGGAAGCTCAGGATTCTTTCTTCGGGCTTGCCGGCGATCTTCTCGGTGAGTTTCTGATACATGCGCGGGGTGATATGAATTTCTTTGGGGACTTCGATTTCGCGGACACGCTTGCCGGTGCCCCGGGCGTCGCGGCGGTCGGCTTTTAATTGCACGCGCTGGATGGGCAACGCGCCTACGCCCAGCGAGTATCCGAAGGTGGCGGCGATTACTTCGAAGTCGTAGACGCGCTTGGCGTCGGGCTTTTCGTGGATGCGATAGAGCGAGGCTATGCGTTTGTTTTCCAGATAGTGGGCTACGCTCTCGTTGGCCGACAGCATGAATTCTTCGATCAGGCGATGAGCAATGTTGCGATCGGATCGGGTGATGCTCTTCATCATTCCGAATTCGTCGAACTCGATGACCGGTTCGGGGAGATCGAAGTCGATCGATCCTCGGCGTTTGCGCTTGCGGTTCAGGATCGACGCCAAGTCGCGCATGCGTTCGAAGTGCTCGACTTGGGCGCGGTATTCGCGGCGCGCGGCTTGGTCGCCTTCGATTACGGCGTTCACGGCGGTGTAGGTCATGCGGTTCGCGCTGCGGATCACGCCTTGGTTGATTTCATAGGCGGCGATTTCGCCCTGGTGGTCGATCTCCATGGTGCAGGAGAGCACGAGGCGGTCGACTTGCGGGCGCAGGCTGCAAATGTCGGTCGAGAGTTCCAGCGGCAACATGGGGACGGCGCGGTCGGGGAAATAGACGCTGGTGCCGCGGAGCCGGGCTTCCTGATCGAGCGGCGAGTTGGGCGTCACGTATTGGGCTACGTCGGCGATGTGGACTTGCAGTTCGTAGTTGCCGTTTTCGAGTTGGCGGACGTGGACGGCGTCGTCGAAATCGCGGGCGGTTTCTCCATCGATCGTTACTATGGGGAGGTCGCGGTAGTCGCGACGGTGACGCAGTTCGCCGGCAGAAATGATATTTTCTATGGCCTGCGCTTCTTCTATCACTTCTGGCGGGAAGCGGTGAGGCAGGTGAAACTTGCGGATCATGATTTCGACGTCGACTCCGAAATCGCTTTCTTCGCCGAGGATCTCAATCACGCGGCCGCGCGGCTGCTGTGTGGCGCTGGGCCAGTCGGTGATTTCTACGTCTACTACTACGCCTTCCAGATCCTGCCAGTCGGTGTGAACTTTGGCTTCTTCGCCGATGACTCGATCTTGCGACTTTCTGCTCTCTGGCCTCTGGGCTCCCTGTGGTTGCCTTGCTGCGTCAACTTCAAAAGCAACCACAGGGAGCCCAGAGGCCACCGGGGACGGCGGATTCTCCAGTCCCGGCGGAATGAGAATTTCCTGCGTGACTTTTTCGTCGATGGGCTTGACATAGTTGTGACGGTGTCCGTAGTGGAAGATGCCGACCACGGTTGGGTGGGCGTGCGACAGCGAGCGGATGATGCGGCCTTCGGCGCGTCCGTCGAGCCGGACGGTACCGACTTCGACCAGGACGCGGTCGCCGTGCATGGCGGATGCGGTGGCGTGCGGAGGAATGAAGACATCGCCAGCCAGGCACGCCTTCAGACTGGCATCGAGCGAAGTGGCTTCGGGAATCACGAAGCCGAAACCGTCGCGATGCATGGTCAGGCGTCCGACGAGCATATTGCGTCCCTTGGCGGGGTGCGGGATGGCGTAACGCTCGGAATCGACTTGCAGCAGTTCGCCTTTGCTGACGAGCGCGTGCAGGCGGTCGGTTAGTTCGCGGCGCGCTTCGCCTTTCACGCCGAGTTCGCGCAAGAGCTGCTTGTGGCTCGCTGTCTTCTTGGGCTGGCGGGCCATGTGGCGGAGGATGGCGGAATCGGAGAGCATCAGGTCTCAGGTGTCAGGTCTTAGGTGTCGGGTCGTGCAGCGAATTTCCTGGGACCTGACACCTGGGACCTGAGACCTACTTCAAATATTTCTCCTCGATAATTCTCTTATGATGCAGTTCGTGTCCGGCGATGATGTAGGCCAGGGCGCGCACCGTTACCTCCTTGTTGGCGGCCGTGCCTCGTCGGCTCCAGACAGGCTCGTCTAGATTGCGAAACAGGGAGATGGTGGCGCGGCGGACAGCGATGTAGTCCTCGATCAGGTCGGCCAGCAGACGGCGCCCGAATGGAGCATTACGGACATAGTCGTCCTGTTCGAAGCCTTCGATGGGAGTCTGGTCGCCGCGCGCAATGCGCAGGGCGCGGTAGCTCATGATGCGCTCGGTATCGTTGATGTGGCCAAGAACTTCCTTCAGACTCCACTTGTCGGGTGCGTAACGGAGATCGCCGTCGGCCTCGGTGCGTCCGGTGAGCAGCAGAAGCGTCTCGCGACGCTGGTCGTCTAAGGCGGCGAGAATGTCGTTGCTATGCGTGTCGTTGTTATACACCAGGGAGATGTAGCGGTCATAGTAGGGAGCGTATTCTCCGGGCTGGGGCCGGAGGGAGGCGGTCGCGGTTACAGTCGTCGTGGTTAGAGTCATATGGTCCTCAGCAGAGATGGCACTCAGATTGGTTGTGCCTCACGGCTCCATATTATCGCGATAGAAGAATTACCGCAGGGAGGGCAGGGCTTACACGATCGGAGGTACGACCGATTGTGCAGGCGCTGCTGGGGAACCACGCTGGGAACTATGAAAATCCATTGGAAAAGGGGGATTTCCACAACGCAGGGCGTTTACCGAGGAGTACAATTTACTTTGGCAGTTGAAATGCGGCGGTATTTCAAAATCCCTTAATAAAGGAAAGGATTTCGACGACAATGTGGAAGCCCACGAATCAACCTGCGACACCTGGCCGGCCAGCTGAACCGGAGCGTCCGAGCACGACCACAGCGACGACGGCACCGAGCATGAATCTGAGCACGAGCGAGCCCGCGGCTGTGCCACGCCCGGCTACGACCACGACCACTTCGGACCAAGCCACGATTGGCAAGTCGCTGGTGATTAAAGGTGAGGTGACCGGTTCCGAGTCCTTATATATTGACGGCCGAGTGGAGGGATCGATCAACCTCTCCGGCAATCGCGTGACGATTGGCCGCAATGGAGTGGTTTCGGCCAACATCAACGCGCGGGAAATCGTGGTGCTCGGTAAAGTGCGGGGCAACCTGACGGCGAGCGATCGAGTGGATATCCGCAGCGACGGGTCTTTGACCGGTGATGTGGTGGCGGCGCGCATCTCGATTGAGGACGGCGCCTTCTTCAAGGGCGGCATCGACATTCGCAAGGCGGGAACGAAGCCGGACGCGCGGCCGGAAGAAGTGAAGAGCGTTACGAGTGCGACGCCGGAACCGGCGATCGCGGCGAGAGCGTAGACTCGGCTGTTGTTCGTTCGCTATTTGCTATTCGGTGATCGCTACTCGGTGATTGGCGGCAAGAAGATTGTGAGACGGGCCTCAGATGAGGCCCGTTTCTTTTGTCGGGTGCCCCACCCTCTTTCGCGTACTTTGCGAAAAGGGTGGGATTCCACTGCCGTCTCGCGACGGGGCAGAGCCCCGAGCTGCGGCTCTCACGGCTCTTTGCCAGTTGCCATGGTTTCTGCGGCTTGCCCTTCGGCCAGGCTGGGGAGAGTGGTTGATTTTTTTCTGCGTAGATCTGCCGGTAATTCCGAGCCCAACAACCAGAGTCCTGCGGCGACGGCTGCGGCCCAGGTTAAGCTGCCGAGTGCGAAGGCTAGAAGATCGGCGCTGCGGCTGCCATCGAGCGCTATCGTGCTCATGACTTCATAACTCAATCCACCGGAAACGACGCCCACCAGTGCAGACTTCCCTAATTCTTTCCAGTTCATGCCGCCGAGCGGCACCATGCCGCGAATATGCAGGAGCAGCGCGATGGCAACCGCATTCGCGGTGATGCCAACGTCGGAGGCGATGGCTAGTCCGGTGACTGAGAGCGTACGAAAAAAGAACGCGTACATGGGTATGGAAGCGGCGGTGATGATGGTGGTGGCGATCATCGGAGTCAGCGTGTTGCCCGAGGCATAAAACGCGCGCGCGTAGAGCGCTTGACTGGACCACAAGGCCAGTGAGAGCGAAAACCAGAAAAAGTAAATGGCGGTGGATTCGGAATCGGCGAAAGTGAAGTGGCCGCGACGATAGACCAGATCAATCAGAGGGACGGCAATGGCCATCATCCAGCCGGTGATCAGCAGCGACGCAGCCGTGATCCGATAGACCGAACCGTTCACGGTGGCGGCGAATTCCGCGAACTTTTTTTCTCCGAAGAGGCGCGAGAAAAAAGGAAGCGACGCCTGGCCGACGGCTTGTCCGAGAATGGCCATGGGAACGGCGAAGAGACGCTTGGCGTAGTTGAGGCGGGCGATGTCGCCGATTCCGCTGGAGGCAAAGTAGCGGAGGATCCAGTCGTCGGCGGTGACCAGCGAAACGCCGAGCATCAGCGGGATGGAGAGGCGCACCCACTCGCGGAAGGCGGGATTCTTCAGATCGAACGACGGGCGGTACCCGGTACCGATTTTGGCGGCGCCGACTACGCTCATCAGAAATGGTCCGGCAACCATGCCGGCTAGGGCGCCATAGGCCAGGGACGCGATCCCCATTCGGCGGCCTCCGATAACTCCGCCGGCGATGATGAACACGTTGTAAATCAGCGGACCGAAGGCCGGCAGCAGGAACAGGCGGTGCGAGAGCAAGACCGCCGAAACCACTCCTCCCACGTAGAAGAAGATCTGCGCCGGCAGCAGGATGCGCGTGAGATGAACGCAGAGCCGCATCTGTTCGGGCGAGAACCCGTGGAACATCCAACCGGCGAACTGCGGGGTGAAGATCTCGGCCACGATGGTGCCGGCGATGAGCACGGTGGTCATCACGGTAATGATGATGGAGAAAGTTTTCTGCGCATCCTGCTCGCGCCTTTCCGCCAGAAACCGGGTGTAGATGGAAACGAAGGTGATCGAAGCGGTGCCGCCGGCAACGATGTAGTTGAGCCAGTCGGGCAGGGTGAAGGCGGCGACGTAGGCGTCGGTCTGCTGTCCGGCACCGAAAGCGTAGGCGATGTAGGCCTCGCGGATGTATCCGATCACGCGCGAGAGCGTGATGGTCGACATCAGCAGCAGCGTCGCCGAAAACGCCGTGTGCTGGTGCGATGGCCGGAAGAAACGCAACAGACGCATCGTTTGCAGATTAAACCATCTGGCAGGGTGGTGGAGAGTTATCGCTGGCGCGGAATCGGGAATGGCAATTGGCTTTCCCCTGTGGACCTCTGTGTTCCCTGTGGTTCACGCTTCTAAGTCTCTACCACGGAGGACACGGGGTTACACAAGGGGAACCTAAATCTCTGCGGGGCTTTGACACCGTCTGCTTTCGACCAGCATAATCCGCGTGTGACCAAGCCTCTTTTGACTGAGCAGCAACTTCGTACGCCGGTTTTGCGCCGATCTTTTCGCAAATCGTATCCCGTGGCCGTGCGGGGCGAGGGCGTTTATGTTTGGGATGCCGACGGCAAACGCTATCTGGATTTTTCGGGATCGGCGGCGGTGAACTTTATTGGGCATGGCGTGCGCGAAATTTCGGATGCCATGGCGGAACAGGCTCGGCAGTTGGAGTTTGTCCATAGCAGCCAGTTCACGACGCCGGTGGCCGAAGAATTTGCCGAGGAGTTGCTGGATTTTGCCGGAGAAGGTTTTGCCGGTGGCGCGGTCTACTTCACCTGCGGCGGGTCGGAGTCGGTGGAGACGGCACTGAAACTGGCGCGGCAGTATCAGTTGGAGATCGGCCAGAGGAATCGGCATCAGATTCTGAGCCGCCAGCAGAGCTATCACGGGGCGACGCTCGGCGCGCTGACGGTTTCCGGCAACCGGAAACGGCGCGAGATTTACCTGCCGATGGTGCGCGAGTTTGAGCACATCGGGATGCCTTACTGCTATCGCTGCGCGTTTGACTGCACCGACAGTTGCCGCAACTGCGGACAGCAGTATGCGGCGGAGTTGGAGCGCGCGATTGAGGCGGCGAAGGGCGCGGCGTCGCAGAGGAACGGTGATGTCGCAGGCTTCATCTTTGAACCGATGAGCGGCGCTACGTTGGGAGCGGTCACGCCTCCTCCGGGATATTTGCAGGCGATCGCGGATATTTGCCGGCGGCATGGCGTGCTGCTGATTGCCGACGAAGTCATGACCGGCATGGGGCGCACCGGGCGGAATTTTGCCTGTGAACATTTTGCGACAGAGCGAGGGGGGATTGCGCCCGACATCCTGGTTACTGCCAAGGGGCTTTCCTCGGGATACGCTCCGCTGGGGGCGGTGATTGCCAGCAAGAAAATTGTCGATGCGATCGCCACGGGGTCGGGAGCTTTTCTGCATGGCTTTACTTACAATGCGCATCCGGTTTCGGTGGCGGCGGGACGCGCGGTGCTGCGGCGCATCCGGGCGTCGAATCTGGTGCATACCGCCGATTCTGAGGCTGCGGGGACGGCGGGCTCGGCTCTGAAGATTGCTCTTGATGGCCTACGCGATCTGGATGCGGTGGGGGATGTCCGCGAGCTGGGGTTGTTGTGTGGGGTTGAGTTTGTTGCTGACAAGAAGACTAAGGCTCCTTTCGCTCCGGAAAAGAACTTTGCCGGACTGGTGGGGCAGGCTTGTCTGCGGCGCGGGGTGTTGGTCTATCCCATGCAGGGATGCGTGGACGGGGTTGCGGGAGACCACTTGCTGATTGCGCCTCCGGCGGTGATTACGGGCGAAGAGATTCGGTGGGCGGTGGAGCAGATCGGGGCTGCGGTTCTGGAGTCTGCGGCTCAGGCTAGCTGAGTGCCGAGGAGTCTTCCGAGCTGCGCTCGCTTGGACGGGCGAGGCGCCCGTCCCCACACGGGCCCAAGGCATCTTTCCGGGCGGGGTGTCAGGCGAGAGTCCACTCTAACTATCTGAAATATTTTGACTTGGCGGTTGATCTGCGTTTTACCTGCGCTGCATTGTCATGCCCGTGCGCGTGTCGCATAGTGCCCGCAGAAACGGAGGCACTATGGCTACCTCATTAGCGGATTTTGCGGAACAGATCAACCCTAAGACGTTGGCCGAGGTCCGCCGCGCCAACTTTCGGCAAGCTGCGCTGGGGTGCATCGAAGCTTCCTGGCCGCGGCTGAAAAACGGGCGCTGGTCTGGATGGCCGAGCGCATGCCGGCGTGGGTGAATTCCGACCATTTGACCGTTCTTGGACTTGCGGCGCAAATTGCTACTGGCGTTTGTTACGCGCTTGGGGCCGATGACCGCCGGATGCTGCTGGCGGCTGTTCTGTGTCTCGCGGTGAACTGGTTTGGAGACAGCCTTGACGGGACCCTGGCGCGCGTGCGGCAGCGGCAGCGACCGCGTTACGGGTTTTACGTCGACCACATCATCGATTCCATTGGCGCAGTGGCCATGATGGGCGGGCTGGCGCTTTCCGGATACATGCATCCGGTGATTGCGATTGGATTGCTGATTGCATTTCTTTTGCTTTCCATCCAGTCGTATCTGGCGACTTATACGCTTGGCGAATTTCATCTTTCGATGTGGCGCTTCGGGCCGACCGAGTTGCGGGTTTTGCTGGCGGTGGGCAACCTGGCGGTGTTTCGTTGGGCGTGGGTGATTCACGGACGCTTCCGGCTGTTTGATATTGGCGGCGCGATCGGATTGGCCGGGATGCTTCTGATGCTGGTGGTTGTGAGCCTGAAGAATACGATTCGGCTTTATCGGGAAGAGAGAATTGGATGAACAGCTCCCAGTTCCCGGTTCTCAGTTCTCAGAAGGATCGGCATCGGACATTTTTTCGCTGGTTGAGGTTCAACTTAGTTGGTGGGATCGGCATCGGCGTGCAGCTGGCTGCGCTGGCTGTTTTTCGTTCCTGGATGAAACTGGATTATCTCTTGGCTACGGGGATGGCGGTTGAGATCGCAGTAATTCACAATTTCTTGTGGCACGAGCGCTTTACTTGGGCGGATCGGCCGGCTTCGCGGCCAGTGCGGTCGCTGGTGAGGCTGGTGAAGTTCAATGCCGGCAACGGGGCGGTTTCTCTGGTTGGGAACTTGGTGCTGATGCGGGTGCTGGTGGGCGAACTGAAGTTCAACTATGTTGCGTCGAACCTCCTTGCGATCGTCTTTTGTTCGCTGGTGAATTTTGTGCTTAGCGATCGCTTTGTGTTCGAACGCGAGTGCAGTCTGGCTTCAACTTTAAACTAACTACTGTGAGGAGGAAAGTTATTCGATCCGCTTCAAAACTCCTTCTCAACGCTGTTGAGCGCGTCAATCCTGCGCTGAAGCCTGCGCGCCGCCCATTGATTTAACTTTCCCACGCCGATGAAAATAACGACCACTATCGCAACTCTGAGGCCAAACAAGATCTTGACATGGCCAGCGTGTACCGCAGCGTTCGGCAGTGTCATTTGCCACTGGAAATCCCCCAACATGAAGACAAGCACGCCGGGGACGAGGGGCAAAATATACCAGGTCCAAACGCTGCGCAGAAGGTCGCGCTGCCGTTCAAGCTCCTTACGATGGAAGTCGAGGCAATCGCGGAACGCCATCTCCGCTGGCACAGCTCGCGCCGCGCCCCTTTTGCGAAGCTGATACAACACAAACAAGGAGCTCGCGATCACCAGAACGCACCCGAAACGGATCATTGGATCGGGAAATCTGAAGATGTAATATCCGAAGCAGGCGATCACGATCGCGCCCGCCACGTATTCCCGCAGATTTCTCCTGTGGATGCGTTTCTCAAGTTTCTGGGCTCTCTTGCGAAGCTCGGCAAGCGAGATCTGGATGGGTTCTACTTGCTGGTTCTTCCAGAGGTTTTTTGCGTTATCGCCAGCTTCACTTTCCATGATTTCCTCCTTCGTGAAACTTGCGCGCCAGAACGTTCTTGATGCGGTGGATCTTGGTCGCCACGTTCCCCGGTGAAATGCCGGTGATCTCTCCAATTGAAGCTGCGTCCAAGTCTTCGAGAAAAGACAAAATGACTTGCCGGTCGAGCGGGTTCAGCTGGTGGATCAACTTCAATAACTTCTCCAAGGCGTGACGCTGATCTGCAACGCGGTCGCCATCGTTACCAGTGGGAAGCGTCTCAAGTACTTCGAGACCTACCAGCGTTCGCGAGTTCGTCCGGTGCTCGCGGATCACATGCGAGGCGGCCACGTTGTGCGCCACGCGGTAGACCCAGGTGCGAAGCGAGCACCGGCCATCGAAGCCCGCGAGACTCTGCCAGAGCGCAAGGTGAATCTCCTGCACCAAGTCGCGGCGCCGATCCGGGTCGGCTTCGTAGCCGCGCGCCAGCCGACCCAGAGCCGCGCCGTAACTGTCGGCGGCTTCCTGGTAAAGCTGGCCCTGCCGGGAGACGGCCGTCGGAATCGATTCGACTCTCATGCTCGCGCTCTTAAATCCCCTACATAGAAGGTAGTCGATGGCGAGGTCAGTTTCTTACAAACGCCTGCAGGTTGTCTCGCAAGGATATGGACCTGTGCCGCGCCGGAAGCGTTTCGCCTTTGCCCCGTGGTCATCAATTGAGGTAACCTTGGGCACGTCTTTTGGGGGTTACGGCGCGAGCTAGCACGGGATATAATGTTTGTAGCTGCTATGCGCTCGAATGGCTATGTTTCGCTTCTCCGGACGTGCTGGATCGAGGGACGCGCTTGTCCGCGCCGGTACCTTTCCGTTCTGCCTTCGCACGTGCGCGCCAATCTCTTTGGCAGCGACTAATTATTCTTCCGGCATGTCGCTCAGCTAATCGCTTTTATCTTCTGGCTTTTAGCTCCTAGCCTAAGCAGCTGCGCTGCTCGACTACGGCCTGATAACCACCGAGAACTAATACCCGATCTGGAGGATCTTATGACCACCAAGACTTTGATTGCCGGCCCCAAGCTCAAGACTGCGCTTCCGGGTCCTAATGCCAAGCGCATTCTCGCGGGCGATGAAAAATACATTTCCCCTTCTTACACGCGCTCGTATCCGCTGGTTGCCAAGCGCGGGCGCGGCGTTGTGGTCGAGGACGTGGATGGCAATGAGTTCTTCGATTTTTCGGCTGGCATTGCCGTGGTCTCGACCGGCCATTGCCATCCGGAAGTGGTCGCGGCCATTCAGAAGCAGGCGGGCGAATTGATTCACATGTCGGGCACCGACTTTTATTACGAGGGCATGGTGACGCTGGCCGAGCGGCTATCGAAGATCGCGCCCATGCCGGGGCCGCACAAGATTTATTACGGAAACTCCGGCGCCGAAGCTATCGAGTGCGCTTTGAAGCTGGCGCGCTATCACACCAAGCGGCAGCAGGTGATCGCTTTCCTCGGAGCTTTCCACGGACGAACCATGGGCGCGCTCTCGCTGACGGCCTCGAAGCCGCAGCAGAAGCGGCGCTTCTCGCCGCTGGTGCCGGGAGTTACGCACGTGCGCTATCCCGATGTGTATCGAGGCTGTGAGGGCGGTCCGCAGGATGTGGAGAAATTTGCGCTTGGTTGCGCGCGCTATATCGAGGACAAACTGTTCAAGACGATCCTGGCACCGGAAGAAGTCGCGGCCATTTTTGTCGAACCGATTCAGGGCGAAGGCGGATACATTGTCGCTCCGACGATCTTCATGCAGGAACTGCGCCGGATTTGCGACAAGCACGGCATCCTGCTGGTGGTGGATGAAGTTCAGAGTGGCATCGGCCGCACGGGTAAATGGTTTGCCGTCGAACACACCGGCGTGCATCCCGACATGGTTTGCATGGCCAAGGGCATTGCCTCGGGGATGCCGCTGGGCGTCACCATGAGCAAGGCCGAGATCATGGACTGGGTGCCTGGATCGCACGCGTCGACGTTCGGCGGAAACCCCGTCTGCATCGCCGCGGCGCTGGCCACGCTTGCTGTGATCGAAAAAGAAGGGCTGCTGCGGAATTCGCAGGAAGGCGGCGACCACATGAGGAAACGCATGGCTGACTGGCCGAAGAAGCACAAGATTGTCGGCGACGTCCGGGGACGCGGGCTGATGATCGGCGTCGAGATTGTGAAAGACCAGACGACCCGCGAGTACGGCGCCAGTGAGCGCGATCGTATCGTTGAGCTTGCGTTCGAGCGCGGCGTTTTGTTCCTGGGCTGCGGTCCGAGCACGATTCGCATTGCGCCACCGCTCATTGTTACCAAGGACGAAGCTGACGTGGCCGTGGACGCGCTGGAAGAGTCGATTGCGATGGTCGAAAAGAACTCGTAAGCGTTGGCTGTTGGAGGTGCGCAATGCAGAACGGCTTGGCACGTTCTACAAGCCGAAGCCGGATCGCGAACTCACGCTGATTGAGGCGGAAGTGATTGAAGCGCTGCGGCGTGACTATCAGGTTGAGATGACTGCGGGCGACGCTCGCCCCAACATCGTGACACGCAACGTCCCGGGGAATCACCTGGTGGGGAAGGAATTTGTTATCGGCGATGTGCGCATTCGCGGAATCCGCCTGTGCGAGCCTTGCGACCACTTGGAGAAAGTAACGAGCAAGCCGGTGATCAAGGGCCTGCTGCACGCGCGGGATTGCGGGTTCAGATTCTTACGCAAGGCGCGATTCGCGTCGGGGATGCGGTTAGCGTCACTACGTAGAGCCGCGGACACATGTTGCGCGGACGCACGTGGCCTCAGCGGCTAAAGCCGCTTGTGTGGCGGGTTCTAACGGTATGGCTGAAGCCATGCCCCTTCAAAGCTATCCAGGCACCAAGTTAATCAGAGGTTCCCCGGTGTGCACTTATGGGAAGAAAGGATGGAAATTATGGGCGATGGCACACTGCGCGAACTAGTGTATGGCAAAGGCGCCCACGTGGATCCGGTCGCTTGTGTCGAAGATATTTCGGCGGCGCTGGCGGCGCGGACCGTGGCTGGCTACCCGCATTTTATCTGGCAGATCGTGGAGCACATGAACTACTGGATGGACTACGATCTCGGCAAAGTCGCGGGGGAGAATCGACCCTACCCGGACAAAGCGATCTTAAGCTGGCCGGTGCATCCGAGTCCGGCGGTTGAGGGTCGCGCGCGCGATGACGCTAAGGGTGACGCGTGGCGAGCCGCTACTCGGCGCTTCACCGATTTGCTGGCGCGGCTGGCGGAATCCGACGCGGTGGAACTGGCGCGAAAAGTTCAGAGCCCGGGTCCGGCACAGTCTTTGCGTGAGTCGACCGTGCATGCAATCCTGTGGCAAATTGCGGCGCATAACAGTTATCACGCCGGCCAGATCGCCTTGCTCCGGCGCCAGTTTGGCGCCTGGCCCCCTGAACGAGGCGGCGATACCTGGTGAGCAACTCGGCCTGCCGCGTCGCTGCCTGAGACGGGGCAAGCCCCGTCTCTACAGATGTCCCGAAATTCATTAACAGAAATTCTTATTGGAAGGAGGCCTCTCGATGCCACGCTTTACATCTCGCACTCTTGTCGCACTGGCGTTCACCTTGATTGTTTGGGCCTCTGCCTTTGCCGGCATTCGCGCCGGCCTGTACGCCTATTCGCCGGCGAATCTCGCCATCCTGCGTTTTCTGGTCGCGTCTCTGGTGCTCGCCATCTACGCCGGGATTGCACACTTTCGCCGTCCGGAATTGCGAGACATTCCCGGACTGGTGCTGACCGGCGCCCTCGGGATCACCTTTTACAACCTGGCGCTCAATTACGGAGAGACTCGCGTGACCGCGGGCGCGGCCAGCCTGCTGATCTCCTCTACGCCGATCTGGACGGCGCTGGCGGCACGATTTTGGCTGCACGAAAAACTGACTGCGATCGGATGGTGTGGAGTGTTCGTGAGCTTCGCGGGCGTCGCGCTGATTGCCAGTGGAGAAGGCGTAGGCATCCGGCTTTCACCGCAAGCGCTGATCATTCTGGCAGCCGCAGTTACGTCTGCACTCTACATGATTTTGCAGAAGCACTACCTAGGCAGGTACAGCGCGCTGGAATTTACGGCTTACTCGATCTGGTTCGGGACGGCGCTGATGCTGCCGTTTGGCCACGGTCTGATGCGCACTCTGCGCGCTGCTCCGGCCTCGGCGACGCTGGCAGTTATTTATCTCGGCATCTTTCCGGGAGCGCTTGCCTATGTGGCGTGGGCCTACGTGTTTTCGCATGGCGCCGCGGGACACACGGCTGCTCTGCTCTACGTGATTCCGATTGTGGCCATTGGGATTGCATGGATTTGGCTGGGCGAGGTGCCGAGGCTGATCTCTTTGGTTGGGGGCGCGGTCGCGCTCGGCGGTGTGGCGCTGGTGAATACCGTGGGGAAACGAAACATAGAGAAGTCGGCTGCGACCGCGACGCTGGCGGTTTTGGACGTAGTGAGCTGACGAGCATCCTGAGCACTGGGCCGTCCCTCCGGGCTGGTTCGTCGGCGGCGAAATTGTACCGGACGCGCGGTGATCACCATCACATAACGCGTTGTGGGTACAAGCTAGGGTGAAGATGGAGTCTTTCCATGTTTGCCGGACGCCTGACGCAAGCCACACTACGAGCGCTGGACTGGCTGGCGGCGAGAACGCTTTCGCCCGAGGACATTCCCGCGCACCAGCGTACTGGCCGGCGCGGCGAGGAGGACGCTTACTTCTATCTGCGCCAGCGGGGCTACACGATCATCGCCCGGAACTTCCGGCCCCGAATCATCGCGGCGAACTCGATCTCGTCGGCTGGGATCGGGACGTCCTGTGTTTTATCGAGGTAAAAACTCGGACGAAGCGTGACCTCAGGCCTGCCGAAGCTGCCGTGGATCGCGATAAACAAAGAGATATCGATGGGTCGCACGAGACTTCCTCCGCCAGATCCCGCTTTCGTGCCAGCTGGGCCCCCATCCCGCGCGCCTTTCGCGAGATGGGGTGGAGTGGCGGTTCGACGTGCTCGCCGTATACTTTGATCGCGATAACGGCGATCGCGGAGACTGCGAGCGCCCATACAGCCGACCCTCATCGACCCTCATTCGAGCTGTTTCAAAATGCGTTCCTCGTGGCGTACAATCGGAGGTTTGCGGACTCCAATTTGAAAGGATTTAATAGGTGCCTGAATTAAGAAAAGACCCCATCGTGGGCCGGTGGGTGATTATTTCCACGGATCGCGCCAAGCGGCCTACCGACTTTGCGCGCGAGGCCGTGAAAATCAAGGGCGGCTTCTGCCCCTTCTGTTACGGCAATGAGAACAAGACGCCGTCGGAGATTCTGGCGTATCGCCCCAGCGTCAACGGCAATACTCCTCAGAAAGACAGCCCGGGTTGGACGATCCGCGTGGTTGCGAACAAGTTCCCGGCACTCGGCATCGAGGGCAATTTGAATAAACAGGCCGAGGGTATGTTTGACAAGATGAATGGCATCGGCGCCCACGAAGTCATCATCGAAACGCCCGACCATAACGCCAGCCTGGCCTCGCTTCCCTCAAAGAAAATTGAAGACATTCTGTGGGCCTTTCGCGATCGCATTCTCGATCTCAAGAAAGATCGGCGCTTCAAGTACATCCTGATTTTCAAGAATCACGGAGAAGCGGCCGGCGCTTCGCTCGAACACTCGCACTCGCAGCTGATCGCGTTGCCGATTGTGCCCATTTACGTGGTTGAGGAACTGCAGGGAGCCAAGCAGTATTACATCTACAAGGAACGCTGTGTGTTCTGCGACGCGATCCGGCAGGAAATCGACAACGGCATTCGAGTGGTGGCGGAGAACGAAGACTTTCTGACCCTCGCCCCGTATGCTCCGCGGTTTCCCTTTGAAACTTGGATCCTCCCCAAGCGGCACGAATCTGCTTTTGAGAACTCGTCATCGCAGATGTTCGAAAATCTCGCGAAAGCGCTCAAGCTGCTGCTGATGAAAGCGGACCGCGTGCTCGACAATCCTCCGTACAACCTGGTCATACACACGTCGCCGGCACAGGATCCGAGCAACGAGTATTACCACTGGCACATCGAATTCATGCCCAAACTGACCAAGACGGCGGGATTTGAGTGGGGAACAGGCTTCTACATCAATCCCACACCGCCCGAAGAGGCGGCGAAGTTTTTGCGCGAGGCGAGCGTGGAAGATGCGGCTCCGAGTACGGTGGGCGTGCGCTGATTAGATGCCTGTGCCGGGCGTCCTGGCTGGACGGGCGAGGACGCCCGTCGCTGCACAAGCAAATTATCCCTGGGTTCGGTCGAGAACTTCCGCGTGCCACGCCATCTGAATTGCTTCTAGCTTGGCTTCGTTCGACTGCGCGGGATCGTCTCTGAAGCCGGGGAGCTCGATCACATATTTGTGCAGGTCGGTAAATCGGACCGCGAGCGGGTCGAGTTCTGGATGGGTTTCAGAAAGCAGAATTCCGATGTCGTCAGAATCGCTCCAGGTAAGTTGCTTAGGCATGAATCATTGCTCCTTGATGGCGCTCGCCAGGGCTTGATTGCGATGTGGCTAAAAGCTAAGAGCAATTGTTTAATGCTCTTCCGAAACGTAATTCCGATTCCAGGCCGGGATTTCCACGACCAGTTTGCCCGGCTTCTTGATCACGGTCTGGCATCCGAGGCGTGAGTTTAACTGAAGATCGGCGGCACTGTCG
>Ga0181523_10000938_pt1 | contig 32298 bp, 29 predicted proteins | sample PEATcosm2014_Bin_43_FD_119752 | JGI IMG/M metagenome (GOLD analysis project Ga0181523, IMG submission 119752) | Peatland microbial communities from MTU Mesocosm Facility, Houghton, MI, USA - PEATcosm2014_Bin05_30_metaG | ecosystem: Environmental > Terrestrial > Soil > Wetlands > Peat | place... | reverse complement strand
TCGCCGCTGCCTGCCTCGGCATGGAATCCACCATTGATTCCGCTGACCGTGATATTGCCGGATCCGGTGCGGATGTCAACGTCGCCCGCGCCTGTTTCCTCTATCTCGATGTCACCGCTGCCCGCTTTGATCTTTGCCGGACCGGCAAGCTCGCGGCCGCGCACGTTTCCCGAGCCCGTCTGGAAGCGCATTTCACCGGCGAGGCGCGCCAGCTTCAGGTCGCCCGATCCGCTCTCCAGATCGACATTACTCTTCAGGCCTTCAACTGTCTGATTGCCGCTGCCCGTATGACCGCGAAGCGCAGTGTCCTCGGGAACGGTGATTTCGTAGTCGATCGAAATGTTGGTGAAGTTGACGTAGTCGATGCGGATGCTGTTGCCGTTCTGGCGAATCGGAGGATTACTCTGCAACTCCTGCACCTCCGTCTTGTGGTCGCCGCCAAACCAGGAATTACCCGATTCAATCTTGGCATGAATCGAGACCGTGCCCGAAGCACCACTCCGCACGGTGATATCACCGGAGCGAGTCAGCACTTCGAGGTCGACCGGGCCATTGACCTGGAACGTACGGTCAAAGGTTCCAATGACCGAAGCGAAACCGGCCAGCGAAGTAGCCAGGACAAATACCAGCCCACGAATGGCTTGACGGCGAAACAACGAGGCGTTAGTCATAGCAGTTCGACTCCGTGCAGTTCGACTCCCCGTAATCCGGGCTCGCATTGGTTTTGTCATCCCGAGCGAAGCGAGGGATCTGCAGTTCGGTGCAAGATGCAGATCCCTCGCTTCGCTCGGGATGACAATTCATAGATTCGCCGCTATTTACTGCAGCACCACCTGGTCGCCTTCCTTCAGACCCTGCAGCAACTCGGTCTTGGCGCCATTCGAAATGCCGATGTTGACGGCAATCTTTTTCTTGCCTTCTTTGCCTTTGGGGTCCGGCACTTCGACCGATGCTTTCTTGTCCTTGTCGTAAATGATCGAGCCCTCTGGGATCTGGAGCACGTTCTTGTGCTCCTCGAGAATGATCTCGGCGTTAGCCGTCATCATGGCTTTAAGCACGCCCTCGGGGTTGTTGATGGAGACGCGCACCTCGAAGGTAGTCACGTTGTCCTTTTCGACACCCATGGGAGAGATCTTCGTCACTTTGCCGGTGAACGTTTTGTCCTTGAACGACTCGACTTTGATCCGGGCGGGTTGTCCCAGATAAACCTTGCCGATATCGCTCTCGTCCACCTTGCCTTTGACGTAAACCTCGCTGGTGTCGCCGAGCGTCATTACCAGCGTCGCCGTGGAACCCAGCACCAGAATCGAACTCACCGCATCGCCAATCTCCACGTCGCGCGATAAGACAATTCCGTCCAGCGGAGATTCAATCGTTGTGTAACCCAGTTGCTCTTCCAGTTGCTTCAGATTGGCGCGATCCTGTGACACCTGCCCCTGCGCCTGACCAATCTTGGCCTGCAAAACCTGCAACTGCGCCTTAGCCACATTTTGCTTGTTCAGCGCCATCTCGTAATTCTTCTCCGCATCGTCGAGGGCGGAAGCGGACACCACGCCATCTTTCGCCATGCCCTGGGAGCGCTCATAGGCGCGCTTCAGAAGCGGAACGTCGGGACCCTCGGCGTCGACTTTGGCGCGCTCCAGATCGGCGCGCGTGCCGTTCAAGCTGGCGCTCGATCCCTCCAATTGCGCGCGAGCCTGGTCGACCCGAGCCTGAATCTCTTCCTTGTCGAGTTCGGCGAGGATCTGGCCCTTCTTAACTTTGTCGCCGTATTCGACGTACAGCTTTTTCACGATACCGCTGGCCTTCGACTTGATCTCGACCTTGGTGATGGGCTCAATCTTGCCCGTGGCCACCACGCTCTTGGCGAGGTCTCCCTTTTCGACTTTGGCCAGCTTCGAGGGGTCGATCTTGGTTCCGCCGCTGGACGCAATCAGCGCGCCGGCCGCCACCAGAACCACAACGGCGGCTGCTATCGAGCTCCAGATAATGATTCGCTTTCGCCGCTTCTTCTTTGCAGTACCGTTACCATTGCCTTCCACGACCGCCTCCTGCTTGGCATTAAGTCTTAGAACTGGCATTCAACTGTTGTTACGGGAGAACCATCGAAATAGTTCCTGAAATAGCTCCCGAAAGAATTCGTGACCCTGGCATCAGGCGTCTGTAGAGACGGGGCTCGCCCCGTCTCGCTCTGCCGTCGCCCACGTACTTAGACCGCCGGGCAACAAAAAAGAAAGCGATCCCGTCTAGGATGTAATCTTCGGAGGCAATCCTCGGATGTAATCAAGGGTTCAGCCTGATTGTACCGCCACGAGTCCGAAAGTCCACAATCACGCTCCATGAATCCTCGTGAGCGACTATCCCTTTGGAATGTTAGAATTAGAGTTCCATGATTGCATACGTGCTGCTGCGGGTGTTCGTCATCCTGCTCTTGGTGGCGGCCAATGCCTTCTTCGCGGCAGCTGAGTTCGCGCTCGTCAGCGTGCGCGAAACCCGCATCCAGCAACTCATCGAAGCCCACCGTGCGGGCGCCCGCATCGTCCTCAAACTTCATCAGCAACTCGGCCGCGTCGTGAACGGCGTGCAACTGGGAATCACCGTGACCAGCCTGACCCTGGGCTGGCTGGGCGAACCCGTTCTGGCGCGATTGTTTGAGAGCTGGATCGGAAGCATTCCGCACGCCACTCTTTATGCTCACGCCATCGCGGTCGCCGTGGCATTTGTGATGATCACCAGCTTGCACGTGATTATGGGCGAACTGGTTCCCAAGTCGCTCGCCCTGCAACGGGCCGAGAGCGTCGCACTGGCCGTCGCGGCGCCCATGGATGTTTTCCTCACCGTCACCGCCCCCCTGACGATTGGCATGAGCCGCGCGGCGGGTTTTGTTCTGCGCGCCTTCGGCACCCGCGAGATCCGCCACGGCTCGGTTCACTCCCCGGACGAACTCAGGCTTATCGTAGCCGCAGCCCGTACCTCCGGCCAGCTCTCCTCCGCCCAGGAGGAGATGCTGCTGAATGCGCTCGAACTGGACAACATTACCGCGCGCCAGGTGATGGTGCCGCGAACCAGAATTTTTTCCTTGCCCTCCGACCTCAACATGGACGAAGCCCTCTCGCGCGTGGTCGACGATCAGCACTCGCGCGTCCCCGTGTATGATCCGCAGCGTGGTCCCGAACATATTGTCGGAGTGCTTTACGCCAAAGACTTGATGCGTTGGACGCGCCTGCGCCTCGGCCTCACCGCCGATCCTCCCGCTGCCCAGCGCATTTCCCAGATGAAGATCGGCCATGTCATGCACGATGTCCTGGTCGTACCCGAGACCAAGTCGTTGCTCGAACTGCTCGGGGAATTTCAGCAACGCAAACGGCACCTGGCGGTGGTGGTCGATGAATTCGGTTCCACTGCCGGAGTGATCAGCGTGGAGGACGTGCTCGAGCAACTGGTTGGCGAACTGGAAGACGAGTTCGACGTCGCGTCCACGCAACCCGCGGTTACCGACGCCAATGCGCCGATCGTTCTCGACGGAGCGATCAACATTCGCGACCTCGAAACCCAATACGAGCTGAAACTTCCGCAGGACGAAGGTTTCGAGACGCTGGCCGGCTTTCTGCTTTCAAGATTGCAAAAGATGCCCGGGGGAGGCGAGGCGTTCGATTATGAAGGCCGCCGTTTTGTTGTAGAAAAAATGGACGGCCATCGCATCGCGACCGTCCGGATCGAGCCCGTGCCCGCAGCCCCAGCCCAACGAGCTGCAGATCTGACTACTTCAGCCGTTCCCAAGTGATGGTCCAAGTCACGGGAACTTCTTTTCCGTCCTTCTGCTTTTCTGTGCTCGCACCACGGAAGAAAAAGCGGTCCTGGCCCACCAGGTGATACGGCCGCTCCTGAGTTGTTCCCGGATAGTTGGGGGACGACGCCGTTTCCGGACGATGAATCATCATGTGCTCGTTTTCGCGTATCTCGAAGGCTCCGCAGTAGGAGATGAATCCATCGAGGGCAGAAGCAGCTTCCGGCGCGGTTGGCGTGTTTGCTTCCGACCAACGAGGGCGGCCGGGTTTCATCAATTGGGCGCACATGTGGCCGGAAGGAGTGTACATGAGGTAGCCCGTTGCGTCCCGCCCCAGGTCGGGATAGGGCGTCGTGTGGCCGTCGGAATACTTGTATTCTGTCGAAACCAGCTTCCATGCCCCTAAAAAGTAATCCCGTATCGAACCGTTAGGTTGATACTCGGCGGGAGCGGCGCCGGTAGTGGCACCCGAAGTCTGGCCGTAACCGAGAGCGGCAAGAAACACAAGGACAATTGAAACCATCGCGGTGTTCATGTGCACTCCCCGAAGCACTTCCACTTCATATTCATACGATGATCGATCATACGACGATGGATAATACGACGATGGATGATACAGCGAGTGATGATACGATCCGAATTGCCGCGACCGCAACCTTAGGCGGTAGTGGCTCAGTTTGATTATCATCATATAAAGAATTGTCATCCTTCTTCTCTCAGGATGACAGATCAGTTCTGATCCCCAATGCCACGCTACATCATCTCCCGCGTCCTTTACACTCTGCCGGTCATCTGGCTGGTCGTCTCCACCGTCTTCCTGCTCATTCATTTCGTTCCCGGCGATCCCGTCCAGCAGATGCTGGGAGAAGGCGCAGCCGCCGGAGACATCCAGGCCGCCCGCCATGCCTATGGACTCGATGTCCCGCTAGGCCAGCAATACCTGAACTACTGGCGAGGCGTGCTCCACGGAGATCTAGGCAAGTCGCTGCGCTTTAACCAGGGAGTCACCACACTGATCGCCCAACGCTATCCGTTAACGTTGCAGCTTACACTGGCCTCGCTGTTCGTGGCGATCGTGTTAGCCATTCCAGCCGGAGTGCGATCAGCCCAACGCCGCAACCAATGGGATGACCGCGCCCTGAGCGTAGTCAGTCTCTTCGGCCTGTCGTTTCCAAACTTCGCGCTAGGTCCGGTGTTGATCCTATTCTTAGCAGTCAAACTGGGATGGCTGCCCGTTTCCGGTTCCGGCTCCTTAGCGCATCTAGTGCTCCCCGCCATCACCATGGGCGGAGCGCTAGCCGCGATCCTCACCCGCATGGTGCGAACTTCAATGTTAGAGGAGTTAGGCCAAGACTACATTCGCACCGCGCGCGCCAAAGGCCTGCCGGAGCGCACCGTCGTCTATCGTCACGCCCTGCGCAATGCCATGATCCCAATCCTGACTGTTTTAGGATTGCAATTCGGCGCGCTGCTAGCCGGAGCGATAGTAACCGAAACCATCTTCTCCTGGCCCGGCATAGGACGTCTAACCATCCAAGCCATCGGCAATCGCGACTACTACCTGGTGCAGGGATGCATCTTGGCGATAGGGCTGACGTATGTCGCGGTGAACTTTCTGACGGATTTGCTGTACTCGGCGGTGAACCCGAGGATCAGGCAGTAGAGTCTCAGTTTACTGACCAAAGGCCGTTTTTTGTTATCGGCTCAAGCACCTAGGTGGGGGCACGAATTTCGCGGCTATTAGCGTCCGTCGAGAGATACTTGATCTGATCACTGAGTGTTGACCACTTGTCGAGAGCCTTCTTCATCGTGACGGTCGTCTCTACAACAAGAAGCAGGACCCAGATGCAAGAAGGGAGAATACACCACCAATGGCGAACGACAGGAACGGCGGCGGCACTTAGGAGGACGATCAGTGCTGCGGTTTCTAAATTGAAAGTGAGCCCAGTATGCACGTGCCATACGACGTCTTTGGTAGGTTCGAGGACAATATTGTGGTAGTCGCCGTACAGCATGGACCAACTCAAGTCGTCTGACTCGGCAGCAAGCCTCTCGCCGTGTAACGCTATTAGCGCGTCCGCCTGTTGGTCCTGAGGCAGGTGGGCCGCAAGCTTTGTCCGCAGATCAACAGTCAGGGACGACATGGGGCGACTGTCGTTCGGACACCTTGGGCCCAGTCGCTGTTTTACAAGCTGTCTCCACTCCGGATCGCGCCAAGGAGCGGTGTCGTAGGAATGCGGCGGCTTGTAACTCGCAGCACCGATTGCCCCGCCTATTGCGCCGAGAATTGCACTAAGAAAAGTAGTCGCGGTGAAGCCAAAGACAAACGCTGCGAGAATGGCTAGGGAGAGCTTAGTCCGGTATCCTAGAAATCCGAGCGCAAAGAACCAATGCAACTGGCCAAAAATCAAAAGAAGCACGGATCCGGGTATTACCGCGGCCACGAACGAAAAGAGTTTTTCGAGCGGATATTTTGTCCAATCCATTTATACCGATAGAGTAGAGCTGGTACTACGATAAGCACAACACAATTTTCCCTCGGTTGGGCGCCCCACTCAGCCGCGTTCGCTGCGAATGACTGGGCTGGCCGATAATGCACCAAACTGGTGTATAATGATGCCATGCCCGCAACCAAGCACGTCCGCCGCAGCGTATCCCTCCCCGCTCCCATTGCGAAACAAGTAGATCGCATGGCCAAGAGCCAGCGCCTGAGCGATAACCGTGTTCTGGTCGAGCTCATTGAACTGGGAATCGAAGCGCGGAAACAGAAAGAGAAGGCATTCTTCGAACTCGCCGAACGCTTTCGAAGCGCGAATGATCCCGAAGAAGCGAAGCAGCTAGGCGACCAGTTGGGCCGCCTGGTTTTCGGTGAGTAATGCAGCAGATCGAAAGCTGGCCGCGAATTCCCGTCGCCATCCGCAATCATCTGATCGAGCGCATGCGCGACCGCAACATCAGCCTCGACGATCTCAACCGACTTCGCGCTTGGCTGGAGACCAAGCCGACTGTCCCCACAGGGCCGTGGTATAAGGACTTCGGTTCTTTCAAACTGTGCGGCGAGGGCAAGTATCCAAAGACGTTTCTTCTTGCAGGCCAGATAGCTACGGGCGAAGGGCTATAGAAAAATAGGAATCGGCGGCAATGTAGTCGGTGATGGAATCGAGATCTTGGGCGGCGCGTCTCGACCAGACTATTCGGTGAGCCATTTCCTGAAGCGATTCTCGACTTCATCCTGCGAGAGCGTACCGTTGGCACGCGCATCTTCCAGGCCGCGACGCACTTTGTCGAGAACATAAAGATGGTACTGAATGTCTTCGACCGAGACGTCGTCTGGCAGTTTGTTCAACAGCGATTCAACATCCTGTTTGACGTTACTCATCGTATGCCTTTCCGCAAGGATATCACGCTGACGATCTGGCCATTTCCGCAACCCAACCCCTGACTTTTTTCATCACAAACGCCCGGTGTCCATCATCACAGACCCCTAACACCAAATGCGCGACAATCAAGAAAGCCGCTGAACCGTGGATGTTGGGACAATGAAATAAACAATCGAGCTAAGTCATTTATTTTCGGATACTTGCGAGTAAGTCTTGTATATTCTATAGTTTAGCAAGAATTCGGGGGGCGGGGGGGGTAGTTAAACCCGAGTTAATGTCTTCCCCGCATGAACGATCGATATTAATCGATGACAAGGGGACCGCGCGCACCGCGGTCGCCAACTCCAACATTGTTCCTCGCCTGCATTTTCTATATAAGTGAACCCAAGTCGTCGCTCATGTCCACCCTGGCCATCTCGCTCCCGCGCGTCGCCCGCCACAATCCTTTGGCCGCCGTCGGAGTCGCGCTGGTCGCTATCTTCGTCTTCTCCGCAATCTTCGCGCCCTGGATTGCTCCGCAAGATCCCGCGCACATCGATCTCCCGAATCGCTTGCAATCGCCCTCGGCGCAGCATTGGTGCGGCACCGACGAACTCGGACGCGACATTCTCTCCCGCCTGATCTGGGGCGCGCGAATTTCTTTGTTCGTCGGCAGCAGCGTAGTGGCCTGTTCGCTTCTGCTCGGCCTCATCATTGGCAGCTTCGCCGGATACTACGGCGGCGGCATCGACCGCTTCGTCAACGTCGTGCTGATGAATGCCTTTCTTTCGTTCCCCGGAATTCTCATCGCCATCGCCTTCGTGGCCTTCCGCGGCCCCGGTATTTTTAATCTCGTCCTGGCGCTGTCGCTCGGAGGTTGGGTCGGCTACGCTCGTCTGGTCCGCGCCCAGGTGCTCGCCGTCCGCGAACGCGAATTCGTCGAAGCCGCGCGGGCCCTCGGCGCTGGAGATTTCCACATCATTACCCGCCACATCCTGCCGAACATTATTCAGCCGGTGATTGTGCAGGCGGCCATTGGCATGGCGGGCGCGGTTCTGGCCGAAGCGACCATGAGTTTTTTGGGATTAGGCGTGCCGCCACCAACCGCGAGTTGGGGATCGATGCTGAACGACGCCCGTTCGCACCTCTTCGATGCTCCCCATCTGGTGCTCTTCCCGGCAGTGACGGTGATGTTCGCGGTGCTGGCTTTCAACTTCATCGGTGACGCGTTGCGCGATCTTCTTGATCCAAGGTCAAGAATTGAAGCGGGGTTGTAGCGGCACACAACAGAAGTTGTCACGGCACAAGACAATAAAGTGCCGAGCGAAACGAAGGACCTATGTACTTGAACTCGCCAAACATGAGGTCCTTCGATTCGCGCAGGATGACAGTGGGCATGACGGACTTGCTCTCCAGACACGAACGACTAGGCCGCCTTGGATTGCTGCGCAGCTTTACGCATTGTGGCGAGACGTCCCTGCGTCTGTTTCAAACGCTCGGGCGCTCCCTCGGAGGTGGCAATCAGTTTTTCCACATTTCCGAAGATGGCGGGATTCTGCATTTTCTCTCGCAGCTCTTTTACAAATGGCTCGACCTTTCCGAAAAAGACGAACATCTCACCGGAAAAACTGGGCTCCAGAAAGAGTTCTCGATTGAGCGCGCCATGCAATACAAACGAAGCAGCCATCTCCCAATATCCGCCAGCTTGACGAAGCCATGCATTCTCTTGGGTTCCTAAGGCGGATGCGATTTTCAGGATGTCGTCCACGGAATCCGGCCAAAAGCCGAGCCACCAGTTACGCGCTTTTCGCAGTTCGGCTTCGCGGCGCAGGTCATAAAGTTTCACAATCAGTTCGGCATCAGCGGTCGTTGGTGTACTAGACATTGTTCTTCTCCTGTCAAATGTTAAGAATTTGTGAAAATCGTGCGACTCTTAAGTTTAACGCAACGAGATCATTGATGATCTGGCTGTCTGAGAGATTCAGCGAATTTAGAAATTTGATGTCCGCTAACTGCTTTTCAGCGATTACTTTTCCCCTTTGACCGCGTCCAATTCAAGGACGGCAGATCGTGGAACTTTTTCCAAGGCTGGTTCGTATGAACAGACATATGGAACTCCAATTTCAAGTCGAATGCTTGCAGGATGTGGCGATCGTGAACTGCTCGGGACGCATGGTGCGCGGAGCAGCGCTCGACCAGTTCCGGCGTCGGATCGAGCAACTCGAACGTATCCGCGTGCTGGTGCTCGATGTTTCCGACGTCGACCAACTGGATGCGGGTGGTTTGGGAACGCTGCTGCTGGTGCGCCGTTGGGCGACGCTGAACTCGGCAAAGCTGGAGCTGGTGAACCCGCCGGCTTTCTTTCGCCGAATGTTGGAAGCCACGCACCTGAACTCAGTGTTTGAGGTGTCTTCCCTGAGGGAGGCGATCTGCATCTTGCGGTCGAATCAGTGCACGCCGAATCAATGCACGCCGCCGCGCCTCGCAGTTGCCTGAAGCAATCGGCGCTCTGGGCGCGATGCGATATAATTCGCGCCCATGAAGCCTTCCTCCCACGTCGCACGTACCTTCCACGTCACGCGTAGTGACAGCCGCATTCGGCTGTCCGCCGAGCGAAGCTCGGCAACGTCCCCCTCCCAATGATGCAACTCGGATGACCCAACTCGCCCGCAAATTGCGCATTACCGATTACTTCTCTCTCGGCTGGGGAACGATGATCGGTGTCGGCTGGCTAGTCGTCATGGACGATTGGCTGCAGCGTGGCGGACCGCTCGGCGGCATTCTCGGTTTCGCGATTGGCGGCATTCTTCTGCTGCCTATCGGTTATGTGTACGGCAAGTGGGTAATGGCTATGCCCGACGCGGCGGGCGAAATCGCCTATACCGCGGGCGTTTTCCCGCGGCCGGTCAGCTTTTACACCGGATGGATGATGATGCTTGCATACTTCATTGTCTGTCCGTGGGAAGCGGTGGCTGTCGGCCGCATCGCCGGATATATCTTTCCCGCGCTGGATTCCATCGAGTTATACCGCGTCGCGGGAAAGCCGGTTTACCTGCCGCACCTGGCCATCGGGCTCGCGCTCACGGCGCTGGTCACGCTGGTGAACTATCGCGGCATCCGGCTGAGCGCAACTTTTCAAAACTGGACCACCTTCGGCACGCTCGCGCTTTTCGTGGTCTTCGTCGGAATTGGTGTCACCCGCGGATCGCCCGCCAATTTCCCGCCCTTGTTTACGCATACTCCGTTCGTATCCATCCTGCTGGTTCTGCAAATCGTCCCTTATTACATGGTGGGATATGAATCGGTGACGAAAGCGGCCGAGGAAGCCAATCCCCAATTTCGCGCGCAAGGATTTTCTCGCGCCATCTTTGCGGCGATCATTGTCGGCGCCATGTTTTACATCGTTGTGATCGCGGCGGTTGGCTTCGTGGCGCCGTGGCGCACGCTGACCGGCACGCCATTCATGACCGCGGTTGCTTTCGAGCATGCCGTTGGGTCGCGCTGGATCGTCAGCATCATCCTGAGTGCCGCGTTGCTTTCGCTCTTCAAGGTATTCAACGGAAATTTTATTGCCGCTAGCCGCTTGCTGTTTGCCATGGGACGGCGCGGGTTGGTGGATGAGCGACTGGGCAGCGTGCATCCGCGAAATCAAACGCCGGCTGCGGCTGTGGTCTCGGTTGGCGTCGCGACCGCTTTGTGCATGTTCCTGGGCAGTGCGATTCTGGTTCCCATCTCTGAGGTCGGATCGGTCGCTTGCGCGACCGGATGGTTCGCGGTGTGCGCCGCCTATCTTTGGATGAGACCCGGAGGGCTGAACCCCCCGGCGATGAGGCCGCGAATCGCAGATCGCCTGATCGCTTTGTTGGGAGCATTGGTTGGATTGGCGATGATTCTGATGAAGTTTGCGCCCGTAGTGCCCGGACACTTCTCTGGCTGGGAGTGGCTCGTGCTTGGACTCTGGATTGTCCTCGGTGCATTCGTTGGCCGCCCGCGCAACGGGCGGCTCGCCAAGGGCCACGCGCCATAAGTCGCCCACAGAGACTGGGCTTGCACTATCTCACTCGCGGCGGAGGCGCGGAGAGCCGCGTCTCTACAGAAGTTCAGGCGTCCGGTTTATGGTTTGACGGTCTTCGTGTCCGCGTCCAAGCGCTTCGCTACGGTTCGACTCCCCGGCGCGATGTGCGGCTTAGCGAGCGTCCCGGTGAGTGTCCACGATTGCTCATCACCTCGCCTCAACACAAAATCCAAACCACTGCCCGGTTCGGCGGTTCCGCTCACCTGATAAATGCCGTCGCGCGATTCGAGTCTGCCTGCTGCGAGTTCCCAAGCACCTTTTTTCAGACGCAGCTCTCCGGCGAACCGGTGCACCGGCAGCGGCACAGGCGAGCCTGGAAGTTCAATATGGGGCAAGTTGCCGTTCCGCATCACGAACCGCAACTTGCCGTCGGAGCGCGCCAGCAGCTCACGGAAGCTATCGCCGGATCCTTCCACTTCGAATTTGCCGTCGGCGGTTCCGGCAATCCAGGCATCGCCCGCCGTATCGCTCAGCTTATCGTGCGACGAGTAGTTCGACGCATCGTTCATCAACGATCCCACCTGCGCCAGCGAAATGTCCTGCAAAGTGCCGGTGCCGCGATACCGCAGGGGCGGTGCGGACGCGTCCTGCGCGGACACGTCGTGACTCGATGCGTCCCGACTTGACACATCAATGATCCAGTTTCCCTGGTGTGTGCCCTGCAACAGTTGGGCGTGCACAGCAGTCAGCGTGATCTTCCCTCGATCCACATCCACTTGCGTTGCCACCTGGGTGGCGAAAACCCTTTTCAATCCGAACCGAGCGACATGCAGGCTGCCGTGCGCCTGAATCGCGAGCAGCGGCGAGACACCCAGCACGCTATCCGAGATGGAATTGGAATTCGAGATGCGATACCACGGACGTTTGGTGGGATGCGGGGTGAACCATTCGGCAAGATCTCCGGTCGAAAGCTGGTCGGCGGTGAGATCGAACTGAAATACACAGTTCAAAGCGGCGCTCGGAGCGGCGCAATGACGAGGCGCTGTAACCGCACCGCTCCAATGCGTGCTTCCGGTCTGGGCTGATATTTTCTGCATCCAAACCGCGTCCGGGGCGAGCAACATGGTGGCTGAAACAATCTCAACCGGCGTATTCAAACCGCGCATCTGGGCGCGCACGTTACTCAGCTGAGCGGTTCCCAAGGCGGTAGGCGCCGCAAATCCCCGCCATGGCCCGGAGACACTCACATCCAACTTGGCCGAACCTTCCACCGCCGGGCGCGCTACCGGCAAGCCCAGAATGTCCTCCAGCCGAAACAAGTCTTTCAGTTCCACGTCTCCGCGCATAAAAAAACGATAGCCGGAAGTGGAAATCCACCCGCCGGCATTGACTGGCGCGGAGGCGTTTATCGCCAGTAACACCGGACCAATCCGCAAGTGAGGTTCAGCGGGCTCCTGATCCTTTTCTTGTGCCTTCGGATGACGGGGCTTGGTTGCGGGCGAAGTCTCCCAGCCATCCGTTGCCGCCAGGGCCAGCGGAATCGTGCCAAAGGCAACCTCACTCTTTCCCGACGTTCCCGCATTGGACGACAGGCGCACGTTCGTGGCCGCGCCGCTGACGGTCCACATTGGCAGCAGACCGTGGCGTGCGTCTCTAAGGCCTGGAAGAAGTCGCGTGGCGTGGAACTCCGCGTTCAGCAGCCCACTTGCCGTGAGATCGCCGGGCACTTGCTTCTTCGCCTGTCGCAGCCATCGCACCACAGCGGTGAGCGGAACCTTCTCGGCTGATAGCGTCAGATCGTAGGCGGGCGCTTGTGTGGCTACCGCCAAATTTCCCCTTAGGCGGAGTGTCCCGCCGTCGACTGGCGATTCGCAGAGCAGATCGGCGATCGTGTTCGTGGACACGCTGTAATTTCCCGAACAAGCGGTTCCGAGGCGCAAGTTCTCGCTGCCCACAATGTCGTAGCGATGGAAATCTTCGATCTCGGTCTGGCTCTCGATCCGCAGCGCTTCCGGAGTGCCGGATAAGTTCGTCGTGAAACTCACTCCGCCGCGCCATCCTCGATCTTTTCCGCTCAGCAATTTCGTGATCTGGCCGAGTTGCCCGTTCCGCCATTGCGCGGAGATCTGCACGGGAGTCTGGCGCAGGCTCTGAGCCCGCTGCCAGGTTGCGTTGATCTGGACCAGCCCGGTATCGGTGAGATTGAAATCCGTGCGCACGGGCTCGGCCTTTATGCGAGCGGCCCACGAATTTTCGGAGTCCTGCCACAGCGCCACGTCGGCGTCCATTAGCGCGTAGGACTTTTTCGTCTGCCCCAGTTTGAAATTGATGCGAGCATTGGTGGCTTCGAGATAGGGGAATGCCGGACGGCGCTCGGATGCGGGTTTTCCGGTCGGAGCTGCGGGAATTTGTGCGTTGCGCTCCAGCAGGCTTGCCAGGTTCCAGCGGCCTCCGCTGCGGCGCACCAGGTTGATGCTGGGCTCGGTTGCGCTCAGGTTGGCAATCTCGATCCGTCCGCGGAGCAGGGAACGAAAGCGGATGGCGGCGGAAACTTCCTGCGCGCGGATCATGGGCTCTTCGCTAAATGCGGGGTCGTCGTAAATGACAAGTCCCTCAAGATCGAAGCCCGGCCGCGGCAGGAAATGCAGGCTAACGTTGTCGATCACGACCTTGCGGCCGAGAGCGCTTCCGATGGCACCGGCAATCCGGTCGCGCAACTTGTATACTCCGGGCCGGAACAGAAACAGGATCAGCAGGAGAGCGGCGACCACAGCTATCCCGCGCCCGGAACGTAGAAACTTAAACCGCGGGAATCTCACCGCACGATCCTGAGCGTGCGCGACCAGCGTGTTTGATCAAAGAAATGAATGATGATGTGGGCGAGGAATCCCAGCCGGTCGCTCGCGCTGCGCATCTGGTATTGGTCGGGCGGGGTGATGAATGACCAGTAAACGAACATGGGTCGGCCGATCACGTTTTTCCGCGGAATGAAGCCCCAGTAGCGGCTGTCGTAACTCACGTCGCGGTTGTCGCCCATAGCGAAGTAGCTGTCCGGAGGCACGACGATGTCACCCCCTTCGACATGCAAGGGCAATTCCTGCGTCCATTTTTCGTTTCTCACGTTGTACATTTCCGAAGGCGGCACGGCAGGGAAATCGTCCCGGTAAGGATCGTAATTCGCCAGTTTGTGCTCGGCATACGGCTCAACCAGCTTCTCGCCGTTGCGATAGACGACGCCATCCCGCAAATGAATGCGATCGCCCGGCACGCCTATGATCCGTTTCACCACGAACAGACCTTGTTCTTCCGGCGACAGGAACACCACAATGTCGTTGCGGCGGATATCGCGGTAGGGCAGCAGCGGCCCCATCCAACGGGTCGGCGGCGCGAACTGCTCCCGGTTTACGAATACGTGGTCGCCGATGAGCAAGGTGTCCTCCATTGAACTGGAGGGAATTTCAAACGCCTGCAGGACAAACGTAATGATGAACAGGCCCGTGACCAGCACTCCCGCCAGTGAGGCCAGGAATTCCACCGTGGTTTCGCGCGGTTTTTCGTCTACCGGCTCTTCCTGGGCGTTCTTGTCTGCGTTCTTGTCAACTATGACTTTTTCTTTCTCTTTTGTCGGCACGTTTAGTATCCGTTCAACAAGATTTCTTACCGCCTAACGACTAACGACCAGCGACGGTCGACTTTCAGTGCACCAGCCGGAAAGTCCGTTCCCAGCGTGTGATCTGGAACACATGCGTTACCGCATAGGCAAGGTGATAAAGTCTATCACCCACGGTCGGCGATCCGGGAAGATCATTGTCTAAATTCCCTGATGACCAGTAAATCAAAAGCGGGCGTCCGATGATATTTTCGCGCGGCACGAATCCCCAGTAGCGGCTGTCCTGGCTATCATCGCGATTGTCACCCATAACAAAATAGTGGTCCTCGGGAATAATCAACTGGTGATCTTCCACCAGTTTTGGCATTTCTTTCCACCATTTCGCATCCACAGCGAAGTCGGGAGATTCGGTGCGCGGGAAGTCATCGCGATAGGGATTGCGCACCGCAGTGATGTACTGCGCATAGGGCTCCTCGACCGGAGCGCCGTTGATGTAGACGCGTTTGTTAACGAGCCGCAGGCGATCTCCGGGCACGGCCACCACCCGCTTCACGAAGTCCTGGGCGGGATTCACCGGATAGTGAAATACGATAATGTCGCCGCGCTTGACCTTGCGGTAGGGCATCAGACGGTTCCACCCGGCACTGCCGCCATAGCAAAATTTATCGACCAGCAGGTAGTCGCCGACCAGCAGCGTGTGCTCCATGGATCCCGAGGGGATGGTGAACGCCTGCAGGAGGAAGGTAACCACAAACACGGCGGTCACAATCGCTCCCGCGACCGACTGAACGGCGGCGGGCCAATCACCGACCGAGGTTTTCTCGCTCCACGACATAAATTTTCTGTAGAGACGGGGCTCGCCCCGTCCCTTGCGTGCCGCGCCCCGAGTGTCGCGGCGCTTCCAAGACGCGGCAATCCGCGTCTCTACGGGAGATTCGATGCGCCCGGCAACCCGGCCAGGTGCTCCAGAGCTTGCCTGGCTGCTTCCTGCTCGGCCCGCTTCTTGGTCGCACCCTGGGCGCGTCCCACGAATTGTCCCAACGCAGGTTCCGGCAGTCTCACCTCGACCGTAAAGGTCTTTTTGTGTTCCGGCCCTTCCTCCTTTACCAGCGCGTAAACCGGCTGCGGTCCTCCTCTGGCCTGCAGCGCCTCCTGCAACGCGGATTTGAAATCCATGACCGGCATGGCGCTGGTTTCCAGTTTCATGTGCGCCAGTTCTGGCTCCACGATCGCGCGCACGATAAAGTCTCGCGCTACCGGCCACCCGCCGTCGAGATAAAGCGCCGCCAGGATGGCCTCCAGTGCGTCCACCAGCAGACTTGCCTTGTTGCGGCCGCCGCTCTTTTCCTCGCCACGGCCAAGACGCATGTAATGGCCAATCTCAAGCTGCTCCGCCACCCGCAGCAGATGGCGTTGCCCGACCAGATGCGCCCGGAGCTTCGAAAGATGCCCTTCCCGGAACTCGGGGAAGCGGTGGAACAGCGTCTCGCTGGTGACCAGACCCAGCACGGCGTCTCCGAGAAACTCGAGATTTTCGTTGTCACCGCTAGCCGAGCCGGTGCCCGCGCCCAGCGCATCCACCTCGCGCGCTTGCGAGCTGTGGGTAAGCGCCTGCTCGATCAACTCTCGGCGCTGGAAGTGGTGACCCAGGCTTTCTTCCAGCGCCATGATTTCGCGTGACTTCATTCTTATTTTGTAGAGACCCGGCTCGCCGCGTCTGCCGCGTCGGAGACGAGGCGAGTCTCGTCTCTACGGTAACGGCGGCCTAGTTCTTGGGAGGGGCCTGCGGTTGTGGGGCCGGAGCCGGAGCTGCACCTCCCGTGAGCTGTTGCAAGCGGTCGCGTTCGCGGCGAGCTGCGGTTCCAATCACGCCGGTTTCCTGCCCCTGCGTCAGTTCCACGGCGCGGTTCGCCACCTTCAGCGCCTCGGGATATTTTTGCTGCTTATCGAGCGCCAGCGCCAAACGGAGAATGACTACCGGGTCCGGCTGGCTCGGGAACGCGTCGATCGACTTCTGCAGATCCTCCTGCGCGGCTGCGTAATTCTCCTTCTTGAACTCAATGGTGCCGATAATCGAATATGCGTTCGAGCGCAGCAGCCCCTTGTAGGCGTCTACCTTGTCCTGCGGAGTGCCTGCCGGCACTTGGATGTCGGTATCCACCGTCTGCGTGGCCTTCTGCGCCATCGCGACCGCTTCGCCGTAGCGCTGATCTTTGTCGATATCGGTGTCGCGTGTTTTCTCGGTGACCACCTCGGCAACGATCACCAACGCCTCGGGATTGTCCCCGTCAAAGCTAAGCACCTTGCGGCCCATGGCCTCGGTCTTATCGGCGTTATTGGAATTCTGGTAGAGCCGCATCGCGTTCTGATAGAGCAGCACGCGGACTTCGCTGTCGGGGAACTTGGTAGCAAAATCGTCCGCCGCTTTCTCCATCGAGGCCGCGTCGGGGCTTGCCGACGCCGCCTTCCACGCGTCGAACTCCTGCTGGGTCTTGGTTTGTGGTGGACGCTTTGCCGGCGGCGCCGTCGCACCCGCCGCGGGCGCTGCCTGCCCCGCGGCCGGCGGGGTCTGCTGTGCCGGCTGTCCGCCGGTCTGCGCCCCGGCCCAAACCGCGATGCTCATTATCATCATCATCGCCTCAAGAATGACTGCTGCTCGCTTCATGCCTGTCTCCCTAATACAAAATTTTTGACTTCAGATTTAGTCACGTAAGCTCTCGGCTGTTTCCCGTTACGCGCGAGTCCTGAAGAACCAACTTTCAAACCCGTAATAATAGCTCAAGCGTTAAGCAAAACTCTGATTATGTTGGCCTTCCCGGAAAGCTCGAAACCTTGCAATTTTTAAAACCTTGCAACTCTGAAACCTTGCCCTACTGCGGCTGCTTCGCCACCGGAGGCTCGTACGGTTGTTCCAGGCCCTTTTGCGCCGCCAACTTCGCTTCCGGAAGCGTTCCATTGGCGGCATCCAACGCCGCCCGATACTGATCCACCGCGGCGAACCGATCCTCCCGCAAATCAAAAATGCGCCCCAGATAAATGTGCGACCACGCGATCACTTTCGGTTCATGCGCGATTTGCAGCGCTTGTTCAAAGTACTTGCGAGCCCCGTCCATATCCCGATGCTGGGTGGCGATTTCCGCCAAAATGAACAGGGCGCGTCCCGAATCTTCTTCCTGCCCGTCAAGTGCCTGCTGCGCCAGCTTCTGCGCGGTTTCTGAATCGCCAGCGGCCAGCCGCCGCTCCGCCCTTACTAGGAGGTGATCGTTCCGGCTACCCGCCTGGTGCAGCAGTTCGGGACTTGCCTCGCCCGCGAACTGGATCAGCGCCGCCCGCTTCATTTCTTTCGCAACGTCGATCGAGCCCAGCAGGTCCGGATAAGCGTTGCGCATGCCCGCCGGATCTTTTTCGAACCTGGCCAGCGCATCGTAGAAATAGCGCGTCAGGATGTACCCTTCCTTGTCCGCTTCCTCGATGTTTGTGGCTCGCTCTGTCTCCGGAATCTTAGCCAAACGCTCTTCAATCGCCCGGATCAGGCATTCCGTCACCAGCAGCGAAATATTGCTCTTGAACGCGTCATCCATGGGAGCGTTTTCGACGGTTCCGAGCAGCGGCTGCAGCCGTACGAACGAGCCGCCGTTCTTCAGCGCCAGCCCATCGAGAAGGTAATGCAGGTAGGTATGCCGGATCTGCTGCAGCTTAATCGCGGTGCCCGCCGTCGGTGAAATCACAACGTAGTAATCCGCCGCATAATTGCGCGCGTTGGTCTGGCCCGGCGCGCCCATCGCATCCAGATATATGGTGAACTCCCGTCCCAGGTAACCCGCCGACGGGTACTTCAAATAGATCTCGGTGTCGAACGTCATCTTCGCCAGCGGCTCGTGATAGACCTCGGTAAACTCACGGTAGCGTGCGCGGTGCCGCTCCCAAATGGCATGCAACCCGATCTTTTCGTAGAAGGCCAGCATCAGCGGCACCATGCCCGCGACCGTTTCCGCATCGGGCGGCAGCTCCGCCTGCTTCACTTTGAGCGGGAAAGCCGGCGGCTCGTCCAGGTAGAGGGCCAACGACACGTACTGCGACAGATCGCGGCTGGGCCCCGAGGCCTGGTGCTGCCGGTAGAACAAGCACATGGGAGCGATCACTTGCTGGGCTCCGGCCGTATTCCCCACCGCCTTGGCAACTTCCGACCGGATCTGCATGCGCAACGGATCAGAAACACTCAGCTCCTGGTCATAGCCGCACGTGTTGATCGCGGTCAGCACCGTAAAAAGTGTCTCGCTGGTTTCCAGCGAAACCTGCGGCTGGCTCTGTGCCCAGCTGGGCGCCACCCCCAGCACCATCCCCAGGCTCCCAGCGAACACCAGCGGAACGAGTTGTGACAGGAATGTCCTTTTCATCTCAGGCATAAACGAGGAGCTAGAAACAGTGTACGAACTGGTCATTTCGCGGTCAAACCGATAGTGCGCGAATTCTCGGGACACCATTTGCATGCTTGGGCTAGAAAGAGGCCGGTCCGCACGCCTGTGTCCTTAAAGTACGTCTACTTGGTCATGTCCGAAAGGAAGGCCTCATCGGTTTTCTTGCCAGATCTGCTTTGTCTTTAGGGTTTAAAGGCTGGAGAGGCGGAGCCGATAGCTGTGTCCATAGGCGGCAGCGCGTGCCTGAGGATGGCTGCGCGCTTCTATTCACTTTGCCAGCCTGTCATCACGATGAGAAGGGGGGAGCCTGCGATGAAACCAATACGTCAGGTCCTTCTCGCGGATGGCAACCCGGCCGACTCTGGTCCAGCGCTGGAAGCGTTGACCGGGGGCAGGTTTCAGAGCTGCGGAATGTCGGGCGATGCGCCGATCGAAGCCAAACTTCAGCGGAGGATCACCGGCGGTTTCATGGTAGCCGTGCTCCTGACATTCCTCATGGGTTTCTCATCCTGGCGCAACGCCCGGCTGGCAGTGGATGACGCCGGCTGGGTGTCTCACACTTATGCCGTAATGGACGCAATCGAACTCACGTCTAAACATGTGATCGAGGTGGAAACCAGCGCGCGGACATTCGCGTTGACCGGGCAGGATCCGTTGCTTTCGCACTACGAGACCGTGAGACGTACCGTCGCAGCGGGCGTGGATGCGCTGCGCCATTTGGCTGCAGACAATCCCAATCAGCAACAACGACTGGACGTGCTCGAGCCTCAGGTCCGCGCTGCGCTCGATCTCGCCGAGAGCATGGTCATCAAACGCCGGCAGAGACACGCCGTTCCTGGCGCAAGGGACATTCTAGAGACCGAAAGACTTATGGACGCGGTACACGCAACGACTGAGGAGATGCGCGCCGAGGAGATGCGGTTATTGATCCGGCGCACCCAGAGAACGGAGACGGGGCGGCGGTTGACGAGTCTCATCATTGTCGCAGGCATTCTCGTCGGGGCAGGATCGTTGGCGCTAGCCAGGCTCGCCGTTAACCGCGAGATTGACGTCAGCGCACGGGGGCGGGCGCAAGTCGTCACCCTCAACGCCGAGTTGGAGCAGCGCGTGGAACAACGGACAGCGGCCTTGGAGTCCGAGATCGCCGTGCGTCAGCGAGCCGAAGATGTCCTGCGCGAGCAGGCCCAGGTACTGGACTCGGCCCAGGTCTTTGTGCGCGATATGGAGAGCCGCGTTGTGTTCTGGCCCCGTGGTGCGGAAAGGCTTTATGGCTTCAACGCTCAGGAGGCGCTGGGCATCCTCTCCCACGATCTTTTCCACACCCAATTTCCAGAGCCGCTGGAAATAATCGAGAAAAAGCTTCTTGAGACAGGTACGTGGGAAGGGGAACTGATACACCGCAAGCGTGACGGCGGCATCATTGTCGTCTCCAGTGCATGGGTATTGCATCGCGACAGCCAAGGGCGGCCCGTGCGCATCCTGGAGACAAACATCGACATCACGGCCCGCAAGCAGGCACAGCAACGACTCGCCGTCCAAGCCGAGGAATTGGCCCGGTCGCGGCAGGAACTGGAAACCCAGACGCTCATGCTCCAATCCGTGCTGGACAGCATGGCCGAGGGGTTGGTCGCTGCTGATGAGACCGGAAAGTTCGTCCTCTGGAACACTGCCGCGGAAAAGATCCTAGGCATGGGTGCGGCCAACCTGGCTCCCCAGGGATGGACTGAGCATTTCGGCCTCTTTCTGAACGACACGGTGACACCCTTCCCCAGTGAGCAACTTCCCCTGGTTCGCGCCATTCGTGGGGAGGCGAACACGAGCGAAATGTTTGTGCGGAATCACAAGCTCGTCGAGGGCGCCTGGATTGAAGTTAGTGCCGGTCCACGGAAGTCCAAAGATGGCGTCGTGTGTGGCGGCGTGGCGGCTTTCCGAGACATCACGCAGAGGAAAGCTGATGTACGCCAGATCCAAGAACTCAACGACGAACTCGAGCTGCGAGTCGCGGAGCGGACAGCCCAATTGCGAGCTGCCAACAAAGAGCTGGAAGCTTTCAGTTACTCGGTATCCCACGATCTGCGCGCTCCCCTGCGCCATATCAGCGGCTTTTCCAAGCTGCTGACGGAAGAATTTGGGCCCACCCTTGATCCGGGCGCGCAACACTATCTTGACCGCATTCAGGCGGGAACTCAGAAGATGGGCCTGCTGGTAGATGAGTTATTGAATCTGGCGAAGGTCGGACGCCATGCACTGAATGCGCACCCTGCCGAATTGAACTCGGTGGTCGCGGACGTGATCGCGATTCTGGAACCTGATATCCAAGGGCGGGAAGTGCAGTGGGTTATCGCCGACTTGCCTCTGGTGGATTGCGATCCCGTGTTGGTCAGGCAGATCTTTCAAAACCTTCTTGCCAATGCGCTCAAGTTTAGTCGTGCCCGGGCCCCGGCTGTCATTCAGGTCAGTCACCAAGAAGACACCGAAGATGGGCAACCCGTGTTTATGGTCCGGGACAACGGCATCGGCTTCAACATGAAATATGTCGACAAATTATTTGGAGTCTTCCAAAGGTTGCATCGGCCGGAGGATTTCGAAGGCACGGGCATCGGCTTGGCGACGGTACAACGCATCGTTCAAAAGCATGGCGGCCGAGTGTGGGCGGAGGGAGAAGTGGACAAGGGCGCAGCCTTCTATTTCACCCTCGGCGCGGGAAAACAAGCGGGATCGAAAAGTAACGCAGCTACAGCCGGAGGCCAATCATGAACGTAGGCGAATTGGACATACTGTTGGTCGAAGACAACCAGGACGACATGGACTTGGCGCTGCACGCGCTGCGACGGGGAAACCTGGCAAACAATATCTTCGTCGTGCGCGATGGCGAGGAAGCCCTGGACTTCCTCTTCTGTCGCGGGGCGTATGCCGACAGATCATTCGCTCTTCCCCCCAAGTTAGTACTGCTGGATTTGAAACTTCCCAAGATAGATGGAATGGAGGTGCTCAAACAAGCCAAGGGGGACACTCGGACCAGGACCATCCCAATTGTGATCATGACCTCCTCGAAAGAAGAGCGGGACTTGGCCGAGAGCTACAAATTAGGGGTGAACAGCTACATCCAGAAGCCGGTCGACTTCGACCAGTTCCGGGACACCGTCAAGAGCGTCGGACTGTACTGGCTGGTCACCAATCAAGCGCCGGTAGCGGACGGTTCCAAGCAGTTGGCAGGGGCGACCCATGACCCCCGCTGACGATCTCGGAGCACCGCCCGGCCAACTCCGCGTGCTGCACGTGGAAGACAACGCACTGGACGCGGAACTCGTCGCGCAGGCTCTGCGCAAAGGCGGCTTCTCGGCTTCCGTCGTGGTAGTGCAGACGGAGGCCGAGTTTGCGCGGGAGCTAAGCTCGAACTGTCCCGACGTGGTGCTAGCCGACTACAACCTGCCGCAGTGGAAAGGGATGGAAGCGCTGGAAGTGCTACAGCGCCAAGCGCTGGACATTCCACTAATCCTGGTCTCGGGCGCGTTGGGAGATGTAACGGCGGTGGAATGCATCAAGCGGGGCGCGACGGATTACGTCCTGAAAGACGGGTTGGCCCGGCTTCCCGAAGCCGTGCGTCGCGCTCTGCAGGAAAAACACCTGCTTCATTTGCGCCGTCTGGCGGAGGGAAACCTGGCCCGGAAAGTGGAAGAGCTTGCCCGCTCCAACGCGGACCTCGAGCAGTTTGCTTATGTGGCATCGCATGACCTGCAGGAACCGCTGCGCATGGTGGCGGCCTATACGCAGTTGCTTGCCGAGCGCTATCAGGGCCGGCTCGACGAGGACGCCGACAAATTTATCGGCTATGCCTGCGAGGGGGCTTCGCGCATGCAGGCTCTGATTCTGGACCTACTCGCCTTTTCACGAGTTGGCCGGTGTGGTGCCGCCTGCGGACGCGTCGATTGTGACGCGGCGATGGAGGAGGTTCTGCTGAATCTGGGTCCGGCGATGCAAGCGAGCGGTGCAGTGGTCACGCGTGCGGCCCTGCCCGTGGTTTGGGCGGACCGCTCGCAGATGACGCAGGTTTTTCAGAATCTGATCGGGAATGCGATTAAGTTCCACGGGAAAGAACCGCCCGCGATTTCCGTGCAGGCCGAAAAGGCGGGCGAGCAGTGGATGTTCAGCGTGAGCGACAACGGCATCGGCATTGCCCCGGAGTACGCGGAAAATATTTTTGTGGTTTTTAAACGCTTGCACACCCGGACCGAATATCCGGGCAACGGAATTGGTCTGGCCGTCTGCAAGAAAATCATCGAGCATTGTGGCGGGAAGATCTGGGTCGACGCGCAGCTAGGCCACGGTTCCACTTTTAAGTTTACGTTGCCCGCCGCTGCTCCCGAACAAGAAGGGTGTGCGCGATCATGAAACGCCCTTGCATCATCCTTCTGGTGGATGACAACCCCGCCGACGTGGATTTATCCCGCGAGGCGCTACTGGGAAACCTGCACCACATCCAGGTCGAAAGCGTGGGGGATGGCGAAGCCGCGCTGTCCTTTCTCAACCGGACAGGAGTTCACACGGAAAAATTCCGTCCCGACCTTGTAATCCTGGACCTGAATTTGCCGAAGAAAGATGGAAGAGCGGTATTGGCGGAGGTAAAAGTCGATGCGGATCTGCGCACCATCCCCGTCGTGGTGTTCAGTACTTCACGCTCGATGAAGGATATCGAACGCAGCTACGAACTAGGCGCCAACTGCTATGTCAGCAAACCCGGAAATCTGAAAGATTACCTCGCCGCGGTGCAGTCGATCGAACAATTCTGGTTCGGTTCCGCGAGCCTGCCCACGAAAGGACAACTAAACTAATGGAGCCCGAACCTGCACGCGTTTTACTGATCGAAGACAACCCCGGAGACGCGGACTTAGTACGCCTGCGCCTGGTAGAAGGCAAATCCGACGTCCAGGTGAACTGCGTCCCCCGCCTCGCCGACGCTCTCGCCTGCTTGGCCGTAGAAACACCCACACTCGTACTGCTCGATCTAAACCTTCCTGACAGCCACGGCGAAGAAACTTTTCGCCGGATCATGCAGAAGGCGCCGAACGTCCCGGTGGTGATCCTCTCGGGCCAGGACGATAAGGCTCTGGCCATCAAAGCCGTTCACCTGGGCGTGCAAGACTTCCTGATCAAAGACGACGTTACCAGTAAACAATTGGAGCGAGCCCTCCGCTATGCCATCGAACGGCAGGGGTTGCTGCACGCATTGGAAATCACCCGCCAGCAGCAAATTGAATTCAAGAATCGTTTTCTGTCTCACGTTTCGCACGAATTGCGCACACCGCTGACCTGCATTTACCAATATGTCACTCTCCTCCTGGACGGGCTAGACGGTCCACTGGCGCCGAACCAGACCGACCACCTGAAGTCAGTGCTCAAGAGTGTCAATCAATTGCAAGCCATGATTCGCGACCTGCTCGAAGCTACCCGTGCGGACAGCGGCAAGCTGCGCGTCGAGCCGAGGTGCATCGACATCCGGGAACTGATTCAGCAGGCGGTTGCGATGATGCGGCCAACCGCCGCAGAAAACCATGTCTCGCTCGAAGCTGGATTGGACCAGACCATCCCGCTGGTTTATGCGGATCCTGACCGCGCGCTTGAAGTGTTCATCAACCTGATCGATAACGCCATCCGATTCACTCCGCCGGAGGGCGCGGTGACCGTGAAAGCGTCGATGGTGGAGACTGATCCGAGCGCGGTTTATCTGTCGGTGAGTGACAACGGGTGTGGTATTCCGCAGGCGTCGCTGCCGCGGGTTTTTGAACGTCTTTACCAGGATCCCAATGCCGTGGACGGTAACCGAACCGGCCTCGGTCTGGGGCTTTACATTGCCAAGGAAATCGTAACCCTCCACGGCGGCAGGATGTGGGTTGCCAGCGAGGCCGGATCCGGCTGCACGTTCTCGTTCACCTTGCCGCTCTATTCCCTGGCCAAGCTCCTGCTTCCGGTGATTACTCACCAGGGAAGATTGCGGAAGGACATTGTGTTGGTGCGGGTGGAACTCACCCCGTTGTCGAAAGCGCTGCGCGGAAGCTGGAAAGAAGTCTGCCAGCGGTGTTTGGAGCGCCTGCGCCAGTGCATCTACGTAGACAAGGATCTGGTGCTCCCGCCCATGGAAACGAACGGCGCCGGCGAAATACTTTTCGTGGTTGCCTCTACCGACATGACGAAAGTCGGCATCATGATGGACCGCATCCACGACCAGCTCGGCGCGTTGCCCAAGCTGAAGGCGAGCGGCACCATACGGGTGACGGCCGAAGCGATTCCTGTCTCGCCCGCCGACAACCCGAGGACCTTGGAACAACAAGTGTGGGGCGTCGCCGATTACGTCACCGCAGTCATTCAGCAAGGCTTCGAGAGCAAACAAAACTTCACCGAAAAGGAGAACCACACAAATGCTAACTGAGAGTGGTAGCGACGAGCAGCCCACCAGGCGAGCGAAGATCATGGTCGTAGATGACGATGCCGATCTCCGACAGGCCCTTAGTCTGCGACTGCGGGCCAATCACTTTGACACCATCAATGTTTGCGACGGTTATTCCGCCATCGCCATGGCGCAGAAGGAAAAGCCGCACCTGATCATTCTCGATCTCGGCCTGCCGGCGGGAGACGGATTTAGCGTGCTCAAGAATCTGCAGCAGTATCCGGCGCTGGCGGCCATTCCGGTGATTGTTCTTACGGCTCGCGATCCCGAGGGCAATGAGAGACGAACTCTCGAATCGGGAGCGGTTGCCTTTTTCCAGAAGCCGGCCGACAACGAGGAGTTGCTGGGAGTGATTCGCGCCAGCCTGCAGGCGGGATGGGGCTGGGGCGGAGCTCTGCCTTCGTAGCGGCCCTGATCCTTGAGCTGTTCGGTTCACCGTGGTCCAGGTTACAGAAGGGAAGCGAGATATGTATGTTGACAGCCGGGGAGCATTGGCCCGTTCCCGCGCGTACAACGTCCGCCGACGAGAACCTCGTTATGTGTCCACCATGCCAATCACGCTGCAGCGCTTCTTGCGCTTCGGGCCGTTTGTCACTCGCGGTATGTGCCTCGATATCAGTATGCGAGGCATGTCCGCTTTGGTCTGTGGAGCGCCGCGGGTAGGCGAGACAGTTGTGATCTCGCTGTCATTATCGTTGCCGAACGTCTTGCTCGAGATGCTGGCGACGGTCCGGCACAGCAGTGATGCTCGGTCTGGATTTGAGTTCTACCCCTTGTCCCCGATCGCGCAAGAGGGAATTCAGAACTGGATACAGGAACTCACTAAGCACGAAGAATCGTTGTTCCCTTATCCGTATGGGGGTGGGGCGCAGTTTGGCAGCGGCTAAATAATAATAATAATGAGGAGAGAGCTGCGATTGCTCGCTTACTCGGGCGGCAGCGGCAATCCCTGGATATTCCAGGAAATATGATGAACGGCGCCGTTGGTGGCGAGGATCGCCGATTTGCCCGGAGCGAACGCCAGTCCGACCAAGCCCTGGCCGGACACTTCGAGGGTGGCCTTGCCTTGTGGAGTGATCTTCACGATGCCGCGTTTCCCGCCGAGAGAGGCGGCCACGTAAACATTGCCCTCGATATCAAGAGCCAGACCCTGCGGACGTCCCAGACCACGGTAGAACACGGACACGGTCCCGTGGGGGTCGACTTTATAAACGCAGTCGAAGCTGGAGGTACTGGGACCGGTGACGAACATGTCTCCATGGGGGCCGAAGGCGAGATGATAGGCGGAAACGCTCGGCTCCAGCGTGGCGAAGACAAAAATTTGCCGGTCGCGAGCGATCTTGAAAATGGTTCCGCTGCGGTCGCCGACATAGAGATTCTCCGCGGTATCAAAGGCAATGCCGGTCGCAACTCCCATGCCCTCGGCGTAGGTTGACATGGTGCCGTTCGGCGCCACCTGATATACGGCCTCGTCATGCCGCGAAGAAACGTACATCTGGCCTTCGCGGTCGAAGGCAATCGAGGTGGCGTTCATCATGTCGCTGAGAAACGGCTTCACATTGTAATTGGTGTCGATCTTGAAGATCGCGACCGGAACTTTTTGTCCGCGCGAGCCAGAGAACGTCACATAGATGTTGCCTTCGCGGTCGAGCGCGGGATTGGTAACTGGATGAAGATTGTCGGCAATCGGAACCGCAACCTTAATGGAATGAGGATTGCTGACGTGTCCGGCGGCGCCCGGCCCGCTCGTACGCACGTCTGTGCTTACTGTGACCGGGCCCGAGGTCGCTCCGTCGGGCACGCGGGCCACCACGAAATCATCGGAACTGATTAGCACGGAGCCTTCGATCTCGCCGAAGTGTACGCTCGGGCGCCGCAACTCGGGCGGACGCAAGCCCTTTCCCATAATACGAACCTCGCCTCCGGGTAGAGCGAAAGTCGGGGCGATCGCTTCGATGTGCGGCTTGCCGTTGACGTTCTTTTTTCCCAGCAGGCGATCGGAGATGCTCATGAGTTTTGTTCCGGCGGGAGCTCGGATATTAATTGACGGCTACTTTGTTAGAAGTCCAAAGTACAGCATAAGATGCATGACAGCGAGCGCATAAAGCCCAGCTGCCAAGTCATCCACCACAATGCCGGTGCCCTCAGGTAGCCGCTCCAATCGTCGAATCGGAAACGGCTTCCAAATATCGAAGACACGAAAGAGTATAAGGCCGGCGGGAAAAGTTTTCCAAGCCAGTGGGACAGCGATAAGTGTAACTAACTGCCCCGCAACTTCATCAATAACGACGAATTGCGGATCTTTTAGCCCAGAGGAGCGCGCAACCAGCGTGGCGGCGGGGATTCCGACCAGGGTGACAGCGGCGGCTGCGACGATGGTTGCCCAGGTGCGGTTCGCAACCGGGATCCGCGAGCTCGCCAATGCCCAAACGATGATCGTGGCCAGCGATCCCCAGGTGCCGGGGCCGGGTTTGAGGTGTCCTGCGCCGAAGAACGTCGCGACCTGGGTGGCCCACAAAGGAGCAGCCCGCAGCGGAGCAACGGCGGTAGTCGCCTCGGGCGGAGGATTCATCAGTCTCCGTCCTCGTCATCGGGGCTATCTTGCCGGACCGCTTCGTCGGCGTCAGCGACCGGCGATGAAATCACGTATCCGCCGCTGGCCCACTTACCGAGGTCGATGAGGCGGCAGCGGTCGCTGCAAAAAGGGAAGTCCGCGTCTGCCGCCTTTGTCGGCTTCTTACAGATCGGGCAGCGGAGTTTGATGGAGCGCTTGCGCGGCATAGTCGGATTGTGTGGTGACGGGGCTTCGCCCCGTTTTGTAGCGCTGACTAACTCGCGGTCGCCGGAGACGCGGCAAGCCGCGTCTCTACAGGAAATCTCAAACGATCTCCGCGACTAAATCATAATCGTGCGCCGACGTAATTCGGCAGCGATAAAACTCCCCCTCTTTTGGCTCGCTTGCTTCGGGATAATCGTTGACGAAAACTTTGCCGTCAATCTCGGGTGCGTGCATCGCGGTGCGGCCTTCGAGCAGCAGCTCGGATTCCGTCGAAGGGCCTTCCAACAGCAAATCGAATTCGCGCCCGATGAGCGTTTTCTTCTTCGTCCGGCTGATCTTCTTCTGGATCGACATCAGCGACTTGCGGCGGCTTTCGATCTCGCGCAGCGAGAGCTTCAGCTTCTTGCCATGTTCGAAGGCGCCCGCGCCTTCCTGGTCGGAGTAGCCGAAGGCGCCCATCCAGTCGAAGGCCGCGTCTTTCACGAAGCCGCAAAGCTCTTCGAATTCTTTTTCGGTTTCGCCCGGGAAGCCGACAATAAACGAAGTCCGTAAAGTAACGTCCGGAATTACGCGGCGCATTTTCTCGATCGAGCGCAAGAACAGGTCGGCGCCGCCGCCGCGCTTCATGCGCTTCAGAACCGTAGCCGAGGCGTGCTGTAAGGGTACATCAATGTAGGAACAGATATTCCGGTGGGCGTCGATCGTCTCCAACAGTCGCCCTGTGATTTTGTTCGGATAGGCGTAGAGGAAGCGAATCCATTGCAGGCCTTCAACGGCAGCTAGTTTTTCCAGCAGCAACGCGAGGCCGTCCTTCAGTCCAAGGTCTTCACCGTAGCAGGTGGTGTCCTGTCCGATCAGCGTGATTTCGCGCACTCCGGATTGCGCTAGCCGCTCGGCTTCGGCGATGACGGATTCGAACCGCCGCGAGCGGAATTGTCCTCGAAGCTGGGGAATGATGCAGAAGCTGCAAGGATGATCGCAACCTTCGGCGATTTTTATGTAGGCGGAGGATCGAGGCGTGGTCAGCACGCGGGGCGTGTGGTCATCGTAAAGGTAATTGGGCAGGTCGGCGACGGCGCCGTCCCAGGAATCGCGCGCGAAGCGTCCTTGTCCGCGGCGATGATCGCCCTCGGGCCGCGAGGTTGGCAGACTCGACGTTAGGATATTGAATGGAGATGGTGCGCGTGGTGGCTCTGTCACTCCAGCCGCGGCCAGAATCCTGTCCAATTCGCCCGTACCGACGACCGCGTCTACTTCCGGAATGTTCCTTCGAATCTCATCGTGAAAACGTTCGACCAGGCAGCCGGCAACCACCAACCGCTTCGCCTTGCCGCCCGTTTTATGGCGGGCCATTTCGAGAATCGTATCGATGGATTCCTGTTGCGCGGTGCCGATGAACGAGCAGGTATTCACCACGATGACGTCGGCGTCCTCCGCGTTTGGAGTCAGCTCCGCGCCCGCCTGTGCCAGCATACCCATCATCACCTCGCTGTCGACGAGGTTCTTGGGGCAGCCGAGGCTCACAAAACCTACTTTGGCCAGGGCAGTCGGCCCCGAAGTCGTGGCTATCGTTTTCTTTACGGGCATCGTTTACAGTCGGATCAGAAATGATCAGCGGGAAACAGATCTATACAATTCTAACATTGGGCATGGCCATGTCGGCGCTGGCGGGACGCGGAACCCGGGCACCAAAAGGGATATCTTATGTTTTCCGCCGATCGGGCAGCACGTGCTAATCTTATGGAAACAAAAATACATCCCTCAATACCCGGAGGAGAGATGTCGGCTAAACGCCTCGTGATTCTAGTTGTGCCAGTTTTATTTCTATTGTCCAGCGCTTTAGCGCAAGTGAATGAGCTTTCCGTCACGTCGGGGCTAAGTTTCGTCAGCACGCAGACCGTGCCGAGTACCGGTGATCCGATTCATTTCGGAAACGCGTCGGGAAGCGTCGTGGTCGATTATTCCCGCCTGCTCATGACGCGCAAGATTTTCGGGATTTACGCGGAATTACCCGTAGAGATTGGTACTCCAATGAACTTGAATTACTACTATTTCAATCAGGTTCCCAAGAACATCGGGGCTTTGTTCGTGACTCCCTCGGTGCGTGTGAGTTTTTTTTCCCGCGATTCGGTTACGCCGTGGGTGAGCGCGGGTGGCGGCTACGGTTATTTTAGGGTATCTTCGACTACGCTTGCCGGCGGACCCAACCCTGGCGGCGGTTCCAATTCCGGCGTGGCCCAGTTCGGAGCGGGACTGGATGTATGGTTTTGGCATCGGTGGGGTGCACGATTCGAAGCACGAGATTTCTATTCCGGAGCCCCCAACCTGAATGTCGATACGGGGCGAAGCCGACAGCATAACTACTACGTCGGGGCCGGCGTCGGCTACCGCTTCTAGCTGACGGCAGCGCGGTTCGGCGCTTTTCCGGACTTTGCTGTTTCGGCGGCCGTGATGTCCTTGAAAAGCTCGGGCAGGGTTTGGGCGTCGTCCGCCGATTTGCCGAAACGTGCGGACTCGTAGGCGCGCGTAAACCGGGCGACTTTCTTCTGCAGCGCCGCTTCCTGAATGGCCGCGACGAAATCCAGCGGAGTTTGCGACGGTGACTTGCGCCAGCCCAGCCGTGCCATGCGGCTCACCATCCGGTCATACCAAAGCGCAGCCGATTCGCGCGGAGCCCGCTCCGGATGCGCTCGCAGACTCCATGCCCGCAGCCCGCCCATCAGCCGCGTGAGATTCAGCAGGGTGATCAGCACTGCCGCGAACGCGATAAGCCCGCCCAGCCATCGCAAAGGAAAATTGGTGACGTGGTCGTGCGCGCGCCGCGCCAAGCGCAGCAGCGCTCGATGCTGCCGCCAAATCCACCGGCGCGCTTCGTCAACGAACTGCCGGCTGCCGGTAACCGCATCTTTCCCCAAAGTTTGCTGGTGGCTGACGTCGTAGTTGATAATCCATTCACGCCAAAACGATGCCGCTGCGTCCACGTAGAGCTGCATCCGCGACCAGCCCGTCCGCGTCGGCGCGCCACCCGCCGGCGTTGGATCAAAACTGATCCAGCCGGAACCCGGGAAGTAGGCCTCAACCCACGAATGGGCGTCACTGGCTCGTACCACGTACTGGCCGGTGATGTCGTTGTATTCGCCGCCGCGGAATCCCGTAACCAATCGCGACGGGATGTGCAGCGATCGCAACATCACCGCCATTGCACTGGCGAAATATTCGCAGTGACCGTGCTTTCTCTCGAACAGGAAATTGGCGACTGGGTCCTGCGGCATCGTGCGGGGCAGTTCTAATGTGTATCCGAAGTGGGTGGATAGATACTGCTCCAGCGCGACCGCCTTTTCATAGTTGCTGGGAGCTTGTGCAGTGATTTCCCCCGCCAACTTCGGAATGCGAATATCGAGCGGCGGCAGTTTCAGGTACGGGGCCATACCTTCGGGGGCGGTATTTGCGGCCAGACGAAGCTCGTCGCTGTCGATCACGGCCAATTCCGACTCGGCTTCGTAGCGATTGATCGGATGGTCGGCATCGATATCGTAGACGGCCCCCCCGGCGTCCATACTCACCTGCCGGAAGTTTCCCGTAAGACTCCGCGGCCGCTCGGCCAGAAAAAAAACATTGGTTCCAATCGGCTCCATCAGGACGCGATAATGAATGGGCCGGCTGGCGATCACCGCTCGGCCTCGCGGGTCCGCCGCAGGCGCCAGACGATAGCTGCCATCTCCGGCGGGCCGCAGTTGCGTCTGGGCAAACGAATTGGACCAGACTGTGCCGTTAAAATTGCTCAGCGCAACTCCACGCCACTTCAAGTCGTAGGCGCCTTGCAGATCGTTCTGAATCTCGATGTGCATGACGACGGCACTGGACTGCTGAATCTGGCCGATGCGG
>Ga0181523_10000937_pt1 | contig 32325 bp, 26 predicted proteins | sample PEATcosm2014_Bin_43_FD_119752 | JGI IMG/M metagenome (GOLD analysis project Ga0181523, IMG submission 119752) | Peatland microbial communities from MTU Mesocosm Facility, Houghton, MI, USA - PEATcosm2014_Bin05_30_metaG | ecosystem: Environmental > Terrestrial > Soil > Wetlands > Peat | place... | reverse complement strand
GAGCGGACCGGCCGCCGGTGGGACCGTCGTCACCGTGACCGGATCGAACTTGTCCGGGGGCAGCGTGAGCTTCGGGACCGCGGCCGCCTCCGCGGTGACCTGCACGGCGAGCTCGTGCACGGCAACCTCCCCGGCGGGCACCGGCACGGTGAACGTGACGGTGACCACCACCGCCGGGGCTAGCGCCACCACTGCGGCTGACCAGTACACCTACCAGGCCGCCGGGTCGTCGTCGAACCTGATCCCCGACCCCGGTTTCGAGACCGCCGGAGTGCCGGCCGATGTTTGGGGGTCGTCGCTGGCCCGCTCTCAGACAGTGGTGCATTCCGGGTCGTGGTCGCTAGCCCAGACCGCTACCTCGACCAGCGGCGGCTGGGATCTGGACTCTAACGTCGCCTGGTCCGCCCCGATCACCTCGACCAAGACCTACACCGCCACCATCTGGGTGCGGGCCACCGCCGCAGTCCAGGTCGACCTCAACGTCGACCTGCTGACCTCGACCGGCAACTACGTCGACAGCACCAACGGGCCCACCGTCACGCTGATCGCCAACACCTGGACCCAGCTCACCATCACAGGCATCAAGGTCACCTCCAGCGAGGTCCTCGCCGGCATGGAACCCAACTTCGCCAAAGCTACCAAAGGCACCATCATCTATTGGGACGACATGTCCCTCACCACCCCCTAACCCTTACCACCGGGCGGGGTCCCTGCCGGAGCGGTCGCCTCTACGAGGCGAACGCGCCGTAGCGGTCCTGGTCAAGACACGGCAGCGCCCGATGAGCACGATCGACGACACCACGAGGGATCATCAGCGACAAGGCGAGCACGCGTCCTCATCTCCGATGTCGCTGTCATCCCCAACCAGCGTGTCGAACAGCACCATACGTGGCCGACGTCCACCACACCATTGCAGGCTCGCGACCAGTACGTCCTCTCCCCACCTCTAGAAGTGGTTCGAGAACCCACGTCCCGACGTGTGGCACATACCGCCGACGAGATCCTTGCGTCCCTCAGTGGATATCTGACGTGAATCGTTGACTCGGGACACCAGAGGTTGAGGGCCCTCGGTCTCGCTCGACCGAACTACATCCGAATTCCTTTCTATCATCAAGTATTACTGTTGATAGGTGTCCTGATTGATGTCATGATACGCATGATGACACCCCTCGCAGCCACGGTCGAGGCGGAACGGGCGCAGACGACGCCAACTGCCAGCCCGGCACAACTGACCGCTCGGCGGCTCGCACCGATGCTCAAGGCCCTGGCCGACGAGCACCGCTTGGCCATACTCCTGACCCTGGCAGAGGGTCCGCGCTCGGTCGTCGGACTAATGGGTGAGCTGGGGATCAGTCAGACGTTGGTGAGCCATCACCTCAAGGCACTCCGGGAGTGCCACCTGGTCTCGGTCACGCCGAAGGGTCGCAGCAACGTCTACTCGATGTGCTGTGGCGCTGTCGCCGAACCCGTCCGCTATCTCGCAGGGATCGCCGTTGCAGCACAGGCGGCCAATGAGCAAGGAGCATGAGATGAGCAAACCCAGCCCAGAAGTGATCCGTGATGCCGTTCGTGAGCGGTATGCCTCGGCCGCTCTGGCCGTCCAGGAGTCGTCCTGTTGCGCAGATGTCGGAGCCGGCCTGGGGTTCGGCTCGGAGCTCTACCACGACGATCAGGCTGGCGACCTTCCGGCAGGCGCAGTTGCCGCGTCGCTCGGGTGCGGGAACCCGACCATGCTGGCGACCCTCAAGCCAGGCCAAGTGGTGCTGGACCTCGGTTCGGGGGGAGGCATCGACGTGCTCCTCTCTGCCCGCCGAGTAGGGCCCACCGGCAAGGTCTACGGCCTCGACATGACCCCGGAGATGCTCGAGCTGGCCCGACAGAACCAGGCCGAAGCGGGGGTGGAGAACGTCGAGTTCCTCCTCGGGACGATCGAGGACATCCCGCTGCCGGACCAGTCGGTGGACGTGATTATCTCCAACTGCGTCATCAATCTCTCTGCCGACAAGGACCAGGTGCTCCGCGAGGCGCACCGGGTGCTGCGCCCGGGCGGCTTGTTCGCAGTGTCCGACGTGGTCCTGCGCCGCCCGATCTCACCGAGGCTGCAGGGGCTGATGGCACTTTGGACCGGTTGCATAGCGGGTGCGCTCGTCGACGTGGACTACGAGGCGAAGCTCAAGGCGGCGGGGTTCCACGGCATCGAGATCCAGCCGACGCTCATCCACGATCGCGTAGCAATCGAGCGATTGGCCCAGAATATGGAGATCCCCGAGGACATCGACCTCACCGCCGCTTTGGACGAGATGGATGGGGCGGTCGCCAACGCCTTCATCCGAGCATGGCGCTGACTCGCCGGCTTCGATCTCTCCGCAACGGTTCCGGGGTGCCCGTATAGCGCCGGCTCCGGGTCGCATCATTCGCAGTTCGCATCAACCGGCGCTTACTGCCGCGAGTATGCAAGTGCAATGGCGGGACCTACACCCAGCCAAGGGGTTCTGAGAGCGATCGGACAGTCCCCGGCCGTTCTCCCTGGTGAGAATGCGCCTTTCGATCACGTAAGGCAGGTGGCGACCGCAGGTTCGAATGCCGTCCCACTTCCTGCACCGTCCCACTTGCTGCCGTCCCACTTGCTGCCGTCCCACTCGCTGGTCGGCCAGAACCGCCGAATTGCCTGGATTCATGCCATTTCGGGGAACGATCGGCGGTCTCGATCGGACTCCCGGAAGTCAGTCGTTGTCCCTGGTCACCTCAGGTTCCCGAAACAGACAAGGGATCTCGCGCCAAGGGTTCGAAAGCCGTCCCTGGAGTTCCACTCATTGCCATCATCGCAATGTCCGGCCTGTCCACAGACTCCTCGCTTTCACCGATCGCCGAGCAATCCGGTGGTGATCGCGCAAGCTCCGGCGGTCGGTCGGGATCCTGCGAGACGCAGTGTCCTCGGTGTCACCGGGAACCAGTTGAACTGGCGTGGATTCCCCGCTACGTTCCCGGACATCGATGATCGATCCCCGGAGGCGGGGACTCGCGCCAGGAGGAGGACCATGGATCGCAGGTTAAGTCGGGCCGTCCTCGCAGCATTCGGAACGGCAGCACTCACCACGGGGGCTCTAGGCATCGCCGCCGGTCCTGCAGGTGCCGATGGCGGTCACTGGGGCCCACACGGCCCGTCGTCCTCATTGAGCGTGGGCTGTTGGCATAGCGGTTATCCGACCATCGGCGCTGCGGTCGAGGCCGCCTCGCCGGGTGCCACCATCACCGTCTGCTCCGGCACCTACCAAGAGGACGTAGTGATCCCACCGTCCGAGCCGGTTTCCATCGTGGGCATCGGCAACCCGGTGATCGACGCCACGGGGCTGGTCAACGGTGTCCAAGTCCTTGCCTCCCACAGTGAGGTCAGGGGTCTGACCGTCGAGAACGCCATCGGCGAGGGAATCCTCGTCCAAGGTGTGCCGGGCGCCCCCATCACCGACGTGACCGTGAGAGGAAACACCGTCGTCCACAACGACCAGGGCAACCCAACCGGCGCCCCGCTCACGACGTCGAGCTACCCGGAGTGCAACGGTTCGGCCCAGGCCCCCGGTGACTGCGGCGAGGGCATTCATCTCATGGTGGCGGACAACTCCTCCGTCGTGGGCAACCACGTCAGCAACAACAGTGGTGGTGTTCTCCTGACCGACGAGTTCGGTCCCACCGACGGCAACCTCGTCGCATTCAACGACGTTTCCGACAACACCTTCGACTGTGGCATCACGGTCGCCGGCCACAATCAGGGCGCCTTTGCCGCCGGGGAGCCCCAGAGTGCCGTCGGTGGTGTGTTCGACAACCGGATCCTGTTCAACTCGGTGTCGGGCAACGGTGTCGCCGGCCAAGGGGCGGGCGTGCTCCTCGCCACTCCCTTCCCTGGCGGCGCGGTCTACGACAACCAGGTCCTCGGTAATCGCATCTGGGGCAACGGGCTGGCCGGTGTCACAGTGCACAGCCACGCGCCCGGCCAGGATCTCAACGGCAACGTGATCGAGGGGAACCTCATCGGCACCAACAATCTCGACGGTGACTCCGACTTCTACCCATCGGTCGACCCGTCGCACACGGGTGTCATCGTCGCAGCGATCGCTCCTCTCACCATCACCATCGAGCACAACATCATCGTCAACAACGTCTACGGGGTGTGGACGATGCCCGCGGTGACGGCCAATGGCACCGCCTCGAACTGGTACGTCAATGTGGCAACCCCGGTGTTCGTAGCGACGTGAATGGCTGATCGACGACCCGGGTGACGTAGCAGCGCCGTCCGTCGGCGCCCGCCCGGGATCCAGATCCGGTTCGCGGAACAGGGAGCTCCTGAGCCGACCCGCGCCTCCCGGCCGACAGTTGTCCGCTTGACCGGACATGCACGATCCACGGGAGATCCCGGTGATCATGGAGACCCCGGCTGACGAGCAGGGCGCCCGAGCCTGGGCGAGGGCACTGGCCGACGAGCAGGCCGCCGGTACCGCTCCGGTCCTGGCGAGCCGGGCCCCGGGGAACTACCGTCCCGACCATGACCCGTTGCCTCAGGGCAGGCCCGGAGCAATTACGCTTGTCCCATGACTTCACCCTCTCCGTCCCCATCCCCAGCAGCATCGCCTGAGCCGACCGGCACCGGGCAGGTCGTGACCGTCGAACTCGCTGTCGAGGGAATGCACTGCGGGTCCTGTGTCGCACTCATCGAGGAGACACTGGGCGAGCACACAGGCGTGGCATCGGCCGCGGTGGACCTCGGCTCGGCACGGGCGGTGGTCGGCTTCGACCCCGCGCAACTGGGGGTCGAAGACCTGCAGGCCGCCATCGCCGAAGCCGGGTACTCGGCCACGCCGGTCGGCTAGAACCGGCATCAGCCCCGATGCTCCCCGCTCCCACGGAGGCACCACTTCCGAGCGAGCCGGAGGAACATCCCCTCACCACCACGGAGTTCGAGCTGGGCGGCATGCACTGCAGTGCGTGCGCGACCCGTATCCAGAAGTCGCTCGGTCGCCTTCCGGCCGTCGCCAGCGCGTCGGTCAATCTCGCCACCACGCGCGCCTTCGTCTCCTACGATCCGGACCAGCTGAGCCCGGAGGACCTCTGCCGGGCCGTCGCCGATGTGGGTTACTCCGCCTCCCCTGTCGTCACCTCGCAGCCGAAGAAGCGTGACCGGGATCCGGACCACTGGGGCGTGCGTGTCCTGATCTCGTGGCCGCTCGCCATCGCGGCCCTCGTCGTGGCCCTGGCCGCCCCCGAATCGTCGACGGCAGGCTGGACCGTCCTGATCCTGGCCATCGCTGTCGAGTTGGCCGGCGGCTGGCCCTTCTTGCGCAACAGCGCCCGGCTGCTCCGGCACGGGGCGACCAACATGGACACCCTGATCGCACTGGGAACCCTGGCTGCCCTCGCCGTCAGCGCCGTGGAGGCGATCGCCCTCGGCGGCCACCACATCCATCTCGGGGGCAGCGGGGCATTCGCCGCCCGCCTGCACGGGGTGATGGCTCCGTTGATCGTGGCCATCCTCGTCACCGGCCGGGCCATCGAGGCCCGGGCACGGGAGCGTGCGGCACAGGCCATGCACTCGCTGCTGTCCCTGCGGCCGCCGACGGCGCGGGTCGTCACCGGCGCCGACGACGAAGGAGACCTGGTGGCGCCCGAGAGCGTGCCGGTCGGGGCCCTGGTCCGGGTCAGGCCGGGGGAAGCCCTCCCTCTCGACGGCACCGTGGTGTCAGGGTGGTCACCGGTGGACGAGTCGATGCTGACCGGAGAGCCGCTTCCCGTCGACCGTGGGCCGGGCAGCGAGGTGACCGGGGGCACCCGAAACGGAGGTGGCGCGCTGACCGTGCGGGTGGGAGCGGTGGCCGCCGAGTCGGTGCTGGCCCGATTGCAGCGCCTGGTCGAGGATGCTCAGAGGGACAAGGCCCCGCTCCAACGGATCGCCGATCGGATCAGCAGCGTCTTCGTGCCTGCCGTCCTCATCGGTGCGGCGGTGACGTTCGTGGTCTGGTGGTTGATCGCCGACGACCTGGGCAAAGCGGTGCTGAGCGGCCTGGCCGTCCTCCTGGTGGCCTGCCCGTGTGCGATGGGCCTGGCCGCACCGGTGGCCATGATGGTGGGGTGCGGCCGCGCCTCGGCGCTGGGGATCTTCATTCGCAGCGGCGACGCCCTCGAGCGTCTGGCCAAGGTAGACAGCGTCGTCTTCGACAAGACCGGGACACTCACCGAACGCTACGCAGAGGTGACCTTCGTGGCCGCGGTGGCCGGGATGACCGAGGACGAGGTGCTCTCGCTGGCTGCCGCAGTGGAGGCGGAGAGCGACCATCCCATCGCCCGGGCAATCGTGGCCTCTTGCCGACCCGAGTCGCGGGCATCCGACGTTCGGGCGATGTCGGGGGTGGGAATGACCGGGACGGTGGATGGTCACCGGCTGGAGGTCAGCCGCCTGGTTCCCGAACGGATCCCGCCCTCGCTCGACCGCGCCGTGTCGGCCCGATACGCCCGTGGCGAGACGGTGGTGGTGGTGACGCAGGACGATGAGGTGATCGGGGCCATCGCCGTGACCACGCCGGTGCGAACCGAGGCGAAGCCGACGGTGACCCATCTCGAGGAGATGGGTCTGACCTCGGCCATCCTCAGCGGTGACAGCGAACCGGCCGTACGCACCGTCGCGTCGGAGCTGGGGATCACCACCGCCCAGGGAGCGCTCAGCCCGGCCGGCAAGGTCGAGGCGCTGAAGAAGATGCGCGGCGAGTCCCACCGGGTGGTGATGGTGGGCGACGGGGTCAACGACGCGCCGGCCCTGGCCGCGGCCGACGTGGGTTGCGCCATCGGCAGCGGGTCGGAGGCGGCATTGGCCAACAGCGACGTGGCCCTGCTCGGCAACGACCTCGAGGGCGTGCCGGCGGCGATCGGCATGGCCGGTTCGACCTACTCGGTCATCGTGCAGAACTTCGGATGGGCCATGGGCTACAACATCTCGGCCCTGCCGCTGGCTGCGTTCGGCCTGCTCGATCCGCTGGTGGCGGCCGTGGCCATGGGGCTGTCGAGTGTGATCGTGGTGCTGAACAGCCTCCGGCTCACACGGCTCGGCCGGTCCGGCCTGGCCGGCATCCGAACTCCCCGGTTCATGCACGGGCGACGCGGCGTGGCCGTTTCGGTGGCACTCCCGATCGTGCTGTTCGCCGGCCTCACCCTGGTCAGCCAGGCCGTGTCGCCCGCCAGGGGCCAGTCACTGCTGCCCAGCCTGCCCGCGCTGACCGTGGTGGCCCTGCCCGACGGTGGATCGGTCGAGACCTACTTCGAGCCGGGTGGCCCCGGTGTGAACCAGTTCCATCTCATCTTCAGTGGATCCCAGGAGGACGTGGCTTTCACGGCTCCGCTGGTGAAGGCGAGTTTCAACGACGGGCCGTTCCAGAGCCTCCGGCAGCTTCGGGTGAGCACCGGCCACTTCACCGACTTCGTGGTGCTGTCCCCCGGCCGGTGGCGCTTCCGGGTGGCCACCTCCTTCGGCAGTTCGACTGTCGGGTTCACCATCCACCGAACGGTGCAGTGAGCGCCCGTCACCACTGGACACGCGTTCAGAGCATCAGGATCAACATGAAGCCCATCGTGACGCACATGGCGATGTGGCAGGAAGACTCGAGGCGGGGGGCGAGCCACGGTGCCACCTGGCCGCTCTCTCGGTGCTGGTCCTCCTGGTCCGACAGATCGGACCCGGCCACGCTGGGCACACCGGGCCCGCCTGGCGCCGGCGCGGTGCCACCAGCGGCAGCGGCAGAGCCAGCGGCGTAGGCGAGCTCGGGCCGGGGCCGGCCGGGCCCTCCCGGGGCGAAGCGCCCGATGCCGTCCAGCTCCCAGATCCCCGAGGCGAACAGCACCACGATGAACGCGAGGGGCAGGAGCACCAAGTCGGCCGTCGTGCCTCTGGCCGTACCCATGGCCATGCCGCCACCCGAACCGATCGGCGGCGTGACGGCGGCCAGGTACATGTAGAGCATGGCCCCGGCCATCACCAGGTGGGTCACGTAGTGGGACAGGTGGTGGACATGGTCGTCGTCGCGCCCCTCCACACCGTGCTCGGTGACGAACTGGTAGCACCGCCAGACGAACCATACGACCAGGAGGGAAAACCCGACCTCCCACACCCCGTTCGGGATGGGGTCGATGGCCGGCACGAGCATGCCGGCCATGGCCGCCCCCATCAGGACGTGTGCCGCATCCACATCGACATGGGTCGGCCGAGACCACATGCGGGCAGCCACCAGGCGCCCGGTACTGTAGACCGCGACGACCACCATCACCGCAGCGAAGAGGTCGTTCAGCCAAGCAGGGCTGGTCATTTCACGCTCCTTCGAGGCTCGGCGCCGACTCGGCAGCCGTCGCAGGGTCCGCAGGATCGCCGCTCCGGGCGCGCCTCCAGTAGGCGGCAGCGAGGAGCATCAGGAGGGGACCGGAGTTCACGTCGGTGGCCCCGTTGGTGAAGAGCGCCCCGAAGTTCTCACCGACCACCCAGAACGCTCCTCCGAGCACGATGGCCAGGACCACCGTCACATTGGCGCAGGAGGGCGGGAGGTAGACGCCGATGGCCACGATGGCCAGCAAGATGGCCATCACCACCATGGCTGTCAGCCCTCTGTGATCGACCAGGCCGGCCGAATGGCGGTCGATCCACGCCACCCACGCTGGTTCGCCGGCGGCCTCACCATTGATCAGATCGTGCAGGCCCTCCGCCGACCGATTGGCCCCGAGGAGGGCGAAGTACGAGAGCGATCCCCACAGGACCAGCCACAACCCCTTGGCGACGGGCTCGCCCACAGCCCGGGCGGCGATGAAAGGAGCCTTCCGGCCGGTTCGGTCGCTCGGCCAGAGGAGGACGGCCAACAGTGCGTAGATGATCACCGCTCCCGGGGCCCCGTTGACCGGGTTGGCGGCACCGTTGAGGATGCCGCCGAGTCCTTCGCCGACCCACCACACCCCGACCGACCATGCCATGGAAGCGCCGAGTCCGACTTTCACCGTGGGCCGCCAGGCGATGGCCAGAGCGATGGCGATCTGCACCAGGGCGAAGAAGGTGTCGGTCAGCACCGCATGGTGCCCGATGGTCGTTCCCGACCAACTGATCGGTCGTGCGATGAGGGACGGATTGCCCTGGGACATACCGGAGATCATCTGCAGACCGAAGTTCTTGGTGAAGAAGAAGGACTGCAGCTGCAGGACGCCGTCGAGCAACCAGATCGTGGCCAGCACCAGCTGCAGGGCCCGGCGACCGTCCGGTCGCGACCAGGCCCCTCCCCGTGTCACGCCTCCGGCCCCGGCCTGGGCCGAGAGCATGCCTGACACCCCGGTCACCGTCGCATCGGTGCTCACCCGTGCTCCCTCCTTGATCGCCCATGCATCCCGCGGCAACCGCCGACTGCAGCGGTGGACGGTTGCCTACTCTTCACCGTGCACCTCGGCAGGAACGAAGCATGCCGAATGCACCCGCAATGGTAGAGGGCAGCGGCTGCCCGCCGCCGGGTCCCGTCGAAAGGCGAGGTCGCTGCCCCGGGGCACCGGGTGATCGACCGGGAGACCACGGTGGCGGGCAGCCAAGGTCAGACGCCCACCGTGCGGGTGCCCGGGATGCCCGGGATGACCGGGATGCCCGGGATGCCCGGAGCCCGCCTGTCCTCCGGCCGAGCCACCGCTCCGGGATTCGAGAAGTGCCGGAGCCGTGCGCTGTTCCACACCACGAAGGCGGACGAGAACGCCATGGCGGCGCCGGCGATCAGGGGGTTGAGGAGCCCGCACGCCGCAAGTGGGATTGCCGCCACGTTGTAGGCGAACGCCCATGCCAGGTTGCCCCGGATCGTCTTCAGCGTCTGACGGGCCAGGGCGATGGCGGTGGCCACCACCCGGAGGTCGTCACGGACGATGATCAGGTCCGCGGCGTTGATGGCCACGTCGGTTCCCGATCCGACAGCCAGTCCGAGATCGGCACACACCAGCGCCGGGCCGTCATTCACCCCGTCCCCGACCATGGCCACCGCATGACCCTCGCTCTGCAGGCGTCTGATCAGGGCGAACTTGTCCGCCGGCAGCGCGCCGGCCACGACGTCACCGATTCCGATCGCCGCACCGACAGCGTGAGCGGTGGCCTTGTTGTCCCCGGTGAGCAGGATGCAGTGGAGCCCCAGCGCACGCAACTCCTGGACGGCGGCGGCGGCCGTGGGTCGCACCGTGTCGGCCACGGCCAGAGCGCCGACGACCTCACCGTCGCGACCGACGAGCACCGCGGTGCGACCGAGCGCTTCCCATTCCGCGCATCGAGCAGCGAGCGAGCCCGGGATGCCCGTCTCGTGAGGGCCGAGAAGATCCAATCTCCCGATGGAGACTGCGTGGCCCTCGATGACTCCCCTGGCACCGAGCCCGGGAAGGGAGACGAACTCGTCGACCGGGGGCAAGTCGCCGATCTCCTCCAGCGCTGCAGCGGTGATCGCCCGGGCCAACAGGTGCTCGGAGGCCTGTTCCAACGCCCCCGCCCACCGTAGGAGTTCCGTCCGCGACACCCCGGGTGCTCCCTGGGCATCGGTGACGGCCATGTCTCCCAGGGTGACGGTTCCGGTCTTGTCGAGCACCACTGTGTCGACCTGTTGCGAAGCCTCCAGTGCCTGATACCCCTTGAAGAAGATCCCCAGGCTGGCACCTCGTCCCGTGGCGACCAGAAGGGCGGTGGGCGTCGCCAATCCGAGTGCGCACGGGCAGGCGATGATCAGGACGGAGAGGGCGGCGCTGAAGGCCTGCTCTGAGGAGCCGCCCGCTAACAACCATGCGAAAAGGGTGACCAGTGCGATGACGAGGACGGCAGGGACGAAGATGCCCGAGATCCGATCGGCGAGCCTCTGCACCGCCGCTTTCTCGTTTTGAGCATCCTCCACCAGTCGCAGCATCTGGGCCAGCTGGGTGTCGGCGCCCACCTTGGTCGCCCGAATCACCAACCGGCCTCCGACCGAGACCGTGCCGCCCACCACCCGGTCGCCGGGCCCCACATCGAGCGGCAGCGACTCTCCGGTCATCAGGCTGCGGTCGATCGTGGACTGCCCGGCCAGAACCTCGCCATCGGTGGCAAGGGTCTCGCCCGGGCGGGCGACGAACCGGTCGCCCACGGCGAGCTCACCCACGGGGATCCGATGCTCGCGACCCGTCGCATCGACCAGGGCCACGTCCTTGGCGCCCACTTCGGCGAGGGACCGCAGCGCATTTCCGGTCCGGCGTCGGGACCACGCTTCGAAGTACCGGCCGGCGAGGAGGAACGTGGTGACTCCTGCGGCAACGTCCAGGTAGATGGCTCCGCCCGTCTGGTGGAAGATCACAAAGAGCGCCGACCGGGGGGTGGTCGCCGTGTCCCGCCAGAACATCGCGTAGAGCGACCAGCAGGTCGCCGAAAGAATGCCCAACGAGACCAGGGTGTCCATGGTCGAGGATCCGTGCCGGGCGCCGCGGATGGCCGCACGGTAGAAGGGCCATGCCGCCCAGGTCAACACGGGTGCGGCCACAACGATCAGCAGCCACTGCCAACCGGAGAAGCGCATCGCCGGAAAGAGCCAGAAGATGATCGACAGGTCGCAGAGGGGCATGAACAAGAGGGCGGAGACAAGGAGCCGCCTCCCCAGAAAGCGAACCCGTCGGTCGGCCCCAGCTGCATCGTCGGGCGGGGCGAGGCCGGAGACGGGCTCCGCCGAATACCCGGCCCCTTCGATCTCGTCGACCAACCTCTGCATCGAAGTATCGGGCGGCAGGATGACCCGGGCCCGCTCGGACGCGTAGTTGACTTTCGCCTCCACGCCCTCGATGCCGTTCAGGCGACGTTGGATCAGGGCGGCGCAGGCACCACAGGTCATGCCGCCGATGGCGAGGGAGACCTCGGTGTCGCCTGCTGGCGGGACGGCGGTGCGCTGGGTGGAGGAAGTGATGGCGGGGTCCGGATCTGTCGGGGGATTCTGCACGCCAGTGGTACGCCGGCATCTCACCGGCCGGGCTCAGTCCGACAGTCTACGAAGGGCACTCCGAGGGGTCCACCCGTCGTGGCCGTGCCGGCTCGGCCACCGGAACCGCCCGGCTCGATCGCAGGTCAGGAGGCCAGCCACGACGAGGTCCTGCTCGACCCGGCCGGGCACCGCACGACCCTCAACCTAGGCGAAGAAGATACTGACCAGGGCCAGGATGCTCGCCGAGATGGCGATCCACGCCGCGAAGATCCGGATGACCCGTACCCGATACCACTTCCCGTCCTCATACCGGCCCATGCGCGCCCGGTTCCACAGTCCGAACCCGATGAACGACAACAGGATGGCGTGGACCAGGGTCGACCCCATGAAGAACTCGTAGGTCGACGCATAGACGCCATCGATGGTGGTGAAGGGGAGCGCCTGGAACTGATAGAACCCCAACGCGATGGCGGCCAGGAGGGCCACGAAGGCCAGGCCGGCCACACCTCCGATGACGCTGCGGCTGTCGCGATTGCGCGCCGATCGCTCAGCCGCCCAGATGAGCAGTGCGGCGACGATGATAAGGACCGCGACACCTACCGAATACCAGCCGTTCGCCTTCGGCACCGGCTGGGTGATCGGGTTGCCGAGACCGTCGGTACACGGATTGGCTTTGGAGCATGCGGTGCCTCGCCACAGGCCGTTGACGTTCAACGCCCGGAGGTAGAACCAGGTGAAGAGCTCCAGGATGAGGAAGAGGGCGTCGCCGGCGATGAATATCCACAGCGCGAGGCGCTCCTTGTGGTCGCGCTGTTCGGCCGTCTCGTGGTGCCCGCCTGCGTTCTCGGCCTGGGATTCGTGGCCGGCGCCGTCGTCGTGGGAGCCGTCGTGCTCGACGGTGGTGATGGCCATCAGACCTGACCTCCGGTGTCGGACTGCTCGCCGGAGCCGGCCGGCACCAGCTCAGGTTCGGGAGTCGCCCTCGGTTCGTTCTGCCCATCGGGCACCTGCTCGCCGTAGGTGTAGGGGTCCGACGTCACCACGGGATCGACCAGGAAGTTCTCCAGGGGCACCGGAGTGGGCACCTTCCACTCCAAGCTCTTGGCGTGCCAGGGGTTGGCGGGGGCCGGCTTCCCGTTGCGCCACGAGTGGATGATGGCGTACAGCAGCACGACCCACCCGATCATCAGGAGGTAAGCGCCACCGGTCGCCATCTGGTTGGAGCGCAGGAAGATCGGGTCGTAGTAGGCCACCCGCCGGGGCATCCCCTGGAACCCCTCCCAGAACATCCCGATGTAGGTGATCTGGATCCCGATGGCGATGATCCAGAACGCCGTCTTGCCGATGCGCTCGTTGAGCATCTTGCCGGAGATCTTGGGGAACCAGTAGCACAGCGCCGCCGTGGCGGCGATCATCGCCCCACCCAGCAGGGTGTAGTGGAAGTGGGCGGTCACGAACATGTCGCCGTGGAAGAACTGGTCGGCGGGCACGTCGGACAGATAGATGCCGGTGACACCACCGATGATGAAGTTCCACAGGAAGAGGTAGACGAAGTACATGGGCAGTCGCGTCCAGATACTCCCCTTCCACAACGTCCCGATGACGCTCAGGAAGATGATGCCGGTGGGTATCGAGATGAGCTCGGTGGTGAGCATGAAGGGCCCGGCCAGATCCGGGGCCCAGCCCGTCGTGAACATGTGGTGGGCCCACACCATGATCGACAGGGCGGCGATGGCCACGAACGACGCCACGACCACCTTGTAGGCGAAGACGGGCTTGCGGGCGAACGTGCTTCCCACCTCGAGCATGGCGGCCACCGGCGGGAGGAGGATCACATAGACCTCGGGGTGGCCCATGATCCAGAAGATGTTCTCGTACAGCCACCCGGAGCCCCCCTGGGCGGCCACGAAGAACGAGGTCCCCACTGCCCGGTCGGTGATCATCATGGTCATGACCAGGAGGAACGCGGGCATGGCGTAGAGGCCGAGGGCGCTTCCGATCATGGACCCCCAGGTGAAGATGGGCAGCCGCCCCATGGTCATGCCCTTTGCCCGCATCGTGATGAGCGTGACGATGGTGTTGACGCCGGCCACGGTGACCGAGACCACGAAGGTGATGATCGTCAATGCGAAGGCGTCCATGGCCGGAGGGGCCTGGACGCTGAGCGGTGCGTAGGTGGTCCATCCGGCGTCCACGCCGCCGAGGAAGAACGTGGCCAGCAGGCAGGGGACGGCGGACACCACGACCCAGAAGCTCATGGCATTGAGCCTCGGGAAGGCCATGTCCTTGGCCCCGATCATGATGGGCATGATGAAGTTGGTGAAGGGGCCGGTCACCATGATGATGGTGGCGATGATCATGACCATGCCGTGGATGGTGACGATCGAGTTGTACGTGTTCGGATCGAGGAAGCTCGAATGCGGCGTGATCAGCTGGGTCCGGATCATCATGGCCAGCGCCCCGCCGACGCCGAAGAGCACGAACACCAGCACCAGGTACTGGGTCCCGATCACCTTGTGGTCGGTGCAGAATTTCCAATACCGCTTGTTGCCCTGCCCCACGCCGGCGGAGTACAGCTCGTCCTCGTGGCTCTGGTCGTGTCCGAGCGCCCAGCGGATCGGAGCGTTGAAGGTCCCCATGCCGACGTTGAACCCGATCACCCAGCACGCCATGGTCACCGTGACCACCATGTCGCTGCCCCAGTTCGAGCCCTGGAGCGTGGCGTGGGAGATCAGCCAGCCGAGAAATGCGAGGAGTATGCCGAAGCCGAGACCGGTCAGGAAGTTCTGCCGTTGGTAGAACCCCCCGGCCTTCGATCCGAGCGGTGTGTCCTCGAGGAGCCGTGGAGCCACGTCGGTTGTCACGTTGGTGCCCTTTCGCTACTGCGTCCCGCTGCGCTAGTCCTCATGCTGCGTTCGTTCATCGACACGTCGCCCACGGCCTGCCCGGCTACGAGTTGGTCGGGGTGGTCTGGGCGGTCTGACTGGCCTGCGTGGCCGAGGCCCCCTGTGATTGAAGCCAGGTGGAGAATTGGGTCGGGGTCACCACCGCACCGGACGCATACATGAACGCGTGGTACAGGCCACAGAGCTGGCTGCACCGGACCGTGAAGCCACCCAGCTTGTTGGGAGTGGTACGGATGACGGTGACCTCACCGGGGTTGGCATCCACCTGGGTGCCGAGGCTGACCGGCCAGAACCCGTGGGTCACGTCCACCGAGGTGACGTTGAACTCGACCGGACGGTTCACGGGGAGCATCAACGTCCGTGACTCCACTCCGGTCCCAGGGTACGAGAACGTCCACAGCCATTGCTGGCCGGTCACGTTCACCTGGAGGGTGTTGGGGTGGGAGACCTGCTGGGAGCTCCACACGGCCAATCCCCACACCAGCAGCACGACCACCAGCACCGACGAGACCGTCAGCCACAGGACGGTCATCGGACCGTTGCCTCGCAGGGGCGGTCCGTCTTCGGGCGGCTCGTCCTGATTGCCCTTGTGACGCCAGGCGATCAGGCTGTAGACAGCCACCGCGTAGACGAAGGCGGCAACCGGGGCGGCGAGGACGGAGAACACCACCACGGTCCTGAACACATCGGTTCCGGTGCTGGCCATCAGCGTCGGCAGGATGTGATGGGGGAGGTAGAAGCTGAGCAGGAGACCGATGACCGTGAAGACCAGCCAGATGATGAAGATCTTCCCGGCCGGCCGGGAGAAGAACGGCTTACCGTCCAGGATCGTGTGCTCTATCTCGTCTGCCTGTTCCTCAAACGACATGTATGAATCCTGACATGTACCCGTAGGCTCCCATCACTCCTCCGAAGCCGGCCACCATCGACCCGCAGGGGTACTCGCAGTTCCATGCGTAGACCCCCGTGCTGCCAGACACGAAGCTGAACTGCACCACCACCGGTTGGTCGTTGTCCGTCTGATTGGTCCCGGCGGCCGTCTCCGCTGGCAGCGGGACATTCAGGAAGAACCCGGGATCCGTCCCCGGTGTGCCCCGAACGGTGAAGGTGTGCCCGACGTTGTTCGGATCGACGGAACTCACCACTTTGCCGTTGACCGTCGCCACTCCCCCGACCGTGCCGCGCACCTTGGCGAACCAGGGACTGTTGAGTGCGCCGCCCGAGTCGTACTGGCGGACCGTGACCGTCACCAGTGCGTGGGCCGGTACCTGGAACTCATTGGTCATCCCGTAGGCGGGCCAGGAGGGGTTGCCGCTGGGGTGGATCGCCGCCCCGTTCACGCTGCCGGTCGAGTCCGGATAGGTCGCGAAGCTGAGCGTCACGTGGGGCATGGCCACCCCGTTGACCACCGCGGTCCCGGCCGACTGGGCCACCTGAGTGCCGGAAGGCGACGTGTAGGTCTGGGACCAGAAGAACGCTCCGACCCCGGCGACGGCGACCAGACCGACGACCAGGGTGAGGATCAACCCAACGGGACGAGCGCGGGCGGCCTCGTCCGACTGCTCGGTCGCCGTGGTCCGATCCGCCTGTTGATTCGTGTCTGCCACGTTGTTCACTTCCGCTAGGCAGCCACCGGCGATTGCCGGCGCCTTTACGACCTTCTTACGGGATTGCCGCCAATTTCTTACTTGAAGGTGCCATAGCGGCAACCTGGGTCGGCACAGTAGCAACCCCTTCCGGCAATTGCTCGGACTTTCTGCCGAAGTCATCAAATGCCCTGATCCGACAGGTGATGGGACCCACCGGCTGCCACCGATTCGTCATGTGCCGCCAACGGGGGGCATCCACCGGGACCGGCCCACTTCGTTAGGGTGGGCGCGTGGCCCGGCCCCACCCCACCGGACAACCGACGCCGGACGAAGAGCCAGGTCGGCTGAGGGGTGCAGACGCCTTCCGCCTCCACCTCACCCTGGCCGTCGGTCTGGCCCTCTGCATCGGAGCCTTCGTCTTCGAGGTCATCCGTGCGCTCGACGGCAATACGCTGAGCTGGGCCTACGTCTTCGAATGGCCGATCTTCGCCGCATTCGCCATCTACATGTGGTGGAACCTCCTCCATGGTCGTCACGGTGGGCGCCCCGAATCGGACAAGTCCAAGAAGCGCGGTTCCGCCGAGGGGGACCAGGTGCACGACGCCGACCTCCAGGCGTGGAACCGCTACCTCGAGGAGATGGAGGCGACAGATGGCCCGGGGAGTCGGGAGGGACCCCGGTCCGGGACGCCCGGCCTGCACCCGCCCGAGGGCGGCACACGGCGGACCGGTTGACCGGGGACCGGGGACCGGGTGAGAACCGGTTGACCGGGGGCCCGGGTGACACCCGGACCCGTCTGTCGGCTCAGGCCCGTCCGAGGGCCCGTTCGAACGAGGCCGACACGCCGCCTTCCTGCCCGTAGATGCGGTAGGCCACCAGCACCAGGGCCGGAATCGCCCAGAGATCGCCGCAGACCCAGAGGATGCCGGCCCCGAAGCGCTGGTCCCGCAGAGCGCCGGCCGATCCGTCCATCAGCACGTTCATCGTGTACCAGGGCGTCTTGGTGAAGATGGCCAACGCCATGGCCAGCACCAGCATCTCGAAGGCGGTGACCACGATGGCGATGATCTGCATCCCGGTGGAGCCGCGCGGAGCGCAGGGGTGGGATGGGAGGATGATCCGCCAGAACAGCAGGCCCGTAATGACGAAGCTGGGTGCCATCAACCAGTTCATCGCCCAGTCGTTCCAGGAGGCCCAGTTGTACACGGCGGGGATGTGCCACATGACCATCACTCCGTTGAAGAGGATGATGGCCCCCACGGGACCGGTGACCGCCCGGAGGGAGAACCGCAGCCAGCCCAGGGACTTCGACCGGTAGTAGGCCGACAGCACCCGGCGGCGCCACTCCACGGGCAGGGCGAACAGCAACGGGACCAGCGGTCCACTGATGATCAGCAGCGGGGGGAGGTAGAACATCTCCAGTACGTGGGTGACCATGTGGATGCTCAGCCACGCCATGGCCCAACGCTCGAGGGGGCCGGACACCACCAGGATGAGACCGATCAGGCCGGCATAGAACACCCAGCTGCGTCGTCGGGTGGCCAGTCGGTGGGCCGGGGACTGGCGCACGCCGAGCCGTCGCACTCCCGCTTCGTGTGCGATGCCCACTGCCACGGCCAACAGCCCGACCGGAGTCACCTGCCATAACGGCGGGAGAGTCATGTGATCATCCTTCCACCGACCCGCTCATGCTACGTGTCCCAGGCCGGACCGGATCCGGCCCACCGGTCGGGGCTCAGTTGGAGGACCCGTACTGGATGGGAACGGTGATCGTCACGGTTCGTGTCCACCCGGCGGCACCGGCCGGCCAGGCCCACACGGAGAGATCGGACCCCGCCGGGACGAATGCGTCTGTCTCGTCCCCGATCACGGCGACGGCCGCGGTCCCGTTCGGTGCCGGTGGGGCTGCGGTCCAGCCTCCGCCGGGCCCTGGGATCACCTCGACCTGACGCCGGGTCCCCGATCCGAGCACCACCGATCCACCCTTGCCGCCGCCGCCGCCGATCCCGGTGGCCTCCACCGCCCAACCCGCCGGGACCGCGATCGGCGCCGACCGCGACCACTGGTCACCCGTCCCCGCACCCCAGAAGGCGACCAGCGACGAAGCACTGCCTTGCCTCACCTCGGCCAACCCGGCCATGCCGTCGCCGGTCTGCTCGAGGCGGAGCACGGATGTCGACGCACCGCTGTCGCCGCCCCCGAGCTGCGGTCCGATGTCCTGCCAGCGCTGCACGGTCGACCCGACGTCGGAGGAACCGATCTCCAGCACCCCGATCTGGCTGCCGTGCGCACAGCTTGCTCCGAGGAGCGGCCGGCCGGCCGGACCAGCGGCCACCGCGGTGACGGCGACCACGGGGCACCCGGCAACGGACGTGGCGAGGTCATGGGTGGTGACCACCGGGTTCCACGTGGACAGATCGCCGGTGCTGGCCACCACTGTCTCACCCGAGACGATCGCCCAGAGGTCGGGCCCGGCCCCGGCGGCGATGGCGTCGGGGGTGGCGATCAGCCCCGCCGGGAGCGAGCCCGGCAGCCACGTGCTGCCGCCGTCAGGGGTCTGGGCCACCGGCGAGAATTTCAGATCTGCCGAGGTCAGGAAGCCGGCGGTGAGCGGACCGCTCGCCGGGGCGGCCACGACGAGGCCGCCGTTGTCGGCCACCCCGGGAGGTGTGGAGAGACTCCACGAGGCGTTGCCCGACGGCCGGAGGAACAGTTGCCAGAAGGTGTTGGGGGGGTCATCGAGGTGCCCCATGGCCAGGATCACCGACGACTGCTTCGTCGAGGTCACCGACGACGCAAGGGGGATCGCCGGGGCCGGACCTCCGTCCGAGCCTGTCCCCGCGCCCTGGTTGGTCCCGGACGTCTCCAAGAGAACCACGATGACCACCACGACGGCCGCCGCCGCCAGCGCCGCCACGGTGCGGCCGTTCATGAATGGAGGACTTGGGACATCTGCGAGGCCAACAGACCAGCGAACGACGACTGGTCCTCTGCCTGGGCCGGCCCGGGGTCCGTGGAGAGGACGCGGCGGGTGGTGCCCCGGGCGTCGATCACGAACGCCTCGTCGGAGTGGGCGACCATCCCCCCGGCCGGGGAAACAAAGGCCGCGATCCCATAGGCGTTCCACACCGACTGCAGCTCGGACCGGGACCCGGTGAGGAACAACCAATTGGGCTGCGAGTCGAGGCCCTCCTGGCGGTCGAAGGCGTCGACCGCCGACACGGTGTTGTAGATGGGATTGGCCACGATGGCCACGAACTTGGCTCTCTGCGCATTCGGGCCCAGCATCTGGCTTGCCACCCGGAACTCCTGGGCGATGATCGGGCAGTCGGTGGTGCACACCGGGTCGAGGAACGTGAGCGCCACCGCGTACCCCCGCAGGTCGGCCAGTGAGACGGGCTGGCCCCGCTGGTCGACCAGGTGGAAGTCGGGGGCCGGGCCCGCCGTCACGTTGGGGGTACCGTCGATGGCCTCGGCGAGAATCGGGTCGGCAGTGCGGTTGACCGATGCCGCTGCCATGGGCGCGGCACCGACCAGGACTATCACCACTGCCCCCAACGCCGCCGCCAACCGGCCGGCATAGCCGGGGTCGATCCGCTCCCACCATGAGCGGCCCCGGCTCCCCACGCCCTCCGTCACGGGCTCGATGGCGCCTCGTGGTTCCGCGGCCGGCACATCGGCCGATTCGCCTTCGACCAGGGCCCGCTCGGCTATGGGGGTGGCGGCTGGCGAGGCCTCCTCGGCGACCGCCGCGGCCGGGGCTCGCACCAGAGCCAGATAGCCGGTAACCGTAAGCAGCAGCAGGGGCAACATGGAGTTGGGGTCGGTTCCCGTCCCGCCCCAGAACCCGAAGTCCTCGATGAAGATCCAGTCGGCCACTCCCACCACGACCAAGGCCACGACGGCCGGGTAGAGCAACCGGCGTCCCTGGATGAGCCCCATGCCGATGGCCGCCAGGACGATGACGACGAAGAGGTTGATCCCCCAACCGTGGGCCTCGTCGAACGAGGCGAAGGACGAGACCAGCGAGGACAGTGCGTGGGGCTGGGGCGTGGTGGCCATCTGCTGCGCCATACCCGCCAAGGTCCCGGGCTTGTCGGCGGTGCCCCCCTGCCAGAAGCCCCGGCCCGGCCAGGCCTGGAGCCCTGCCATCACCAGCAGGAACACCCCGACCGAGACGGTGATGATACGACCGAGCTGTCGACCGACCCACGCACGTTCGGGCAGGGCGATGAGCACCCCGCCCACCACGTAGATCAGTACCGCGCCGGGCGCACCGAACAGGACGGTGAGCCCCGGGGCGAACAGGCTACCGAAGGCCGAGCCGAAGACCCACACGACCAGCCCCCATCCGACACTGGCCAGTCCGGCAGCCCGGGACCACAGGCCGCGCGGGGCCACCAGCAGCAGGATCCCGATCCCCAGCTGGATCCAGACCGCCGAGGCGGCCGCGGCGCTGGGGTGCCGGGACCAGGTGGTCACACCGAACCCGACCAGGTGCTGGACCCAGGTGGGGGACGTGGCTGCCGCCGGCTGGATGACGTTCGACGGCATGCCGAGCGGCATCGCGGACTGCATCTGCAACAGACCGTCGAAGATCCACAGGGCCCCGAAGCCGATCCGCACCACCTTCCGGCCGATGGGCTCAGACACGGTCGCCGGCCGAGGGGCGGGGAATCGCTCGCCGCTGGCAACCGCCCGGCTGTACTGGAGGGAGCGCAGGACGTTCCAGGCGACGACCAGGAGGATCAGAACCACGAAGATCAGTTCCCCCTGCCGGAGCAGCGCCTGGTGGAACGTTTGGACGATCAGCGAATTGCCGGCGCCGGGAGCGGCACCCATGCCGGGCATCAGCGGGCCCCGTGAATTGTCATCGGGACGACGCTACCGCTCCGGCAGGGATGTCCACAGTCGCCCGGCCGGCCCTCCGGCGGACCAAGGGCCACCGCCCTCACCACCCCGGTCCGTGGCCGCCCCCTGCCACCCCGGCCCAGGGACGCCATCCCCGGCCCGGGGCCGCCGGCGTGTTACTCGCCGAAGAGCAGGCCGTAGTTGGCCCCGCGGCGCAGATGGTGGCCGCCGTCCACGGCCAGGCTCTCGCCGCTGATCCACCCGGCCTCGGGCCCGGCCAGGAACCGGACCGCGGCCGCGATGTCCTCGACCGTCCCCAGACGGCTGATCGGCATCTCGGCCAGATAGTCGTCGAGCAGCGGGCCTCCGGCGGTGATCGGTGCCATGAGCTCGTCATCGACGATGCCCGGTTGGACCGTGTTCACCCGGATGCCCGAGCGGCCCAGCTCCTCGGCCGCATACTTGCAGAGCATGTCGACACCGGCCTTGGCCGCCCCATAGGCCCAGAGGTACCGGTGGGGGAAATGACCAGCCCCTGATGACATCCCGATGATCGATCCACCAGGTGCCTCTCCCCCACCGACACCGGTGCCCACTCCGGCAGCCATCAGCGGGGCCGCGTGCTTGATGCAGAGAAACGTCCCGATCAGATTGAGATCGACCGTGGCCCGAACCTGGCCGAGGTCGGCACCGGCGATCGGCCCCATGTGCGACGCGCCGCCGGCATTGGCGAACAGGATGTCGAGGCGCCCCCGTGCGGAGGCCGCTTCCGCCACCGCGTGGGCGATCCCCTTCTCGACCGTCACGTCGGCCACCACGTAGCGGGCGGTTCCCCCGGCCACTGCGGCCCGGCCGCCGCCGGCCGACGCCCGAGCCGTCTCGGTGAGGAGATCGACCGCCGAGCGGAGTCGCTCCTCGGTGCGGCCGCAGATGGTGACATGGGCCCCGTCCTGGACCAGTCGGGTGGCGGCACCCAGTCCGATGCCGCTGCCGCCTCCGGTCACCAGGGCGGAAAAGCCCTCGATTCCCCGTGCACCGTTGGCTGCGCTCGTCACGTTCCGGCCCTCCGTTCGTTCGATCGGCGGTCCCCCGGGACCACCATGATGGACGGACGTGCTACAGAGTGTCCGTTCGGCTGCAGCATGCTACGGGTCGGGCGTACCGGCAAAGGAGGAACGTGAAGAGCTCCCGCCAATTCAACCTGGCCGACCTGTTCGAGGTGGTGGCCGACACCGTCCCCGACCGCCTGGCGCTGGTGGCAGGCCCCGGTCGACTGACCTACCGACAGGTCGACGAACGGGCCAATCGCTTCGGGCACTACCTGCGGGATCTGGGGATCGCACCCGGCGCTCACGTCGGGATCCTGGCCCACAACCGAGCGGAGTGGGCCGAGGCCATGATCGGCTGCTACAAGGCACGGGCGGTGCCGATCAACATCAACTACCGGTACGTGGCACCGGAGCTTCGCTACGTCATCGACAACGCCGATCTCGCAGCCCTGCTCTACGAACGGGAGTTGACGCTCCTGGTCGACGAATCGCTGGACGACGACCGGGATCGGGCGCTCCACCTCGTGGTGATCGAGGACCAGTCCGGCACAAGCAGCGCCACGGACTCCTCCCGCACCTCTGACGCCGCCGGCGCCTCCGATGCGGCCACGCCCTACGAGGCCGCCCTCGCCGCGAGCCGGTCCTCTCGGGAGTTCGGGCCACGGTCCTCCGACGACCTCTATGTCCTCTACACCGGGGGCACCACCGGCATGCCCAAAGGCGTCATGTGGCGCCAGGAGGACATCTTCTTCGCGGCAATGGGCGGTGGAGGCTGGGGTGCGGACCCGATCACCCATGCCGACGAGTTGGTCGGCCGCCTCAACACCGACGAGGCGGGTCGCGTGGCCATGCTGGTCGTCGCGCCCCTGATGCACGGCAACGCCCAGTGGGTCATGTGGAACGCGTTCATGATGGCCGGCACAGCTGTGCTGTACACGGACCACCGGTACGATCCCGACGCCCTGTTGCGCCTGGCGGGCGACGAGGGCGTCCTGACCATCGCCCTGGTCGGCGATGCAATGGCGCGCCCGCTGGCCGAAGCTCTGGAATCCGCACCCCCGGGGGCGTACGACACCTCGACCCTTATGGCCATCGCGTCGGGCGGCGCCATGTTGTCCGCCACGGTCAAGGCCGAGCTGAAGGAACAGCTGCCCGGGGTCATCATCATGGACCGGTTCGGTTCGAGCGAGAGCGGGGCCCAGGGGGCGGTGGAGGACGACGCCAGCGGCCCGCGGTTCGTGATGAGCGACGACACCTCGGTGCTCGACGACGAGCTCCGGCCGCTTACCCCTGGCGACGGGAGGATCGGACACCTGGCCCGGACCGGCAGGATCCCCCTGGGGTACTACAAGGACCCGGCCAAGACCGATGCCACCTTTCCGACCGATGCCCTCGGCGTCCGGTGGTCGGTGCCCGGCGACCTGGCATCCGTCGAGCCCGACGGCACCATCACTGTCCTCGGGCGGGGCTCGGCTTCGATCAACTCCGGTGGGGAGAAGATCTTCCCCGAAGAGGTCGAGGCTGCCATCAAGTCGCATCCGGGCGTGTTCGGAGCCATCGTGGTCGGGCTCCCTGACGACCGCTTCGGCCAGCGCGTCGCCGTCGTGGTCCAGGTGAAGGAGACCGGTGCCGACGACCTCGGACTCGAGGACCTCCAGGAGCACTGCCGGGGTCACATCGCCGGCTACAAGATCCCGCGCCAGATGCTCGTTGTGGACGAGATCCCCCTGACAGCGGCGGGAAAGCCGGACGCCGAGGCGGCCAGGGCGCTCTTCTGAGAGCAGGACCGCCTCCGCTCCCGCCGGACCTGTCCGGACGGTGCGTTGGAGTCGTCCGTCCCGTCACACCGGTTGCGGCCACCGTCGATCCGTATCGGCCCCGGTCAACGTGGTGGAGCCGTCGACAGGCGTGCGCCGACAACCACCCCCACCGTGCGGGCCACCCGGTCGGCCGCCACCTCCAACGCCCCCTCGTCGATGTCCACGGTGCGGTGGAGGCCGGCGTCGGGCCACAGGCCCATCACGCGGGCCGGAACGGGCAGGGAGGACGAGCGCAGTCCGGCGGTCAGGGCCAGGTAGGCAAGCCCTTCCGCCCACCCCTGCTCCGGGCAGCCTCCGGACACCGAGACCAGTGCCACCGGAGTATCACTCCGTTGCCTGCCGCGGGGTACCGACCCTGGGGCTGTCAGCGGGACGCGCAACTCCGAACGGCCCTTGAGGCGGACCGTGCGAGGCGCCGGGCACGTCCAGTGGTCGTCCGCACCTCCGATCTGCGGGACCTGGGCGAAGGCGGTCCAATCGAAGGCGGTCCACAACGAGGTGGCCCAGCCGACGGCATCGGCGAGGACCACCGCCCGCGCTCCGGAAGGCAATCCGGAGAACCAGGGCTCCCAGTGGAACGTGCGCCAGCCGGTGCGCTCCCACTCCGCGACGGCATCGGTGGCGATCGGAACCACCGCCTCGGAGGGGCCGCGGAAGCGGCCCGTGACACACGCACTCACCACGGCGAGACCCAGGGAACGTCGAACGAACACCGGCTTCCACGCGAACGGTTCCTCGTCCATGGCCGGCCGGTCCGGGTGGACCAGGGCCCGACGGAGGAGCGGCAGCGTGACCTCCACCTGGCCACCCGGGGGAAGCCCTTCGATCGAAGCGGACACTCTCGACAGGAGACGGTCCCTCAGTCGCCGTCGTGCCTCTTCCCCGATCCGGATCACAGGCGGTGCCGTCAGCTCCGATGTCCGCACTGCCGAACGCGTCATCGGCCCTCCCCGCGCGTCGTATCCCGTCCTCCGAGTCCGTCGAGGCGTTCCCGGCCCGGGCCGCACTCGGGCAACACGGCGCACCACCCGCACAGGGTGCCGGCACTCCGCACGGGCTCGATGCCATCGGCCACCCTCCGCAACGCCCTGGCGCCGATCAGCGTCCGGCGGGCAGCCTCCACCAACAACTCGTCGGTGACGGGGTCGACGTCCAGCTCGCCCGTCATCGTGTAGTACGTGGCCACCACGAATGGAGGTGCCCAACTCCGCACTGCTTCGACCAGGGCATAGAAGTGGAGATCGACACGGTGACCCGGGCGGCGGGCACCAGACTTGATCTCCACGACGGCGACCGACGCCTCGTCCTCGGCCGGCCTGCCGATGGCCAGGTCCACCCTGGCCGACAGTTCGACGGAGCCTCCGGCCAGCTGCGCTCGTATGGCCTCGTGGGTCCGAGGCAGCCACCCGGGCTCGAGGGCCGGCCACCGGAGCTGCAACCCCTCGGCCTGCCGCTCGACCTCGGCTCTCAGACCCTCCCGATCACGGGGCGGCAGCTGTTCGATCCACGACAGCAACCCCCGCTGGTGGTCGTCGACGGAGAGCGCTGCCAGTCCGTCGGCCATGGGATCACCGATGCTCCCCACGCACACCAATTGTCGTAAGAGGACATCGATCATGGCGCCACATGCCATGGCCGGGGTCGGCGTCCGCTCACCGAACTCGGTCGCCACGTAGTGGGCCTCGCAGGCGAGCACCCGGGTGAGCCGGTCCCTGGTCACCACCAGGGGGGACGGCCGGGAGAACGTGCCACCGGGACCCGGCGCACCCGCACGCGAGCCCGAGACCGGGCCCACGCCCGGACCGGCATCGGGGCCCCGACCCGGGGCCCCGTCAACATCCCCGTGGCCTTCGCCCGTGCTGCCGGTCGCCAGCTCGGCGTCGAGATGGCGACGGAGCCGGAGCACGAACTCGGGATCGACCTTCGGCCGGGGGCGTCCGGTGACCCGCAGCCGCTCGAGGAGCGCAGGGCCGGCCAAAGGCCTCCACGGGTGGGACCATGCCTGGCCGCATGCGATCTCCTCGCGCCGGGACCTGCTTCCGCCGTGGCTGTCCGAGGTCGACTGAGAGCGACCCCCACCCTCCCTTGGGTTCCCTGCACGGCGGTCGACGTCCATCTGGAGCATGGCGGCAGTGTGGACCGCGGGTGTGACAGAACGGGGGGCCGGCGCTGTGCCCGGTAGCCTCTGCACCGATGAGGCCCGAAGCCACCGTCACCTCCTTCGCCATCGCGTTCTCCCTGTTCGTCGTGGTCACGCTGATCCTGATCGCGTTGGTCATCCGCTTCGCCGTGCAACGAGCCGCCGCATCGAGGGCGCGGTGGCTGGCCGCGCAGGAAGGTGCCGAGGAGGAGCCCGAGCCCGAGTTCACCGCACTGGTGCTGGCCGGCGGGGGGCCTCGAGGGGCGGTCCAGATCGGGATGCTCCAGGTGTTGGCCGACCACGGCTTCGTGCCCGATCGGATCTATGGATCCTCGGTAGGGGCGATCAACGGTGTCGGCTTCGCCAGTGACCCCACGCCGGCCGGGGTGGAGCACATGGCGCAGATCTGGCTCGGGCTCAGCCGCGAGGACGTCTATCCCCAGGGCCGCCTGCACGGGCCCTGGCTCTACCTGCAGCAGCGCGACTCGGTCTACTCCAACTCGGGGCTCCGGAAGATCATGGAAGAAGGGTTCGCGTTGGATCGATTGGAGGAGACCGCCGTGCCCGTGGAGGTGGTGGCCACCTCACTTATCGACGGCCGCGAGCGGTGGTTCACCTACGGACCTGCCATCGACGCTGTGCTCGCCTCTATGGCGATTCCCGCCATCTTCCCGCCGGTCGAGATCGGCGACGAGCGCTTCATCGACGGCGGAGTCGTCAACAACGTGCCCATTCGCCGGGCGATCGACGCCGGTGCGACCAAGATCGTCGTGCTGCTCTGCGCGCCGCCCGTCTTCACACCGATCCAACCGAAGCGACCGGTGGAGGCGATGGTCAACGCGCTGATGATCTCCATCAACGCCCGCTTCGCCCGCGACATGGCCCAGCTGCCCCCGGGAGTGGAGGTCATCCTGTGCGTGGGGAACGAGGGGGTGTCCCGCGACTTCGACGACTTCTCCACCACCGAGTCGCTGATCGCCCAGGGTCGCGAGGAGGCGTCCGAGGTGGTGCGGCGCTACGGCCTCGGTCGCAGCGGGATCGGCGGCTCAGGCGCGCCGGTGCACACTGCCGCGTCCGTGAGGGCTGCACCCCCCGCTGACGCGGGCGGCGGTGCCGGAGACGGTACCTCGGGCAGCGCCGGAGACGGGGCCGGAGAAAGGGCCGGAGACGGGGTCGGAGAAAGGGCCGGAGACGGGGCCGGAGACGGGGCCGGAGAAAGGGCCGGAGAGTCGACGACAGGTCCACCGGCAGGAGATCCCCCTCCCGTCGCCGCAGAGGACGCCGCTCACTCGTGGACCCAGCCGGAGCCCGGCACGTAGCGCCGCACGATCCGGGCGGGGACACCGGCGATGACGCAGTGGTCCGGGAATGTGCCGCGCACAACGGCTCCCGCCCCCACCACCACGTTCCTTCCCAATACCGTACCGGGGAGGATCACCACGGCGGTGCCGATCCAACTGCCCGAACCGATGCTCACCGGTACGTCGTGGGGCCACTGGACGTGGACCACCTCGTCGGGGTTCTCGTAGCCGTGGTTCTGATCGGTGATGTACACATAGGGGCCCGTCTGCACATCGTCACCGATGTCGATGTCGAAGTGGCCGATGATGTGACTGCCCCTTCCGATCACAGTCCGGTCGCCGATCCGCACCACCGGGTCGCTCACCATCTTCTGCCCCGGCACCATCCCGGCGGTGATGCTCACATTGGGACCGACCAAGGTGTCGCAGCCGATGTGGATCCAGCGCTCACCGAAGATGGCTCCGGTCGGAAAGGCCAGGCAACTTCCCGACCCGAAGGCACCGAACCCTTGGGCCAGGACATCGCCGGGGCCGGTGGCCCCGTTGCGGGCCATCCAATTCCATCCTGCATGCACCGCCGCATTCAGCCAACGGTGCCGCAGCGGCGCCGAGGCCTGCCATGGGCCGCGCTGCCGCGCAGACGGCGGGTCGGCGTGCACCGGACCGGGTGTTGATCCGGACGCGACAGGAACCTCGGCCGGGACCGCTCCCAGGGGCGCCGGTTCCGGCCTGGCGCCGCGCATCGGGTTCGTCGCGCTCACTCTTCGACGCTATCTGATGGACGGTGATCCCCGCTATAGGTTCCCGGCGGCCATCTGCGGCCCCGGCCGACGTCCGGCGGTGCCGCTTCAATAGAGTGGCACCGTGCCCCCCGACGAACGCTCCTCGTTCTCCGACCGGTCCCGCCTGGGCCGTGCCGGGTTCGAATCGGGCTCGGAGACCTACGAGCGGGCACGACCTGGCTACCCCGAAGAGGCAGTCGCGCACCTGAGCTCGACCCTCGGAATCGCCGAGGGGAGCCTGGTGCTCGATCTGGCCGCCGGCACCGGCAAGCTCACCCGGCAGCTGCAGGCAGGCGGGGTCGCGTGCGTGGCGGTCGAGCCCTCGGCATCCATGCGGGACGTGCTCAGGCGCGTCAGCCCTGGAATCCCGATGGCCGCCGGCACGGCGGAGTCGATTCCGGTGGCGGTCGGAGCCATGGACGCCGTGGTGGTCGCCCAGGCCTTCCACTGGTTCCACGCCCCCATCGCCCTCTCGGAGATCGCCCGCGTGCTCCGGCCGGGCGGGGGCGTGGCGCTGGTCTGGAACGAGCGCGACGAGTCAGACCCCGCTATCGCCGAGTTGGTGAAAATCAGCAAGTGGGACCAGTGCCAGCCCTACCCGGTCGGACGGGACTTCGGTGCGGACATCGACGAGAGCAGGCTCTTCGGCCCGGTCTCGCGCACGAAGTTCCGGTTCACCCAGTACCTCGACCACACGGCGTTCGTCGAGCAGGTCGCCTCGCGCAGCTACGTCCAGGTGCTCCCCCGACAGGAGCGCATCGACCTCCTCGACCGCGTCTCCTCCTTCGGTTCGACCCTCGGCGATCCCATCGCCATGCCCTACATCACCGATCTGTTCTGCGCCCGGGTGGCCTCGTGACCGGGAGGCAACATCGGGTGGTCCGGGCACAGGTGGGCGGCATCGGTCCACCGGCTTGCCAACCGGGGTCCCGAAGGGGGAGCCTCTCGGTCTGGCCGTGCCCGGTGGTGATGGGCCAGTGTGGAGTTCGAGCGAACCGGATCCGGGGAGGACCTAACCGATGATCAAGCTCACCTGTCTGCTGAAGCGGAGAGAAGGGATGACCCCGGCGGAGTTCCAGGCCTACTGGAGGGATCACCACGGTCCGTTGATCGTCAACAGCCGCTGTGGCAGCCACGTCATCCGCTACGAGCAGAACCCCCGCCCACTGGACGACTACCGGAGCGATGACGACCGCTCCGGCTACGACGGGGTGACCGTCCAGTGGTTCGCGTCGATGGACGAGTACTACGCGCACATGAGCGATGAGGACGCTCCTCAAATGTTCGAGGACCTCCCCAAGTTCCTCGACGTCGACCATCTCGACTTCGTGCTCACCGAGGAGCCGCGGGTGATCATGGACGGGACCGTCGACTGGAGCGCCTGAGGACGGCCGGCCCCGTTCGTTGACATCGGATCAATTCGGACATACGCTCCAATATCTCGGACAGCATGTCCGATGGATTGGAGGGGGAATCCGACATGACCCAGGCGCAGATCGACATCAGTGGGCTCGATTTCGGTGACATCGACCTGACCGATTCGAAGTACTTCATCGACGGCGTTCCCCACGACTGGTTCGCCTTCCTGCGCAAGAACGCCCCGGTGTGGTGGCAGGAGGAGGCCGACGGGCCCGGCTTCTGGGCGGTCACCTCCCACGCCGACTGCACAGCGGTCAACCGCGACTACGAGCACTTCTCGTCGCACCGGAAGGCCACCTTCATCTGGGACCTGCCCGACGACGACCTCGCCCGACAGCAGTTGGTCATGTTGAACATGGATCCCCCGCTCCACACCCGTTACCGACGACTGGTCAACAAGGGATTCACGCCCCGCATGGTCAACCAGCTCCACTATCGGATCCACGCCGCCACCGACGGCATCATCGATGCTGTCATCGAAAAGGGCTCGGCGGACTTCGTCACCGAGATCGCCGCCGAGCTCCCCCTCATCGTGATCGCCGAGCTCCTGGGCGTCCCCGACGAGGACCGCCACCGCATGTTCGACTGGTCCAACCGGATGGTCGGCAGCCAGGATCCCGAGTACCAGACCGCCGGCGAAGCGGCCCTCGAGGCATCGATGGAGCTGTACGCCTACGCGTCGGAGCTGTTCGCCGCCAAGCGCGCCGACCCCCGCGACGACCTGATGAGCGTGCTGACCGAGGTGGAGATGGAAGGAGAGAAGCTCTCCGAATTCGAACTCGAGCTGTTCTTCCTCCTCCTCACCGTGGCCGGGAACGAGACCACCCGCAACCTGATCTCCGGGGCCATGGCTGCCTTCTTCGAGCATCCCGACCAGTGGGAGCTGCTGGCCAACGACCGCTCGCTGATGCCCTCGGCCGTCGAGGAGATGCTGCGTTACGTCACACCGGTGATGAACTTCCGCCGCCAGACCACCGGCCGGCTCGAGCTCGGTGGCCAGGTCATCGAGGAGGACTCCAAGGTCGTCTTCTTCCACATCTCCGGCAATCGCGACGAGGCCGTGTTCGCGGACCCGCAGGCCTTCGACATCGCCAGGCACCCCAATCCTCATCTGGCCTTCGGTGGTGGTGGGCCCCACTTCTGCCTGGGGGCCAACCTGGCCCGGATGGAGATCCGGGTGATGTTCGAGCACCTGCTCGATCGGATGCCCGACATCCGCCTGGACGGACAGGTGCAGCGACTGCAGTCGCAGTTCATCAACGGGGTCAAGCACATCCCGGTGGCCTTCCCTCCCGGCCCACGCATCTCCTCATAGATGACCCGCAACACCCCCGACAGCCTCAAGGAGGTCATCCGGGACTTCCGGCGGGACCAGGTCGTCGATGTCGCCCGCCGCCTGTTCGGCGACCGTGGTTCCACCGACGTGTCGATGGACGAGATCGCCGCCGAGGCCGGGGTGGCCCGATCCACCGTCTACGTCTACTTCGCCAATCGCGACGAGCTGCTGCGCGCCTGCCTCAGCGGCCTGCACACCCAGCTCCTCGAGGCCATTGCCGAAACCTGGGAACACGATGCCGACCCGGCGCACCGGCTCGAACGGCTGATCGGGGAGATGCTGGCCATCGTCGACGACAACCCGGCATTCTTCCGCCTGGCACTGGTGACCCAGGGGACGGTGAGCCAGGGAGCCGAGGCAGTGGGTGCCGAGCTGGCGTTGATCGCGCTGGACATCGCCAGGCTGATCCGTGACCTCTTCGTCCAGGGCGTCGCCGACGGCCTCTTCGCCGGGAGGGACCCCGATCGAGCCACGTCGCTCATCGGCCAGCAGGTCTACGGGGCCATGTCCATCCGCGCCGCCGAGCCGCTACCCGAGCCGCTACCCGTGGCAGCTGCGGCAACCTGTGCCTTCATCCTCCGTGGGCTGGGGACCTGAGCAGCTCCACCTGCTCCACCTGCTCCGGCGCGCCCGGCGCGCCCCGCACACCCCGCACCCGGTCGGTCTCCGAAGAGTTCGACAGCAAGGCGCGATGGGCCGCACCCGGAAACAGAACAGGGTCTTCTGGCTCCCACGGCGGTAGGAGCCCGACGCCACGGAAGCGCTCTGAGCTGCGTCTTTCCCTTGAGGAACGGCAAGAGATCCCCCGGGGCCCGGCTGCAGGCTTGTCGATCCGGGCCATCGCCCGCGAGGTGGACCGGTCACCATCGACAGGGTGCCGCCAGGTGAACGTGCAGCTTCCTGAATACAGCGCTGGAAAGGGCAGCATCGCCCACATGATCCGACGTCAGGCGACATCGTCTTCGTCACTGTGCCCGCTGAAGCGAAGGATGAGGAGGCCCAAAAGGAGGAAGACGACTACTCCGACACCCACACCGAGCGAGATAAGTGTGTCGGTGAAATCGCGCTGTGAGAGAGAGCTGCTCAATGTGAGGTGGGCGGAGGAACTCAAGATGTCCCGCACGCCGGCCAGGATGCCGATCACGAGGAAGGGTCGGACCGGGAAG
>Ga0181523_10000936_pt1 | contig 32328 bp, 24 predicted proteins | sample PEATcosm2014_Bin_43_FD_119752 | JGI IMG/M metagenome (GOLD analysis project Ga0181523, IMG submission 119752) | Peatland microbial communities from MTU Mesocosm Facility, Houghton, MI, USA - PEATcosm2014_Bin05_30_metaG | ecosystem: Environmental > Terrestrial > Soil > Wetlands > Peat | place... | reverse complement strand
TGCCGTCGTGGCTAATTTGACCGCTGGCGCATACACGGCGCAGATCTCCGGCGTAAATAACACGACCGGGGTCGTCTTGGCGGAGGTCTACGAAGTCCCTTAGCAAGAACGACCGTCGAGCAAGATTCGGAAGAGCTCGAATGTGAAGCAGGCCCGTCCGAGATGCCGGACGCCATGAGCTACGCCGACAAGGTCCAAGGCTAGTGACCATGGGTTGGAGGCCGAGGGAGGACTTGATGATGAGGAGTGGCGACGAAGAGCTCCGAGTGGCCGAAAAGCGAGCGTCGATAGAGGGGGCTTGCGCCTGAGCGCACACCGGATCAAATCTCCCGATCCCACAGATGAAACCCTGCCGCTCTGGCAGGATGAGTGCCAGGCAAGACTGCTGCACTCCTGCTGCACTCCACCAATCTCTCCTCTAACAGACGACGGTATAATGTCCTTGGCACTTCTATTTGCAGGTCAGGGCGCCCAAAGGCTCGGCATGGGCAGGTCCCTCTCCGAATCCTCGGAGGCCGCGAGGGCCCTCTACTCCGAGGCCGGCCGGGTGCTCGGGTGGGACCTGGCCAAGGTGAGCTTCGAGGGCCCCGATTCCGAGCTGACGCTGACCCGGGTCTGCCAGCCCGCGCTCTTCGTCCACGGGCTCGCCCTCCTGGCTGCGCTCAAGGAGAGGGGGCATCTGCCGCCAATCGACATGGCGCTTGGGCTCAGCCTTGGCGAGATCACGGCGTGCGCCGCCGCCGGCGTGTTCGATTTCCCGACGGGCCTTCGCATCGTGGCGGAACGCGGCCGCCTGATGCAGGGCGCGTGCGACCAGAGCGCGGGCTCCATGGCCGCGGTCATAGGCGAGTCGCGCGACGCCGTCTCCGGGCTCTGCCTCGAGTTCGGGGTCGAGGCCGCCAACTTCAACGGGCCCGGGCAGGTCATCATCTCCGGAGAGACCCCGAGGATCGCCGCGGCCGTTGCGGCGGCGGGCGGACGCGGGATCAGGGTCAAGCAGCTCAACGTCGCCGGCGCCTACCACAGCCGGCTGATGGAGCCCGCGCGTGCGGCGTTCGAGGCGTTCCTGCGCGACATCCCCTTTGCGGCGCCGCGCTTCCGGATATTCACCAACACGACGGGCCGGGCCGTGTGCGACCCGGCGGAGATCAGGACGGCCCTGGTGCGCCAGGTGGTGTCGCCGGTCCTCTGGGAGGATTGCATGAGGAGCGCCGCAGCAGCAGGCGCGACCGAGTTCTGGGAGCTGGGTCCGGGCGGCGTCCTCGCCGGCCTGGCACGCCGGACAGAGAGGTCCTGGAAGGTCCGCAGCCTCGCGGAGTACGAGGACCTCGCGGCCTGAGCCGCGGCCCCGACCGACGATGGACGCGCCGCTCACACGAAACTTCTGCATCATCGCGCACGTGGACCACGGCAAGACCACGCTTTCCGACCGGATGCTCCAGCAGACCCACACGATCTCGGACCGGATGCTCCACGAGCAGCACCTCGACTCGATGGACCTCGAGAAGGAGCGCGGGATAACGATCAAGTCGCACCCGGTCACCATGAGCTACGCGGCCAAGGACGGGCGCACTTACAAGCTCAACCTGATGGACACGCCGGGCCATGTCGACTTCTCGTACGAGGTCTCGCGGTGCCTGGCCGCGTGCGAGGGCGCGGTCCTGCTGGTCGACGCGTCCCAGGGGGTCGAGGCCCAGACGGTGGCGAACGCGCACCTGGCCATGGCGCAGAAGCTGAAGATCATTCCCGTCATCAACAAGATCGACCTGCCGAGCGCCAACCTCGAGCTCTGCATGAGCCAGCTCGAGGACATCCTGGCCATCCCGTCGGCGGAGGCGATACTCGCCAGCGGCAAGTCGGGCATCGGGATCGTGGACATCCTGGAGGCCGTCGTGACTCGGGTGCCGCCGCCGCGCTGGACCGACTACCCTCAGGTGCGCGCGCTGGTCTTCGACTCGATCTACGACTCGTACCGGGGGGTGATAGCCTACTGCCGCGTCTTCTCCGGGAGCGTGCGCGCCGGCGAGGTGATGATGCTGATGAGCACGGGGCAGAAGTCCGAGATCAAGGAGGTCGGCGCGTTCATCCCGAAGATGGAGAAGCGCGACGTCCTCATGCCGGGCGACGTCGGCTACATCGTCTCCAACGTCAAGGACACCGACGAGATCAAGACTGGCGACACCATCACCCTGGCGTCCGCGCCCGCACAGGTGATGCTGCCCGGATACAAGGAGGTGCGCCCGATGGTCTTCTGCGGCCTCTACCCGATCGAGAGCTCCGACTACGAGAAGCTCAAGGCGGCTCTCGGACGGCTCCGATTGAACGACTCCGCGTTCGTCTACCAGCAGGAGAGCTCGGTCGCCCTGGGCTTCGGCTTCAGGTGCGGGTTCCTCGGGCTGCTCCACATGGAGATCATCCAGGAGCGCATCAGGCGCGAGCACGACGTCGAGATCATCTCCACCTATCCGAGCGTCATCTACAAGGTCGTGAAGCACGGGGGCGCGACGATCGAGGTCGACAACCCCGTCAACCTCCCGGACCCGGGCACGATCGAGCAGATCCTGGAGCCGACGCTCAGGGCCTCCATCCACATCCCCAACGCCTCGATGGGCGACATGCTCGCCCTGGTGATGGAGAAGCGGGGCACGGTCGACCACACCCAGACGCTCGACCCTACTCGCGTCATGCTGAGCTGCGTCCTGCCGCTCAACGAGATCCTGGTCGACTTCAACGACCGCTTGAAGAGCGTGACACACGGGTATGGGTCGATGGACTACGAGCTGGGCGAGTACGTTCCGGCCGACCTGGTAAAGCTGGAGATCCTGGTCAACGGCGACCCGGTCGACGCGTTCGCGAGCATCGTGCACCGGGACAAGGCGGAGGCCCGGGGACGGGACGTCTGCGAGCGCCTCTCTGAGATGATCCCGCCCCAGATGTTCCGGATCGCCATCCAGGCGGCCATCGGCGGCAAGATCATAGCGCGGGAGAGCGTGCGCGAGATGCGCAAGGACGTGACGGCGAAGTGCTACGGCGGCGACATCACCAGGAAGCGCAAGTTGCTTGAAAAGCAGAAGGAAGGGAAACAGAAGATGAAACTGATCGGAAAGGTCTCCATTCCGCCGGACACTTTCATAAAGGTACTGAGGAACAACTGAAGACGCGCCAGCCGCCCAACCAACGCCACGATGTTCGGACTCTTTGATTCGCAGGAGAAGAAGATGCGCGACAACGCGGGCAACTGGCTCGAGCTGGCCGAGAAGGTCTGGCACTACCGGCGCGACCGCCTCGGCGCGAAGGAGTCGGACGAGCTCGTCGGGCGCACCCAGGAGCTCAGGAGGCTCCTCAGGGAGCGCGCCGACGCGGCCAAGCTTAAGCTCGGGATCGAGTCGCTCGAGGGCGTCCTCGGGCGGACGGGCGGGGCGATCTACCCGAAGACCTCCCTCGTGGAGAACGTGGAGTTCTTCCTCGTCGCGGCGATCGTGATCCTCGGCATCCGGACCTACTTCGTCCAGCCGTTCAAGATCCCGACGAACTCGATGTGGCCGACCTACTACGGGATGACGGCGGAGAACCTGCCCCCCGGCACCGCCGCCCCGAATCCCCTGTCGGGGCTCCTGCGGTTCGCCGCGTTCGGCGCCGTCCGCCACACGATGGTGGCCCCGAGGGACGGCCAGGTCTCGATCCCCCTGTTCCTCAGGGCGGACAAGCCCACCGTCGCCTACACGCTCAAGGACGGGCGCTCGTGGCTGGTCCTGCCGGCGCGCGTCAAGGAGTACACGTTCTACGTCGACGGCGAGCCCGCCACCTTGCGCGTCCCCGCCGACTTCAGCGGCTTCGACGACATCGCCTTCGGCACGTTTTTCAAGGACCAGGCCGCGCTCGAGGCGCAGATCCAGAGGGCCGGGCACGCGAGCGAGATCGAGGTGGCGCGCCAGAGGATCGACGACAACCTGGGAACGGAGGCCGACGTGATTAGGCTTCCCGTCGGACGGGCCGTCCGGGCCGGCGAGCCCGTCGTGCGGTTCGACCTGCTGACGGGGGACCAGCTCTTCGTCGACCGGGTGAGCTACAACTTCGTCAGGCCGACGGTGGGGCAGGGATTCGTCTTCAGGACGGACAACATCCCGGACATCGCCCGCGTCTCCGGGTCGCAGTATTTCATCAAGCGGCTGATTGGCGTGCCCGGGGACAGGATCGAGATGAGGGAGCCGATGATCTTGCGCAACGGCGCGCCCATCACCGGCTCGCGGACATTCGAACTGAACGCGCGACGGGCGAGCCCGTACCGGGGCTATTTCAACGCCACCCACGACGACCCGCGCTTCAGCCTGCTCTTCAAGGGCGAGACCATCACGGTGCCGGCGGACTCGTACCTGGCGCTTGGCGACAATTCCCACGACAGCTTCGACGGGCGGTACTGGGGCTACGTGCCCGCCAAGGACGTGATCGGGCGGCCGCTGTTCATCTACTACCCGCTGACGAGGCGCTGGGGAACGGCGAGGTGAGCGGCGGATGCGCCGCGGGCTTGAACTTGCGCCCGCCGGGGATAAGCATCGCGGCCATGCGCCACGGGACTCTCCGGATCGTTCTGCTCGGGTGCGGGATCGTCCTGGGGCGCGCGGGGCTGGCGGCGGGAGCCCCCGGGGCCCAGGCCGCGGCGCCCCCGTACGACGTGAGGTCATTCGGGGCCAAGGGCGACGGGTTCGCGAACGACACGGCGCCGATAAACGAGGCGATAAGGGCGGCCGGCGACTCGGGGGGCGGAACCGTGGAGTTCCCGGCGGGGGACTATCTCTCGGGCTCGATACACCTGCGCAGCAATGTGGCGCTGCACCTGGGGCCGGGGGCCACGATCGTGGCCTCGTCAAACCCGCAGGCCTACGACGCGGCCGAGGCGAACGAGTGGGGCGACGCCTTCAGGTACCAGGACGCCGGCCACAGCCACTGGCGCAACAGCCTCATCTGGGGCGAGGACCTTACGGGCGTCTCCATCACGGGGCCGGGGCGGATCTTCGGCAAGGGCCTCGGCCGCGGCCATGCGTCCGACCGCCTGGCCCCGAACGTCGGCAACAAGGCCGTCGCGCTGAAGAACTGCCGAAACGTTGTCCTGCGCGGCATCACGATCGAGCACGGCGGCTGGTTTGGAATCCTCGCCACGGGGGTGGACAACCTGACGATCGAGGGGGTGACGATCGACACGAACCGCGACGGGATGGACATCGACTGCTGCAGCAACGTGAGGATCTCCGGCTGCTCCGTGAATTCCCCTTGGGACGACGGCATCTGCCTGAAGAGCTCCTTCGGCCTCGGGCTGTTCCGGGCCACGGAGAACGTGACGATCACGGGCTGCCTGGTCAGCGGCTACGACGAGGGCACGCTGCTCGACGGCACCAGGAGGCACTCCGCCGAGAATCCCGAGCCCACCGGCCGGATCAAGTTTGGAACCGAGTCCAACGGCGGCTTCAGGGCGGTCGCGATCACGAACTGCCTGTTCGAGTGCTCGCGCGGCCTGGCCCTCGAGTCCGTCGACGGGGCCCGGCTCGAGGACGTGACCATATCGAACCTGGTGATGCGCCAGATATTCGGCGCGCCGATCTTCCTTCGCGTCGGCGCGCGGATGCGCGGGCCGGCGCAGACGCCGGTGGGGACGTGCCGGCGCGTTTCGATCGCCGACGTGATTGCCGACGACGTCGCCGGCGGCCAGGGGATACTCCTGCTGGGCCTCGAGGCGAATCCCGTCGAAGATGTGACCCTCGAGAACATCCACATCGAATTCTCGGGCGGCGGGACCGCGGCCCAGGCCGCGCGCGCCGTTCCGGAGATGGAGCGCGATTACCCGGAGCCGGGAAGCTTCGGGGCCACGCCCGCATGGGGGCTCTTCGCCCGGCATGCGAGGGGGCTGGAGGTACGCCACGTCGAGCTTCGCGCGAGAGCCGCGGACCTGAGGCCGTCGCTCGCCCTGGATGACGTCGAGGGGGCGGAGTTCGAGCATGTGAAGGCGCCGCCCTCGCCCGGGGCGAAGACGTTCGTCCTGAAGAATGTGTCGGGCCTCTCGGTGCAGTCCTGCCTGGGCGTTCCCGACACCCAGCACGCGAGTGCGGTGGCGAGCGAGCAGCTCTAGGCGGGCGCGGGCGTTTGGGGGAGGCTCCGGGGGCCGGCGGCCGGAGCCGGGGGTGGCGCGCGAATCTGGCGATGCAGGATCTTATCCCATTGAGGGGTAACGCAGTGCGGGGCGCGCCGTCATGCCGGACGGCGACACCGGTGCGGGCGGGTGCCGATCGCCGGGTGGGGGAAAAGGGTGCAGCCGAGTATTAAGGATGCTTATGCGGCACATTAGAAGCCCGGCGGCGCGTTTAAAACCGCACTGGCAGAACGGATACCGGCGCGGCGGTCCGGATCCGGCCCAGAGCGGCGCCGGGGCGGGGCGACGGGCGGACCACCTCGGGCTCGTGCTCTGCGGTCGCAGCCAACACTGTGCGGCCTCCGCCGTGCCTGTCCCCTCAATCGCCGCTCGACTGCCGTTGCCCTTGCCGCGGACCCGCCAAGCCCCTATCGGGAGGCGGCGATGACAACGGGTTGGATGCTTTTCGTCGGCGCAGCCGCGGGATTGGCCGCGGTCCTGTGCGGCTGGGTTTCGCCCCGCCTCTGGCTCGCGGCGACGATCGCCGGGGGGCTGGCTGCCCTGGTTGCCGCCGTCCATGTGTCCGCCGGCGGCTCCCCATGGGACTGGCACAGCCAGTTCCGGGTCTGCGGCGAGCCGCTTCACCTGCGCCTTGATGGCGTGAGCTCGGTGTTTCTCGCGCTCCTGGCCGTCCTGGGGGCCGTGGGCGCCGTCTATGCGCGCGAGTACTGGGGGGACGACGCGCACCCGCGCTCCGCGGGCCACGGCCGGCTGTGGTGGAGCGTGCAGCTCCTCAGCCTCGGTGTGGTGCTGCTGGCGTCGAACGGGCTGCACTTCCTGATCGGCTGGGAGGTGTTCGCGGTCAGCAGCTATTTCCTGGTTACGCTCGAGCGCCAGCGGCGCGAGGTGCGGGCGGCGGGCTGGCTCTACCTGGCGGCCTCGCACGTGGCCGGGCTCTTCCTGCTGGCCTTCTTCGCCCTCCTGGCGTCCCGCACGGGCGCCTGGGACCTCGGCCCGATGAGAGGCCGCCCGGAGCTTGCGCCGCTCTTCTGGCTGGCCCTGTGCGGCTTTGGAATAAAGGCCGGCATGTTCCCTCTTCATGTCTGGCTGCCTTCGGCGCACGCCAGCGCTCCGAGCCACGTGTCGGCGATCATGTCGGGCGTGACCATCAAGGTGGGCGTCTACGGCCTCGTGCGGTTCAGCGGCTGGCTGCCCACCCCCGTCTCGGCCGGCTGGGTCGTGGCCACGCTCGGCGTCGTGAGCGCGGTCCTGGGGGTGGCGTTCGCCCTCGGCCAGCACGACCTCAAGCGCCTGCTTGCCTACCACAGCATCGAGAACATCGGCATCATCCTGATCGGCCTCGGGTTCGCCATGATCGCGTCCGGACACGGCGACGCGCCCTGGGGCCGGCTGGCGCTGGCGGGCGCCCTCCTGCACGTGTGGAACCACGGGCTCTTCAAGGCGCTGCTCTTCCTTGGCGCCGGCTCCGTTGTGAAGTCCACTGGCACGCGCGAGATGAGCCTGCTCGGCGGCCTGTGGCGGCCGATGCCGTGGACCGCGGGCCTGTTCGCGCTGGGCGCGGCCGCCATCTGCGGGCTTCCGCCGCTCAACGGCTTCGTCAGCGAGTGGCTGGTGTACCTTGGCCTCTTTGACGCCCTGAACTCGCGCGGCGCGGCCGCCCTGCTCGCCGTCCCGGCGGTGGCGCTTCTCGCCATGACCGGGGCACTGGCGCTGGCCTGCTTCATCAAGGTCTGCGGCGTCGTGTTCCTCGGCGCGGCGCGCTCGGGCGCCTCTGAGCGGGCGAGGGAGTGCGGGCCGCTCATGAGAGGGCCCATGCTCGTCCTGGCGTCCGGGTGCGTGGCGATCGGCCTGGCGCCGGCGCTCTTCTGGCCCGCCGTGGCGCGCGCGGCCTCGGAGTGGAACCCGGGCTGGGCCGGGCTGGAGGCGCCGGCCTCGCTTGGCGCCATCGGCGCGGCGAACGTGACCCTGGCGCTTGCCTCGGTCGCCGCCGCGTCGCTGCTGTTTCTGCGCACGAGGAGCAACGGCCTGCGCCGGGCGCCGACCTGGGGCTGCGGCTACGCGGCGCCCACGGCCAGGATGCAGTACACGGCCGGATCGTTCGCGGGCATCGTCACGGAATGGTTCGCGTGGATCCTGCGCCCCCGGCGGCGGGAGCGCCGGCCCGAGGGCGCGTTCCCGTCTGGCGCGAGCCTGGAGGAGGACACGCCGGAGACGGTGCTCGAGCACGTGGTCGAGCCCGCCGGCGCCGCGGTACTCAAGCTGTCGATGTTCGCGCGGCGCTTCCAGCACGGTCGGCTGCAGGCCTACCTGCTTTACATCGTGGCCGGACTGGCCGCGCTGGCGGCGCTCGCGCTCTGGGGAGGCGCCCGATGAGCGCGCGGGCGGGAACAGGCGCGCGCCGCCATTGGCGCGGGCGAGGGGCCGACCGGCGCGAAGGGGCCGGCATGCCATGTATCTGAACCTGATCCAGATCGCGGAGTCGTTCGGCGTCTCGGAGACGGTCGTCGAGGACTGGATCCGCAACGAGGGGCTTCCGCACACGCCCGACCGGGGCAGGCTCCTGTTCGACAAGGTGCAGGTGGCGAACTGGGCGGCTGCGCGCGGGCTCGGCGCCAAGGCCGGGTTCCTGGCGCTGGAGACCCCCGCGCTGACGAGCCCCTGGCCCCTTGGCCCGCTGATGCGGGCCGGAGGGATCTGGCGGGACGTCCCCGCGGCCACCGTGCCGGACGTCTTTGAGCGCATTGTCGGGGCGCTGCCGGGGGCCACGCCGCCGATTCGCCAGGTCCTCGTCCAGCGGCTCCGATCCAGGGACGGCGTCAACTATGCCCCCGTGGGCAACGGCTTCGCCCTGCCGCACCCGAGCTCGCGGGTCGCGCTCGGCCGCGGCTCCGGCTCGCTGGCCCTCGTTCTCCTCCGGGAGCCCCTGGAATTGGCAACCGGAACGCCGGACGGCGTGCCGGTCTCGCGCCTGCTGTTCTTTGTCGCGCCGTCGCCGCGCGCCCATCTCGACATTCTGGGGCGGCTTTGCCGCGCCCTCGACCGCGGGCCGCTGCGCGAGTCGGTGACCCAGGGGGCGCCGGACCAGGAGATCCTCGCGGCGCTGGACGCTGCGGATGCGCCCGCATCCGGCGCTCCAAGAGGGGAGGCCAAATCGTGACGGCGGCCCTGGAGACAGTCCTGCGGCTCGCGCTGTGGCTCCTGCTGGCGCCGCTCCTGCCGGGCATCATCAACAGGGTGAAGGCGTGGGTGGCCGGGCGCAGGGGTCCGCCCGTCCTCCAGCTCTACTACGACCTGGCGCGCCTCTGGGGAAAGAGCGTGGTGCTGAGCAACCTGGCGTCGCCCGGCTTCATCGCGGGCCCCGCCGTGGCCTGGGTTGCGCTGCTGGCCGGCGCGCTCCTGCTGCCCCTCGGGTCCGCCGGCGGCGTGATAAGCTTCAAGGGCGACGTGCTGCTGCTCGTCTACCTGCTCGCCGTGGCGCGGTTCTGCACGGCGTGGGCCGCCATGGAGGCCGGCTCCTCCTTCGAGGGCATGGGCGCGGCGCGCGAGGTGAGCTTCGCGGTCCTGTCGGAGGTCGCCCTTATCACGGCGGTGCTGTCCCTGAGCGCGCTGTCGGGAAGCGTCACGCTTTCGGGCATGCTCGCGCCCTCCGTCGGGGCCGGGGCCGCGCTGCTGGCGGCGGGACTCTTCGCGGTCCTGCTCGCCGAGAACTGCCGCGTTCCCTTCGACGATCCCAACACCCACCTCGAGCTGACGATGATCCACGAGGTCATGGCCCTGGACCACGGGGGCCCTCCGCTTGCGGTCATCCTGCACGGGGCCTCGATGAAGCTGCTGCTCTTCGCCGTGCTCCTGTGCGAGTCGGTGCTGCCGATCGGGCAGCTCTCCCCGGTCGCGGGCGCCGCGGCGCTCGCATGCGCGGTGCTGGCGGTTGCCGCCTGCGTGGGTCTTGTCGAGTCGCTGACCGCGCGCTTCGCCTTCCGGCGCGTGCCCCTCCTGCTGACGACGGCGTTCCTGCTCTGCCTGTTCGCGCTGCTTCTGGCATGGAAGGGGGGGCCGGGATGAGCGCCGCCGTCAGCCTTCTGATCGGCCTCGCGATGGGGCTAAACCTGCTCTCGCTAGCCAGCAGCCGGATGCCGTCGCTCATCCGCATCGTGGCGACGCAGGGCGTCGCGCTCGGGGTGATCCCCATCCTGATGGAGGGTCAGTTCAGCTGGCTGGTCGCGCTGGTGTCGGCCGGGACGGTGATGCTCAAGGGCGTCGTTATCCCCAACCTGCTTCACAGGGCGATGAGGGCCGTCAAGATCGACCGGGAGATCGAGCCGTTCATCGGGTTCGTGCCGTCGCTGCTGCTTGGGGCCGCCGGGACGATTGCGGCGGTCGCCGGCGCCAGGGCCCTGCCGCTGCTGCCCGAGCACGCCGGCTCGCTGCTCGTGCCGGGCGCGCTGGCGTCGATCTTCACCGGCTTCATCCTGCTAATCGGGCGCGTGAAGGCCATTTCGCAGGTCTGCGGCTACCTGGTCCTGGAGAACGGCATATACCTCTTCGGGCTTCTCCTCATCAATTCGACGCCGCTGCTCGTCGAATCGGGGATCCTCCTGGACCTCACCGTGGCGGTGTTCGTCATCGGCATCATCATGGACCGGATCCAGCGGGCGTTCGACTCCCTCGACACCCGCAGGCTGACGGCGCTCAGGGAATGAACGGGCTCCTGCTCATCATTGTGCCCGTCGCGGGGGCCGGGGCCGCCGCGGCCTGGCCGAGCGACCGGACCCGCCCGTGGCTGCTTCCGGCCGCGGGCGCGGTCCACACCGCGCTCGCCTTCTGGCTGCTCTTCCACCCGCCCGCCGTGCCCGCCGGCGCGTGGCTCGGCTTCGACCAGCTGGCGCGGGCCGTGCTGCCCGTCGTCTCCCTGCTTTTCCTCGTCTGCGCGGCCTACGCGGTTCCCTACCTCAAGATGCGCTCGGAGCGCCACAACCGCGTGTTCGTGGCGTCGCTGCTGGCGTCGCTGGGCCTGCTCAGCGCGGCCCACCAGGCGCGCCACCTGGGGCTGCTCTGGGTGACGACCGAGGCGCTCACGATAGCGACGGTGCCGCTGCTGCATTTCAACGGGACGCCCCGGGCCTTCGAGGCGACCTGGAAGTACCTGCTGATAAGCGGCACCGGGATCGCCCTGTCCCTGCTGGGGACCTTCTGCATGAGCTACGCCTATGTCTGCGGGGGAGGGGGGGGCGACCTCGCCATTGCGACGCTGATGGCGCACGGGGCGGCCCTGTCGCGCCCCTGGGTGCTGATCGCGTGGGTGCTGCTGCTCGCGGGATACGGGACGAAGATGGGCCTGGCGCCGATGCACACCTGGAAGCCGGACGCGTACGGCGAGGCCCCCGCGATCGTGGGCGCGATACTGGCGGGGGGCGTGACGACCGTGGCGTTTGCGGCGGTCCTCAGGGTGCGCGCGGTGGTCGCCGCGGCGGGCGAGGGCGCCATGACCGACCGCACGCTTCTCGCGGTCGGGCTGTTCTCCATGGGGGCCGCGGCCCTCTTCCTGCTGGGCACCCGCGACTTCAAGCGCATGCTCGCCTACTCGAGCGTCGAGCAGATGGGCGTCCTGGCCTGCGGCGCGGCGCTCGGCCGGGCCGGGGTGTGGGCGGCGCTCTTCCACGTCTGGAACAACTGCCTGACAAAGGGCTCGCTCTTCCTCAGCTCGGGGACGATACGCCGCGCGGCGGGCGCGCGCACCGTCGACGAGGTGAGCGGCATGTGCGCGGTCACGCCGAAGTCGGCGGCGATCTTCGTGGCGGGCCTTTTTGCCATCACGGCCTGCCCGCCCTTCGGGCCCTTCTTCAGCCAGATCCGCGTGTTGCGGGCGGCGTTCGAGACGGGGCACGGTGCCGTGGCCGGCGCCTTCCTTGGATGCCTGCTATTCGCCTTCTTCGGGGCGACGCGCCTCGTCTTCGCGATTGTCGACGGCCGTCCGCGCGCCGAGGCCAGGAGGGTGGGCGCGCGCTTCACAGAGTCCGCGGGGGTGGTGGTGCCGCCGCTAGCCCTTCTGGGCCTGTCCCTGTGGCTGGGGCTGGCGACCCCCGAGGTGCTGCGCCAGGCGTGGACGGCGGCCGTGGAGCAGCTGACGCCATGACCACGTCGACCTCATTCGCCCTCCTGGACAACGGCAGCAGCCTGCCGTGGGAAGACGTGCCCGAGTGGCCCGTCGAGGAATTCGCCCGGCGGACAGCGGCCGAGATCGAGCGCGGCGCCCGGCTGTGCTCCTTTTTCGGGGTCCCGGAGGACGGAGGCACGCGGCTTGTCGCCGTGGTGGCGTTCGACGCGGACAACACGCTGGCCGCAGCGCGCAGCCTCCCGGCGTCGGGCGGGTACCCGTCGCTCACCCCCTCCCATCCGCAGGCGCACCTCTTCGAGCGCGAGGTGTGGGAGCAGCACGGCGTCGTGCCGCTGGGCCATCCGTGGCTCAAGCCGGTGCGGGCGAGCGCGGGAAGCGCGCCAAAGAACGGGGAATTCTTCCGCGTCGGCGGCCGCGAGGTCCACGAGGTCGCCGTCGGGCCGGTCCATGCCGGGATCATCGAGCCCGGCCACTTCCGCTTCCAGTGCGCCGGCGAGGAGGTGCTGCACCTCGAGATAGCCCTTGGCTACCAGCATCGCGGCGTCGAGCGCGGCCTCGCCGGCGGGCCGCACCGGCTGACGGAGAGCCAGATGGACGGCGTGGTCGGCGACACGACCGTCGGCCACGCCACGGCCTACGCGCTGGTGGCCGAGGCCCTCTCTGGCGCCGAGGCGCCGCTGCGCGCGCAATGGCTGCGCCTGGTGGCCCTCGAGCTTGAGCGGCTCGCGAACCACACGGGCGACCTCGGGGCCCTGGCCAACGATGTCGCGTTCCTGCCCGCCGCCTCTGCCTGCGGGAGAATCCGCGGCGATTTCCTGAACCTGACGGCCCTGATCTGCGGGAACCGGTTCGGGCGCGGCCTCGTGCGCCCGGGGGGCTGCCGACACGATATGGAGCCGGAGCGGCTGGCGCGCCTCGCCGAGCGGCTCGAGGGCGCCCTCGCCGAGGTCGAGACGGCCTGCGAGTGGCTGTGGGATTCGGCGTCGGTGCGGGCGCGATTCGAGGCCACGGGCGCCCTGTCCGCCGAGCAGGCCGCCGAGCTCGGCCTGGTGGGGCCGGCGGCGCGTGCCTGCGGTCTCGTGCGCGACGTCCGCTACGACCATCCGGCCGGCTGGCACCGGCTGGCGCAGGCGCCGGTGGCGGTCTGGCCGAGCGGCGATGTGTTCGCCCGCGCGCGGGTGCGCTGGCTGGAGATCCAGCGCTCCGGGCAGCTTGTCAGGGAGCAGCTGGCGTCGCCGGCCGAGGGGGACGTCCGCATCGAACCCGCGGGGCCGGCGCCGGACAGCCTCGCGGTGGCGCTGGTGGAGGGCTGGCGCGGCGAGATCTGCCACGCGGCGGTCACCGATCAGGCGGGGCGGTTGCGTCGGTACAAGATCGTCGACCCGTCGTTTCACAACTGGATCGGCCTCGCCCTGGCGATGCGCGGCCAGGCGGTGTCGGATTTCCCCGTCTGCAACAAGAGCTTCAACCTCTCCTATTGCGGGTTCGACCTCTGATAATCGGCCCCCTGCGACCATGTTCGTCGTCGACACCATCACCCACAGACTGCAGCGAGGCTGCGAGACTATGGCCTATCCGAAGGGCCCGCCGCCTCCGCTGCCCGACCGGCATGGCGGAGCGCTCCGGCTCGAGACGTCGAGGTGCCCGGAAGGCTGCTCGGAGTGCGTGCCCGTGTGCCCGACGCAGGCCATCGCGCCGGCGCCCGGCGGGGGGATAGCGCTCGACCTGGGCCGGTGCCTTTTCTGCGCGGCGTGCGTCCAGGCCTGCCCGCACGGCGCAATCACGCAGACCGGGGACCATAGGATGGCCGCCCGCGGGCGCGGGGACCTGGTGCTTGGCGGGCCGGGAAGGGAGACCGTGCGCCTCGCGTCGGCCCTGGACGGCAAGCTGCGCAGGATGTTCGGCCGGTCGCTGCGGCTGCGCGTCGTGAGCGCCGGCGGGGGCGGCGCCGACGAGGCCGACCTCAACGTGCTCGGCACGATCGGGTGGGACCTCGGCCGGTTCGGCATCCAGTTCGTCGCCTCGCCGAGGCACGCCGATGGAATGGTGGTCGCCGGCCCGGTCTCGCGGAACATGGAGCTCGCCCTGCGCAGCACCTGGGAGGCCATCGCGGAGCCGAAGATCGTGATCGCCTTGGGGGCGTGCGCGATCTCGGGAGGTCCGTTTGCGGGGAATCCGGAAGTGAGAAACGGCGCCGAGTCCGTGGTTCCCGTCGACCTCTTCATCCCGGGATGGCCGGCGCACCCCCTGACGATCCTGGACGGCCTGCTGCGCCTGCTGGGCAGGCTGGAGGCGGAGGAAATGCCCGCGCGGCGGCCGTGAGCACGCCGGGGCTACGGCTTCCCTTCGGCTGACTCGCCTAGGATGGCGCGGACCTGCGCCGCCATTTCCTTCATCTCGAAGGGCTTGTTGATGACGCAGTTCACGCCGGACTCCCGCGCCTTCTGCTGGGCGTCCAGGTGGAGGTACCCCGAGGTGAGGATGATTGGGACGGCCGGCCGGATGCCGCGAATCTGCCTTGCCAGCTCGAGCCCGGTCATCTCGGGCATCGTCAGGTCGCTTATCACTGCGCAAAAGCCGGACGGATCCGCCTGGAACGCCTTCAGGGCATCGGCCGGGCGCTGGAATATCGCGGGCGAGAATCCCAGCCTCTCCAGCAGCTCCGCGCCTATCTTGCATATGGGCTCCTCGTCGTCCACGAGCAGTATCTTGCGCTTGCCGCCGAAGGCGACGAGCTGGTCGCCAAAGGGCTGGCGCGTGCCGGGCTTCGAACCGGCCGCGAAATCGTCCGCCGCCGGGAAATAGAGGCCGAAGGTGGTCCCGGTCTCCGGAGAGCTCTCGACGACAATCGCCCCCTTGTGCCCCTTCATGATCGCGTGGACCATGGCCAGGCCCAGCCCCGTCCCGTGCCCCAGGGCCTTCGTGGTGTAGAACGGCTCAAAGATCCGCTTGCGGACCTCCTCGTCCATGCCGTTGCCGTCGTCCTTGAACGTCAGGCATACCTTGTGGCTGGAGGTCACCTGGGGATGGCGCTCGCGCAGGGCGGGGCTCGGCGCGACCGAGTGCAGCTCCACCGTGATGACGCCCCTGCGGCCCCGCATGGCCTGCGCGCTGTTGGTGCCGAGGTTCATTATCACCTGATGGACCTGCCCGGAGTCGAAGACGACCGGTGGGCAGTCGGCGTCGATGGCGGTGCGGATCTCGATCTCGCCCGGCAGGCCAACCTTCAGCAGCTGCACCGCCTCGAGCACGACGGGCCCGAGCGAGGCCGGCTTCCGGTTGTCGCGCTCAAGGCGGCTGAAGGAAAGGATGCGTGCGATCAGGTCGCGGGCCCTCCAGCTTGCCTTCTCGGCGCCCTTGAGGGCGAGAAAGGCCTCGTGCCCGCTCGGCAGGTCCATCTCCGCGAGCTGCAGGTTCCCCAGGATCCCGGTGAGGATGTTGTTGAAGTCGTGGGCGATGCCCCCCGCCAGGGTGCCGAGCGCCTCCATCTTTTGCATGTGCCGCAGCTGCTCCTCGAGGTTCTTCTGCCTCTGCTCGGCCTGGCGGCGCTCGGTGATGTCCCTGAGCGCGGTGATCCTGACCAGCCGCCCGCCCATGTGCATCATCTTCGCCCGGGCCTCCACGATGAAGGGGCTGCCGTCCTTGCGCAGCAGCGTGTGCTCGTAGGCGACCTCGCGCTTTTGGCCCATGTTTTCGGCGACGATCGGGCGCGACTCCGGGCTCACGAACTCGAGCACTTCATGCCCGACGATGTCGCCGCGCTCGCGGCCGAACAGCGCCAGCCCCTGGTCATTGATGTCCGTGAACCGGCCGTTCTCGGTGATGGCGATCGCCTCGAAGGCCGCGGCGGTCAGATTCCGGAAGCGCTCCTCGCTCTCGTGCAGCGCCTGCTCGGCCTTCTTGCGCTCCGATATGTCCTCCAGGATGCCGTCGTAGTACTGTATGCCGCCGTCCGGACCGCGCACCACGCTGGCGCTCTCCCGCACGGCGATCTTGGTCCCGTCCCTCCTCGTCCATGTCGCCTCCCAGCCGTTCAAGCGGCCCGCTCGCTCGATCTGCTCCCTGAACTCCCTCCGGGGATAGCTTGATTGGTTGGCGTCGCTCTCAAGGTTGCGTGCCGCCAGCTGCTCGAGCGAATCGTAGCCGGTTATCCGCAGCATGGCGGGGTTCGCCATGATGATCCGGCCGGCGGGGGTCGACCGATAGATGCCGACGGTCGAGTTGTCGATGAAGCTTCGCAGGCGCTGCTCGTTCTCGCGCAGCGCGCTCTCGGCCAGCTTTCGCTCGGTGATGTCCTGAACGATCGTGAGCAAGCACTTCTGGCCGGCGAAGTCGAAGCACTCGGCGCTGGACAAGACGTCGTGTGTTCGCCCCTCGCGGTCCAGGATCTGCATCTCCATCCGGTGCACCGTCCCCTCCGTGCGCAGCGGCGCCGTGAACGCCTCGCGCTCCTGGGAATTGCTGAAGACCCCAAGCTCCACGGTCGTGCGTCCTACCACCTCCTTGCGGCTGTAGCCGAAGATCCTCTCGTAGCTGTCGTTGACGTCGATGTAGCGGCCCGACTCAAGCTCCGTGATCGCCATCGCGTCGGGGCACGTTCGGAAGGCCTTTGAGAACTTCTCCTCCGCCAGCTGGGACCTCGTGAGGATCGCCCGAATCTCCCGGAGGATGAAGGCGACCATCCCGGTGACCGTGCAGAGGGCCAGGATCTGCGCGAAGATCATGCGATTCCAGAAGTCGAACCTCGACGGATCCAGCCGCGGGACCGAGGGGCCGATCGGAAGGCGCCCGCTGATCCAGCCCCATTCGCCGGCGCCTATCAGGACGAGGCCCGCGGCCCCGGCCGCCAGGCCGCCCCTCCAATCGTAGTAAATGGCGCCGAGAAGGATCGAAAGGCCCAGCAGAACGGGCACTCCCGGGGGCGTCGCATACACCATGATTGAGCAGGCTGCGGCCCCTAGGCAGGCCGCCTGGAGGACCGCGAAGCGGATGCGGTCGGAGAATGGCGCCAGGGAAACCACCCAGACTGCGGCGAGGAGCAGGACGTCGGTGATCCCCAAGGCGCTTCGGGTCAGCGCCGGCACCGCCGTCAATATGCCCGCGATCCAGGCCGTCGAAACCACCGCGATCATGCGCCCGATGGAGGCCAGCGAGGGCCGGCGCCACGCGCCCTCGAGCAGCCGCCCGCGATCAGTGTCCGGAGGAGTCCCCCTCACGGGGAGCGACTATGCTCGGGCCGTTTCCCCTCTTCAACGTTAATGGGCGCCGGCGCGCCAAGTAAGCCCCGGGGCTGGACGTCGGGGCCGGCCCGCCCCGATCCTACGTCGGCGCGCTCAAAGCTCCAGCTCCGCCCTGATAACGGATTCGCCGGGCGGGTGACGCAGCCGGAAGCCGGCCCGGGCGGAGACGTGCTTCATCGCCGTGTTGTCGGACAGGATCTCCCCGGAGATGAGCCCGAGGCGCTCGTCGCGGCCGAAGCGCACAAGCAGGTTGAGCAGCATCAGCCCGAGGCCGCGGTTCTGCCACGGATCGCCGACGACCACGGCAAACTCGGCCGAGTTCGTGCCCGCCAGCTTGATCAACCGGCCGACCCCGATGACCTCGCGCCCGCCGGCGCCGCGGGCCTTGTGCTCGGCGACGAACGCCATCTCGCGGTCGTAGTCGATGAAGCTGAGCCGTGCCAGCCGCTCGTGGGCGATTCGCTGCTCGAACTGAAGGAACTCGAAGTAGCGGCTGTAGACGCTCGTCGGCGAGAGGATCCGGTGGAATTTCACCATCAGCGGCTCGTCCTCGGGCCGGATGGGGCGGATCGTCACCGGCGTCCCGTCTTTGAGCTTCGCCTGGGTGACGTACTGGAAGGGGTAGGGGCGGATGGCGAGCCTCGGCAGGGCCGTGTCCGGGACCTCCGCGTCGTGCATGACTATGCGGGCGTCGAGCGCGAGCATATGCTTTTCGGTGACGACAAGGGGGTTGATGTCGATCTCCCTGATCCTCGGCTGCTCGGCGACGAGTTGGCTGAAGCGCACGAGAATCTGCTCAAGCGCGGGCAGATCCACTGGGGCCCGCCCGCGCACGCCCTTGAGGGCGGCGTAAATCTTCGTCTGCTCCATCACGAGGCGGGCGAGGTTGGTGGTCAGCGGGGGCAGGGCGAGGGCGTGGTCCCCGAAGACCTCCACGAGCTCGCCACCGGCACCAAAAAGCAGCACCGGTCCGAACTGGGGGTCCACGCTGCTGCCGAGGATGAGCTCGTAGCCCTCCCGCCGCACCATCCTCTGGACCGTGACGCCGAGGAAATGCTGCCGGCCCGCCCTGTCGCCCACGGCCTTCTCGATCGCGCGCCACGCCAGGCGAACGGCCTGCGCGCCGTCGACGTTCAGGCGCACTCCGCCCACGTCCGTCTTGTGCGTGAGGCTTTCGGAGTGGAGCTTCACGGCCACCGGGAAACCGAGCTTCCGCGCCGCGGCAACGGCCGCGGCCTCGCTGAGGGCGATGCGCGTCTCCACCGCCGGGATGCCGTACGCGGCGATTATCTGCGTGGCCTCGTACTCGCTGAGGAGGGCGCGGCCAGCCTTGTGCGCGGCGCGCAGGATCTTGGCGGTGCGCTCCCGAGCGGAGAGACCCTCGTCGGAGGCCGCGGAGAGCGCCGGCGTCTCGTAAAGCGAGCGCAGGTTTGCGCTGCGCCGCCACATGTAGCTGAACGCGCGTGCCGCGATGTCCGGGTACTCGAAGACCGGAAGGCCGCCCTCGGTGAGTATCTGGCGGCCGGCGTCCACCTCCGCCCCTCCCATCCAGCTCGTGAGGACCGGCTTTCCCTGGACCTTCGCGAAAGCCAGCATCGACGTGGCCGTGCCGGTGGGGTCGGTCATGGCCTGGGGAGTGAGAACCACGAGGACCCCGTCGCTGGCCGGCTCGGCCACCGCCAGCTCGACCGCCCTGGCGTAGCGGCTCGGGTCGGCGTCGCCGAGGATGTCGATCGGGTTGCCGTGGCTCCAGGTGCCGGGCAGCGAGGCGTCCAGGGCGGACAGGGTCGGCGGCGCAAGAGGGGTGAGCTGCGCGCCCGAGCTGACGAGCATGTCGACCGCGAGGGCGCCGGGTCCGCCCGCGTTCGTGACGATGGTCAGGCGGGGCCCCCTCGGCAGGGGCTGCTTGGCCACGACATCGGCAAGCTCGAACAGATCGCCTATCGTGTCGACCCTGAGCACGCCGACCCGGCGGAAAGCCGCATCGAGCACGTCGTCGCTGCCCGTGAGCGAGCCCGTGTGCGAGGCCGCCGCGTGCGCCGCTGCCTCCGACCGGCCCACCTTGATGACGATGACGGGCTTCGAGAACGCGACCTGGCGCGCCGCCGAGAGGAACGTGCGGGCGTCCCCGACCGACTCCATGTAGATGACGATGCTGTGCGTGTTGGGGTCGTCGCCGAGGTGGTAGATGAGGTCGCCCCAGCCGACGTCGAGCATCGATCCCACGGACACGAACGCGCTGAAGCCGAGCTTGCGCCGAAGGCTCCACCCGAGGATAGCCGAGCACAGGGCGCCGCTCTGGCTGATGAAGGCGATGTTGCCGCGGCGAGGCGCGACCGCGGCGAACGTGGCGTTGAGCCCGGTGGGGGGAACCATCACGCCGAGGCAGTTCGGCCCGACAATGCGCATTCCGCAGGGGGCCGCCTCCGCAAGGATGCGGTGCTCGAGCGCCGCGCCCTCGGGGCCGATCTCCTTGAAACCCGCCGAGAGGATGACGGCGCCCTTAACGCCCGCCCTCGCGCATTCGCCGACGATGCCGGGGACCGTCGGCGCGGGCGTGACGATGACCGCAAGGTCGACCCTCGCCGGGATTGCGGCCACGCTTGGGAATGTCGGGATCTCCAGCAGGGTGGGGTGCCTGGGATTGACCGGATAGACGGCCCCTTTGAATCCGCGCAGGTTCTCCAGCACGGCCCTCCCGACGCTGCCTTCGCGGTCCGTGGCACCCACGATGGCGACGGACTTCGGGGCGAAAAGGAAATCGAGCGCACGCTGTGACGCGTTCGCCTGCGTGTTGGGCCTAGGGCGCGGCTTCATGGCGCGGCAGCTAGGCTGGCGCCCGGTCCGGGCGATCCAATTGAAGGCGACACCGGGGCGATAGTACCGCCTTCCGGCGCGCTCTGTATCGCGAATCTTGCAAATCGCTGCGCATCTATTGTCGCGTGGAAAAGGGGAGGGGGTGGTTGCGCCCTGGAGCCGGGGAGGCGCGGCCCATGCGTCCGGCTCGTCGGGCTGCGCTTATGAGCGTGGGCCCAATCGGGCCCGAAGACAAGGCGAGGCTGGCTGGGCCAACCCTAGGCGCTCCGCACCCACTGGCCGCGGATATGCCCGGCGCGCAAGATTCGCCTCTAAAATGGCAACAGCTGCGGAGCCTTGCGCGGGCACTTCGGGCAGAGTGCAGGGGCGAATCATCCGCATGAACTGCCGCGCGCGGCCCAAACCCGGAGCCCAATCACCCTTCCAAAATGAGTCTGGATATCCACGTCCTGACCGTGAACTGCGGCGCCTCGAGCGTGAGATTCGCGCTGTACGGCCTGGGCCCGGCTGAGCGGCGGCTGATGTCCGCCCGGTGCGAGGGCATTGGGCTCGGCCAGGGGCGTTGCGTGGTCCAGGACGAGGCGGGCCGTGTCCTCTTTGAAAGCGCGTTCAGCCTCCCGGACGTCGAGGCTGCCGTGCGGGGGATCGTGGAGTGCATGAGCCGTCATTCGTTCGGGTGCGCCATCGACGCGGTCGGGCACAGGGTGGTCCACGGCGGCGCGCGGTTCACCAAGCCCGTCGTCGTCACGCCCGAAGTCGAGGGCGAACTCGCGGCGCTCCCCCAATCAAGCCCCGATCGGCCGGCGCCGGAGCTTCGGGCCATGCGGGTCTTGGGGGAACTGTATCCGCAGCTTCCCCACGTGGCCTGCTTCGACACTGCCTTTCATCGCCAGATGCCCGCGGTCGCGCAGATGCATCCGTTGCCGCGGGAGCTGTCAGAGCAGGGAATTCTGCGGTTCGGCTCCCATGGGCTTTCCTACGAGTTCCTCCTGCAGCAGCTCGCCCTGGAGGCCGGCGACGCGGCCCAGGGCCGCGTCGTCATGGCCCACATGGGCAGCAGCGCCAGCATGGCCGCGGTCCACGGCGGCCGGAGCATGGACACGACCATGGGGTTCGTGCCGAACGGGGGCCTCATGATGGCCACCCGCTCGGGCGACCTGTGCCCGGGCGTCCTGCTTCACCTGCTGCAGGGAAAGAACCTGACGGCCTGCGAGGTGAACGACATCGTCAATTGCCAATCGGGCCTGCTTGGGGTCTCCGGTGTCAGCCGGGACATGAGGGAGCTTCTGAAGGTCTCCGCCACGAATCCCGCCGCGGCGGAGGCGATCGCCCTGTTCTGCTACACTGCGAGGAAGCACCTGGGCTCGATGGCGGCGGTTCTTGGCGGCTTGGACACGCTGATCTTCTCCGGAGGGATCGGCGAGAATGCCCCGTCCGTCCGAAGAAGCGTATGCGAGCAGACCGAGTTCCTCGGCATACGCCTGGATCCGGCGCGTAACAGGCAGAACGCCCCGGTCATATCGGCTGACGACAGCCGGGTAACGGTTAGGGTAATGGTTACGAATGAGGAACTTATGATCGCTCGGATGACCGGGGATCTCGTCGGGCGCCGGGCGGAGGCCGCCTGAGTCCGGCTGCCCGGCCAGCCGCGGGGACCCGCACGCCAAGACGCCCGCACCGGCGATCCGGAGCGGGCGCTGGACCAGGGCGTCCCTTCGCTCGGGCCGCGGGCCTCAGGGTGCGGCCCGGGTCAGCCTGTGGGGTCACGTGCGCTGCATGTGCCTGTGCAGGCGGGAGCGGGTGTGCTCCCTTGGAATGTTGGCGCGCAGGCAGCTTTCCGCCTCCAACCAGTTCTCCGCATCGTGGCCGGGAACGCATCCGCTCTGGACATACAGATGGTAGGCATAGTCGCGAATCTCCTCCTTCGAGGGCCGCGGGACTCTGAGTGCTTTGGTCGTTTGTCTCATGGCTGATCTCCTCCTTTCGTTGGAGGCCGGCCTAGCCGGCCTTGATTTCGATCGCCCTGCCTGAGAGCGCCGGTCTGTCCTTCGGCAAGTGCACCCTTAGCACACCGTTCTTGAATTGCGCCGAGACCTTCTTGCCCGCGGTGCCTGCCGGCAGCGTGAAGCTGCGGGCGAAGGAGCCGTACACGCGCTCGATCCTGGGGTTTTTCTTGCCCTTCTCCTGCTTCTCGAACCTGCGCTCTCCCGAAACAGTCAGGATGCCGTCCTCGACGGACACCTTGACGTCCTCCTTCCTCATGTCGGGCAATTCCGCCTTGATGAGGTACTCCCTGGCATCCTCCGACATGTCGACACTCGGGGACAATTCCGCTGTTGTCACCGGCTCACCCATTCCAACGTCCCCGAACGGGTCGAATTGCCAGACGGATGCCAGAGGGTTCTGCAGCTGGTCCAGTCCCTTGAACGGACTCCAGCGGGTGATTTGATTCTTCATGGTGGCGAAGGTTTGGGTTTCAACGCCTGCCAAGGGTATTCTAGCCCGTTCCGGGCCCGGTGCTACGCACGGGTTGGCAATCTTGCTGCGGATATTGGCTTGGCGGCCCCCGGCCATGGAATCCGCGAAGGCGGAGGTGGCGCCCGTCGCGGCCGACATCCTTAATTATTGCCTGGAAGGGTCTTGAGCAGTAACCACCTGTCTGCGCGACCTGCGACGCGCCTCCTCGGCGGACCCATCTTAGCCCCTGCCCGGATCCGCTCAGCCCCTGCGCGGGCTCGTGCGCTGCGCGGCCTCCTTGCAATACCGTGTCCAGGGGATGGCGCGAAGCCTGTCGGGCGAGATCGGCTTGGCCGTCGCCTCGCAGATCCCGTAGCTTCCGCTCCGAATGCGCTGGAGCGCCGCCTCGATTTCCGCGATCGAGTTCTTCTCCATCCCCAGCTCGGCGATGAGGATGTCGCGCTCCGACTTCTCGGCGGCGGTGTCCGCCGGATCCTTGTGGCTCTCCGCGAGGGAGGCGTTGACCTCCTGCTGGCGCGCCTGCAGCTCCGCGAGAAGGCGGGCCTTCAGGCGAAGCAGTTCTTGGTAGTTCCACTTCCAGCGTGGATCGATCGCCTCTTCGGAATCACTCGGGGGCTCCGGATTCATATGCGGGGGGCAAATTCAGGATGCGGCAGCGGGGTGTCTACAGAATGTAGTCGGGCTGGCCCGAAAGCCAGCCCGCTCCGAATGCGGGGACAAACCCGGGCATAGGCAAGAACCAATTCACCTGGGCAGGCTAGCACCGGGGCGCCACGCCTGCTGCGCAGGCCTTGCCCAACGCTGGGCGTTTCTTGGTCAGGCGTGCGCGACCTCCGCGGACGCGCCCTTTCGCGCGGCGCTGTGGCGCGCGGGGACGATGATGACCGGGCAGGGGGCGCCCCTGAGGACCCCGCTTGCGGTTCCGCCGACGATGAGGTCGTAGAGGGCGGTGTGGCCGTGGGAGCCCATGACGATGTAGCTGGCGGCGCGGGCCGCCGCTTCCGCGGCGATCAGCTTGGCCGGCGAAGCGCCGGTCAGCTGGGCGGTCTCCGCGTGAATATTGCTCGCCTCCAGGTAACGCCGCCATCTGGCGAGCTGGCGGGCGGCGTCCGGGCCGGCCGGCCCATCGACCGGCATGAGAAAGCCGCCGATAGGCGGGCCGTAGTCGGCCACGACGGCCGGCGGCTGCACGACGTGCACGATCACGATGCGGGCCCTCGAGGACCTCGCCAGCCCGGCCGCCGAGTCCACGACCGTCTGCGTCGCCCCGGAGAAGTCGATCGGGACAAGGATGGTCTTCACGGCCCCAGAACCTAGCGGAGAGGGCCGCGTCCCGCTGCGCGAATATTGGCAATTGAGGCGCAGGGTTTGGCCCGAGCGCCTGGGCCGCGGGACCGGGCGAACATGTGGCGGCCGGATGCGGGAACGGGCCCTGCCGGCCTAATAAATGCGATTCAACCTATTGCGGCCTTGAGGCCATGTGACATCAGTGAGTCGATTATCCTGTGAAGTCCGTCCGATTAGCCATCGCCGGGGGGGCAGCCGCGGCGTCAGTCATCCTGCTCGCGGGCCTGCTAGCCTTCGGTTGGGCGGGCCCGGCCGGGGCCCGGCTCGCGGCAGGCGTCGGCGCCGCCGCGGTCAATCTTGTCTGTCTCGGATGGATTGTCGGGTGCGCCTCCCGCGAGGCCAGGGACCGCGAACCGGGCCCTCCCGGGCGGGGGCTCGACCGGGAGCAGCTCGCGCTTGCGAAGGCGATCGTCGAGAGCTCGGGCGACGCCATCGTGAGCAAGGACCTGGACGGCATCATCCGCGGCTGGAACGGGGGCGCCGAGCGGATCCTCGGCTACACGGCCGAAGAGGCGATCGGCCGCCCGATCTCGCTCATCGTCCCGGACGACCGCGCAGAGGAGGAGGCGGGGATCATCGACCGGATCCGCCGGGGCGCGCGCGTCGACCGGCTCGAGACGGTGCGCAGGCGCAAGGACGGCGGGCTCGTCGACCTGCTGGTGACCGTCACCCCGGTGCTCGACGCGAAGGGCAGGGTGGTGGGCGCCTCCAAGATCGCCCGCGAGGTCACCCTGCAGAAGAGGATCGAGCGGGAGAACCTCGCGGCCCTGACCGAGCTCAGGGACCTGAGGGCCGCTATCGACGAGCACTCGATAGTGGCGATCACCGACGCCGCTGGGCGGATAACCTTCGTCAACGACCGGTTCTGCGCGATCTCGAAGTACTCCCGCGAGGAGCTGCTCGGGCAGGATCACCGGATCATCAATTCCCGGCATCATCCCAAGGAATTCTTCCGGGACCTGTGGCAGACGATAGGGCGCGGGAGGGTGTGGAGGGGCGAGATCATGAACCGGGCCAAGGACGGCTCCTATTACTGGGTCGACACCACCATATTCCCGCGGGTGAACGAGGCGGGGAAGCCCCTGCAGTACATCGCGATCCGCACAGACATCACGCGCCACAAGGCGGATCAGCTGGAGCTGCTGCGCGCCGCGGCCGAGCTGGCCGACAAGAACCGCGAGCTCGAGACGATCGTCTACACCGTCTCCCACGACCTGCGCTCGCCCCTCGTCAACGTGCAGGGCTTCAGCAGGCAGCTCGAGCGGGCATGCGAGAGGCTGCGCTCGGCCGCCGGGGGCGGCCCGGTGCCCGCGGCGGAGCTCAAGCAGGTGGTCGAGACCACGATCCCGCAGGCTATCCGGTTCATCGGCGCGGGCGTGAAGAAGATGGACATGCTCCTCGCCGGCCTGCTGCGCTACTCGAGGATGGGCCGCATGGTGATGACCGTCGCCCCGCTTGAGATGAACGCGCTGCTTGCGGAGATCCTTGCGGCGATGCGATTCCAGCTGAACGAGGCGAAGGCCGACGTCCAGGTCGGCCCCCTGCCGGCATGCCTCGGCGACAGCGTCAACACGAGCCAGGTCTTCGCCAACCTCATCGACAACGCGCTCAAGTACCGCGACCCGGGCCGGCCGCCCCGGATCGAGGTCTCCGGGCAGGTCAAGGACGGCCAGGCGGTCTACGCGGTCTCGGACAACGGCATCGGGATCGCGCAGGAGCACCTGCGCAAGGTCTTCGAGATCTTCCATCGCCTGAACCCCGATGCCCAGGCGGGCGAGGGCCTTGGCCTTACGATCGCCCAGCGCGTGCTTGAGCGCGAGAGTGGAAAGATCTGGGTTGAGAGCCGTGAGGGATGCGGCTCTACTTTCTTCGTCTCGCTGCCGGCGGTCTCACAGCGCGCCGGCGCACAACCATGAAACGCGCCCCAGTCATCCTAATTGTCGACGACGACGAGGGCCACGCCATCCTTGTGCGGGAGAACCTCGTGGCCGCGGGGCTCGACAACACCATCCATCACTTCTCGGACGGGCAGGCGGTCCTCGACTTCTTCTTCAACCCGGGCTCGCTCCACAAGCACCGGGACGGGCAGGTGTACCTGATCCTGCTAGACATCCGGATGCCCAAGGTCGAGGGGACCGAGGTCCTGCGCCGGCTGAAGGCGGACCCGAAGCTGCGCAAGATGCCGGTCGTCGTCCTTACGACGACCGACGACGCCAGGGAGGTCGAACGGTGCCACGAGCTGGGCTGCAACATCTACATCCAGAAGCCCGTCGACTACGACAAGTTCGCCGAGGCCATCCGCAGGCTCGGCCTCTTCATCAGCCTGATGATGGTCCCGTCGACCAACGGGCAATGAGGGGCCGGCGCCGAGCCCCGCCTTGGGACTGAGCCGCGTTCCACATCGGCCGATGACAACGCCACGGAGCACCGCCAGACCGGCCAGGGGTGGCGCCGAGCCGCGCAGGCGGGTTATGCTGGTCGACGACCATCCGCTGATGCGGGCGGGCCTGGCCCAGCTGATCAACCAGCAGCCCGACCTGCTCGTCTGCGGCGAGGCGGGCGATCCCGCCGCGGCGAGCCAGGAGCTCGCACGCACCAGGCCCGACCTCATACTGACGGACATCACAATGCCCGGGAGGGGCGGCTTCGAGTTCATCAAGGATCTGATAGCGGCAAATCCCGACCTGCTCATCCTGGTAGTCTCCATGCACGACGAGGTCATATTTGCCGAGCGGGCGCTTCGGGCCGGGGCGCGCGGCTACGTCATGAAGGAGGCGGGAGGGGAGAACCTGCTCGCGGCGATCCGGCAGGTCCTGGCGGGCCAGGTCTACCTTAGCGCGCGGATGTCGGCCCGCGCCCTGGAGAACCTCTCCGTGCGCAAACCCCGGGGCTCGGCGTCGCCGATCGAGGAGCTCACGGACCGGGAATTCGAGGTGTTCCAGCTGGTGGGGCTCGGCAGGAGCACCCGCGATATCGCCGGCCAGTTGCACCTAAGCCCGAAGACCGTCGACGTCCACCGCAGCCACATCAAGAGGAAGCTCGGGCTCAGCGACTCGACGGCGCTTGTACGCCACGCCGTGCGCTGGGTTGAGACGCAGACCTGAGCGGGCGCCAGCCGCCGGAGCATGAGTTTCCGGTTGGCGCTTGATTTTCCGGCGGCCCGAGGAAACTTACCGCCATGAAAATCGGCGTAATCGGCTCCGGGGACGTGGCCAAGACTCTGGGCAGCGGCTTCTTGAAGCACGGGCACGAGGTGACCATGGGCACCCGCGACGTGCTCAAGCTTGGGGATTGGGCGAAGCAGAACCCGAAAGGCAGGGTCGGCAGTTTCGCCGACGCGGCGAAGTTCGGGGAGGTGGTCGTCCTCGCGGTCAAGGGAACCGTGGCCGCCGACGCGCTGCGCGGCGCCGGCGCTTCGAATCTCGCCGGGAAGCCGGTCATCGACGCGACCAATCCCATCGCGGACGCGCCGCCGGCCAACGGCGTCCTGAGGTTCTTCACGAGCCACGACGAGTCGCTTATGGAGAGGCTGCAGCGCGAGTTCGGGGACGCGCATTTGGTGAAGGCCTTCAACTCGGTCGGCGCGGCGTGCATGGTGGATCCGAAGTTCAAGGGCGGGAAGCCGAGCATGTTCATCGCGGGCAACGATGCCTCCGCCAAGAAGACCACGGCCGGAATCCTCTCCGAGTTCGGCTGGGAGACGGAGGACATGGGCTCCGCAGAGGCGGCCCGTGCCATCGAGCCGCTGTGCATGCTCTGGTGCATCCCGGGCTTCCGCCAGAACGACTGGGTCCACGCCTTCAAGCTCCTGCGGTAAGGGGCGGGGCGCCGGCGCAAAGCCCCCCGAGGCCGCTCCTCAGCTCCAGACCTCGTCGCCGACGTCCCAGCCAGACCTGGCGGGCTCGCGCACGTATCTGCCGAAGTCGGGATGATTGGCGACGCGCATGTTGGCCGCGTCCCACTCGATGTCCTGGTTCGTGCGCTGCGCCATGACGCCGACGAGGGCCGCCTCCGTGAGCCGGGCTGAGTAGTCGAAGTTGGAGCCCGGCATTGGGCCCTCGCCCTTGATGGCGCGCACCCATTCCTGGAACGGGCCGCCCTTGACGCGGGGGATCGTCTTCGCCGGGAGGTTCTTCTTGAAATCCTGCCAGATGGCGTCGTTCAGCAGCTGCGGGCTGTCGGGGCGCGGGCCCGTCATGAGGGTGTTCTTGTCGCCTATCATCAGCATCCCCGACGTCGGGAACGCCTTGGTCCTGTCCCAGTCGAGCGGCGGGGCCGGGTGCTGGCCGCCGTCGTACCAATGCAGCGCGACGGGCGGCTTGGCCCCGCGAGCCGGGAATTCGAACTTGATATGCGAGGACCGCGCCACGAAGCCCTCGTGGATCGGCTCGAGGTTCTCGACGGTCACCCGGGTGGGCGCGTCAAGATCGAGGGCCCAGAACGGGGCGTCGAGGGTGTGGCAGGCCCAGTCCCCCAGCTCGCCGCAGCCGAAGTCCCAGAATCCGCGCCAGATGAGGGGGGCGTAGGCGGGGCTGTAGTGGCGCTTCTTGGTGGGTCCCAGCCAGAGGTTCCAGTCCAGGGTTGCCGGCGCCGCGGAGGGGGGAGGCGGGAACGACGCGGGTATCCGGAAGTAGGGCCCGCCGACGAAGTCCGGGCCGTCGAACCAGGCGTGGACCTCGCGCACGTTCCCAAGGACGCCGGCGTCATACCACTCCTTGACATAGCGGATGCCCTCGGTCGCATGGCCCTGGTTGCCCATCTGGGTGATGTTCTTGTACCGGGCCGCCGCCCGGCGCAGCGTGCGCGCCTGCCAGATGTTGTGCGTGAGGGGCTTCTGCACGTAGACGTGCTTCCCGGCCTGCATCGAGAGGAACGCCGCCGAGAAATGAATGTGGTCCGGCGTGGAGACGACGACCGCGTCGATGTCGCGGTGCATCTTGTCAAGCATCACGCGGAAGTCCTTGAAGCGCTTCGCGCCGGGATACTTTGCGAAGGCCGGGCCGGCGCGATTGTCGTCCACGTCGCACAGGGCGACGTAGTTCTCCCCCTCGCAGCCGGTATAGGCGTCCTCCGCCTCGCCGCCGGCGCCGATGAACGCCAGGTTCAGCTTCCGGCTGGGAGGCGCGCCCTCGCTGCCGATCGCGAATCGGGGCAGCACGAGGAGCGAGGAGGCCGCGAGGCCCGTCTTCAGGAATTCCCGGCGGGAGCAAGTGGGGATGGAGGGCATGATGGACTGTCTTGGGTTTATGTCGGTCGGTCGACTGTTGCATGCCAAGGGCCCGCAGGCGAGAACAAGAGCGGCGGCCCCCGGCAGAAAACGGGTTGGACTCCCCTGATGGGGCGGCGACAACATCCGCCCCATGCGCCGCGGCCGCATCCTCGCCTTTGCCTTGCTGCTCGCCAACGCGGGCGCTCAGGATGCCGGCACGGAAATGGACATCATCCCGAAATGCCCGAGCTGGGTGCACCACGCCGTGGTGTACCAGATCTATCCCCAGAGCTTCTATGACTCCGACGGCGACGGCATCGGCGACCTGAAGGGCGTCATCGCGAAGCTCGACTACGTGAAGAGCCTCGGGGTGGACGCGATCTGGCTGAATCCGTTCTTCGATTCCCCGTTCAACGACGCGGGCTACGACATCCGCGACTATTACAGGGTCGCGCCGAGGTACGGGACCAACGACGACGCCCGGCGGCTCTTCGCCGAGGCGCACAGCCGCGGCCTGAAGGTGCTCTTCGACTACGTCATCAGCTACACCGCCATCGACCATCCGTGGTTCGTGGCCTCGACGAAGCAGGCCCCCGGCCCGTATTCCAACTGGTACGTGTGGACCGACAATGTCTGGGCGCACCAGCAGGGCGGCGGGTGGGTCCACGGCTACGGCCAGCGAAACGGCAACTTCCTGAGCAATTTCTTCTGGAGCGAGCCGGCGCTCAACTACGGGTACGGGACCCCCGATCCCGCCCAGCCGTGGCAGCTGCCCACGGACCATCCCGCGGTGCTGGCGCTGCGGGCGGAGATGAAGAGGGTCATGCGCTTCTGGATGGACATGGGCGCGGACGGATTTCGCGCGGACATGGCCGGTGCGCTGGTAAAGGGGAAGGATCCGCGGCACCAGACGCTCGGCTACTGGCGCGAGGTCCGCCAGATCCTTGACGCCGACTACCCGCAGGCCTTCACGGTCTCCGAATGGTCCGGGCCAAAAGCCGCGCTGGACGGCGCCTTTCATGCGGACTTCTACCACTGGGTGCCGGGATTCAACGACATCTACCAGAAGGAGGGCTGGCGGATCGGAAACGGCATGAGCGACGGGCACAGCTTCTTTGACAAGGAGGGCAAGGGCGACATCTCGCATTTCCTGGGCGGCTACCTGCCCGAATACGAGGCAACGAGGAAGGACGGCTACATCTGCCTGCCGCTCGGCAACCACGACATCGCGCGACTCAACAACCAGCGGAGCACCGACGACCTCGAGATGATCATGGCGTTTGGACTCACCATGCCCGGAGTGCCATTCATCTACTACGGAAACGAGATAGGCATGAGGCAGCTGGAGGACCTGCCGCAGATCGAGGGCTGCTACAAGCCGCGCGCGGGGGCCCGCACCCCCATGCAGTGGAACGGGGGGCCCAACCGCGGGTTCTCCACGGCCGAGCCCGCTCGCCTCTACCTGCCCGTCGATCCGGCGCCGGACGCCCCCAATGTCGCGGACGAGGAGGCCGACCCTGGTTCGCTTCTGAACCGGGTGCGAAGGCTCATTCGGCTCAAGCACTCGGAGCCTGCGCTCGCGGCCTATGCGCGGTTCGCGCCGCTGTATGCCGAGAAGGACTCATACCCCCTCGTCTATTCCCGGGCCAGTGGCGGCGAGACCCTGCTCCTCATCTTCAATCCCGCAGCAAGGGCCGCCTCGGCGCAGTTCGGCTTCCAGCCCAGCTACCGGACCCTCGAACTCCTTGCGGGCAAGGACGTCCGGGTCAGCAGGGCCGAAAAGGACGTGAGGGTGGAGGTCCCGGGCCAGACCTTCGCCATCTACCGGGTGGTGGATTAGGCTTCTTCGTCTGCCGGCTCGGGCCCGCCCCGGCTGGGTGAAACCAATCCTAAGTGGTTACAGGGCTGCACCTAATGACACGCGTGGCTCGCTGGGGCGATGGGGTAGGGCGCCCGCGATCCGGCGGGGACGCGACAAGAGTCGGCGTCGTGGGACGAAATTCAGAAAATGGGGAACGGGCGCGGTCATCCAGCTTGACATCGCCACATGGCGCAACGTAAATAAGCGCGTCGTAAATAACCGTTCCGTAAAAAGACGACATCCGGTTCTCATGACGCCATTCACCAATCCGTTCTTCTTCGAGTCTCCAAGCGACCGCTGGAGCTTCACCGATCGGGAGGATCTAGTCCGGAGGCTCCTGCAGCTGATGAGCGAGAAGGGCCGGCGTCTGCTCGTGCACGGGCGAAGGCGGATGGGCAAGACCTCGCTCATAAGAAACGCGGCCGACAAGGCGAAGGCGACATTCATCTACTGTGACATCTCGACCGCGGCCGGCATGAACGAGGTGGCGCGCAAGCTGATGGATGCCGCTCCCGGGGAAAGGGGCCGCAGGCTGACAAGGGCGATCGAGATCGCCGCCCGCTACCTTAAGACCGTGGGCGTATCCGCGGGAAAGGTCACCATCAGCGGCGAGCTCCGCTCCGAGGACGCGGGCAAGACGCTGGAGAGCGTGCTGGGACTTCTTAACGCCAGGGCCGCGTCGAATGACGAGGTTTGGACCGTCTGCCTGGACGAGTTTCAGGAGGTCCGGGCGCTCGGCGGCCCGCGCATCGACTGGCAGCTGCGCGGAATCATGCAGGCGCACCGCAACCTGAATTACATCTTCACCGGCTCGGACCACCGCATCATCGGCTGGATGACGGATCCCACGGCGCCGTTCTTCAAGCAGCTGCAGCAGATGGAGGTGGGGCCGATAGCCGGCGAGCATCTCTCCCGCTGGATTGGAAGGCGCGCCAGGATGGGCGGCTTGGCGAACTTCCCCCCGGGCGAGCAGATCGTGGCCGCGGCGGGCCCGTGCACGGGAGACATCGTGCGCCTGGCGAAGGCCGTCTTCGGCCTTGCGGCCGGCGGAGTCAGGAAGGACGTCGTTTCGGCCGCCTTCGACTCAATCGCGCTCGGCGAGCTGCACGCGGAGTTCCT
>Ga0181523_10000935_pt1 | contig 32352 bp, 29 predicted proteins | sample PEATcosm2014_Bin_43_FD_119752 | JGI IMG/M metagenome (GOLD analysis project Ga0181523, IMG submission 119752) | Peatland microbial communities from MTU Mesocosm Facility, Houghton, MI, USA - PEATcosm2014_Bin05_30_metaG | ecosystem: Environmental > Terrestrial > Soil > Wetlands > Peat | place... | reverse complement strand
GTTTCGGCCCGACTTCCGTTACGAGGACCTGTCCCGGGAGGCGCTGGTCCGGCTGGTGCGAGAGTTCGCCCAGGCGGTGCACATCCTCGATCGTTCGATGTGCGCAGCCATCGGCATGTCCCACGGCATGGAGGAGATGGAGCGGTTGGCCATCGAGGAATGGCGCGGGGCGAGCCCCGTCTACGGGCGGCGGTTGCGCCGAATCATGGGGGTCGAGGGGAACGACGTGGAGGCCATCTTCAAGGTGTTCCAACTGGACCCCGGTTTCCCCCACCACTACCTCGACGTCCGCTACGAAGTGGTCGACGAGCGTCACGGATACTTCGAGCTGGCCTACTGCGGCGCGCTGATGGACGCCGAGCCGTGGGGCGACAAGATGGTGACCGGCATGTGCCACCACATCGAGGACGGAACCTTCGACGTGACCGTCCAGGCCATCAACCCCAATGCACACGTCCGGCACGTGCACCGGCCACCGCGGGTCCCTGCGGATCGCTCGCCGCACTGCCGTTGGGAGGTCGTCATCGACGAGGACAACGAGACGCTTCCCGAGGCGGAGATCACCACCATCACGAAGATGACCACTGCTGCCACCTTCGAGTTCCCGCCCATGCGCGACGGGACTCCCCACATACCGGTGCGGTCCGATGGCGACTGAACCGGGCGCAGTGGCGGCGCTCCCATGAGAGCGACGGCCCCCACCTTGCCGGACAGGGAGCCCCACCCGCCTTCCCTCGAGGCAACCCGGCGCCGGCTGAGCAAGCGGCAGGCCGAAGTGGTCATGCAGCTGGTGCGGGCCACCGAGGAAGAGGTCGAGGTTGTCGGCTACACCGGGCTCACCGTGCGTAGCGTCGCCGGCCGCGCCGGAGTAGCGCCGGCCACCGCCTACAACTACTTCAGCTCCAAGGATCATCTGCTGGCCGAGGTGCTCTGGAGGCGCATGGAGGCGCTGCCGCCGGTCGACACTACGTCGACCCGTTCGATGTCGGAGTGCCTGCGCGACACGGTGCGGGCGATGGTGCTGATAACCGCCGAGAGCCCGGCACTCGTCGATGCGTGCACGGTGGCCTTGCTGAGCGCCAACCCTGAGGTCAAGCACCTCCGTGACCGGATCGGTGCCCGCACCCATCGCCGGCTGGCACAGGCGTTGGGCCCCGGGGTGGGGCCCATGGTGGTGCGGGTGCTCGAGACCACCTACTCGGGGGCCCTGCTCACCGCCGGCATCGGGCACATGTCCTTTTTGGACATCCCCGACTTCGTCGCCGAGGCCGCCCGGCTGATGGTGGGCGGGCCCATGGCCGACGTGGCACCGTCGGACGCGTCGGCGCAGGCCCTGACAGAGAAGGGCCGATGAGCACCGCCCCGTTCGGCGAACCGGTCGTCTTCAGTCCCTACTCCTACGAGATCCACGAGGACCCCTATCCGGTCTACGCCCGGCTCCGGGCCGAAGCGCCGGTCTACCGAAACGACGAGTTCGATTTCTGGGCACTGTCCCGCCACCACGACGTGCTGGCCGCATTCCGCAACGTCGACGCCTTCTCCAATGCATTCGGCGTCTCGCTCGACCCGAGCGCCTTCGGGCCCGACGCGCACAAGGTGATGTCGTTCCTCGCCATCGATCCCCCACGGCACACCCGGATGCGCGCTCTGGTGGGCAGGGGCTTCACCCCGTCGAAGGTCGCCCAGATGGAGGACCGGATCCGCCAGATCGCCCTCGAGCACCTCGAACCCGCACTCGATCGGGGCTCCTTCGACTTCATCGCCGACTTCGCCGGCAGGCTTCCCATGGACGTCATCTCCGAGTTGGTGGGCGTGCCACCAGTGGACCGGGCCGAATTGCGCCGACTGGCCGATCTCGTCGTCCACCGGGAGGACGGCGTCTTCGACGTCCCCCAGGCGGGGATGGATGCCGCCCTCACCCTGGTCGCCTACTACCAGGGCATGGTCGACGAGCGGCGGGCGGCGGCGAAGGACGACCTCACCTCGGCCCTGCTCGAGGCGGAGATCGACGGGGACAAGCTGACCGACGAGGAGATCGTCGCCTTCCTCTTCCTGATGGTGGTGGCCGGCAACGAGACGACCACGAAGCTGCTCGGCAACGCCTGGTACTGGGGGTGGCGCAACCCAGGCGAGGGGGTCAAACCGTTCTCCGACGCGGCCCGGGTGGCCGACTGGGTGGAGGAGACCCTGCGCTTCGACACATCGAGCCAGATGGTCCTCCGGGTGACCCGCACGCCCCTCGAGATCCACGGACAGGCCATCCCCGAAGGCGGTCGGGTGCTGCTCCTCATCGGATCGGCCAATCGCGACGGAACGGTGTTCCCCGATCCAGATCGCTACGACCTGGACCGCGACACCTCGCGCCTGGTCAGTTTCGGGAGCGGACGGCACTTCTGCATGGGCGCCCCGTTGGCCCGCCTGGAGGCACGGATCGGCCTCGGCGAACTGGTCGAGCGGGTGGCCTCCTACGACATCGACCCCGACGGCATCGAGCGCGTCCACTCGACGAACGTGCGGGGCCTGGCCACCATCCCCACCTCGGTCGAACTCCGCTGATGGCCCGATTCGAGCCCAGCCCGGATCGCCGCCCGGCCGTCGTCACCGGCGCCTCGTCCGGCATCGGCCAGGCCACGGCCCAGGCCTTGGCCGCGCTGGGCCACCCGGTGGTCCTCGGTGCCCGACGGGTGTCCATCTGTGAGGACACGGCCAAGGCGATCCGGAACGAGGGTGGTGACGCCTTCGCCGTCCACCTCGATCTGGCCGACAGCGACTCGGTCGAGCGGTTCGCCGAGGCGGCTGCCGAGACCCTCGGCACCGTCGAGATCCTGGTGTCCAATGCGGCCCAGAACATGGCCGGCTCGGTGCTGGGGACGGGCACCGACGCCTTGGAAGGCGTGCTCGACGTCAACATCATCGGGACCCACCGGCTGGTGCGCGCCCTGGCCCCGTCCATGATCGACCGCCGACGGGGCGACGTCGTGTTCGTCACCTCCGACGTGGCCGAACGACCCCGCCCGACCATGGCGGCGTATGTGACCTCCAAGTGGGGGCTCGAGGGCTATGTGCGGTCGCTCCAGATGGAGCTCGAGGGAACCGGGGTGCGAGCCACCATCGTGCGCCCCGGGCCCACAATCACCGGCATGGGCATGGACTGGGACCCGGACGTCACTGCCCAGGTCATCGACCAATGGGCGTTGTGGGGATTCGCTCGGCACTCGAACTTCATGCGGCCCGCTGGGGTTGCGCAGGCCATCGTCGCCGTGGTGTCCCTGCCCCGTGGCACCCACGCCACGGTCATAGAACTGCAGCCGGAAGCACCGATCCAGCCACGCTCTGAGAACGAGGAGAGGATATGACCACCGCCGTGGAACAACGGAGGCCGCCGAGGGTCTCGGGTGGCGAGGGAGAGAACGGGCACCTCGAGGAGCTGAGGGTCGACCCGATCGCACTGCTGGAACGGGTCCATGTGGAGTGTGGCGACATCGGGATGTTCGGGCTGGGAGGCCGGGACGTTGTCCTGCTCAACGGGGCCGAGGCCAACGAGCTGTTCTTCCGCGCCCCCGAGGAGGTGCTCGATCAGGCAGAGGCATATCCCTTCATGACGCCGGTCTTCGGCGAGGGCGTGGTCTTCGATGCGTCACCGGAACGGCGGCGGGAAATGCTTCACAATCAGGCCCTTCGCGACAAGTTCATGCGGGGACACGCCGCCACCATCGCCCGTGAGGTGGAGCAGATGGTGGCGAAGTGGGACGACCACGGGGAGATCGACCTGCTCGACTGGTTCGCCGAGCTGACCATCTACACGTCGTCGGCATGCCTGATCGGCAAGCGGTTCCGGGACCAGCTGAACCGCCGGTTCGCCGAGCTGTATCACGACCTCGAGCGCGGCACCGATGCACTTGCCTTCGTCGATCCCTATGCGCCCATCGAGAGCTTCCGACGACGCGACGCCGCTCGCGTCGAACTCGTCGCCCTGGTGCAGGAGATCATGGATGGGCGCCTTGCCGCTGGTCCACCTTCCGACGCCGATCGGGATCTCCTCGACGTTCTGATGTCTGTCCGCGACGAGGACGGCAGCCTGCGCTTCACCGCGGACCAGGTCACCGGGATGTTCATCTCGATGATGTTCGCCGGCCACCACACGACGTCCACCACCGCGTCGTGGATGATCATCGAATTGCTGGCACACCCCGAGGAGCACCAACGCGTCGTCGCCGAGCTCGACCAGTTGTACGCCAACGGAGAGGAGGTCAGCTACCAGGCGTTGCGCGAGATGCCGTGGCTCGAAGCGTCGCTGAAGGAGACGCTGCGGATGCACCCGCCGCTCATCCTGTTGCTGCGAGTGGCGAAGGAAGACGTCCGGTTCCGGGAGTTCACCATCCTCGCCGGCGAGATGGTCGGCGCGTCACCCTGGGTCTCGAACCGGATTCCGGAGGACTTCGCAGACGCCGAACGGTTCGACCCGTCGCGCTACCTCGAGCCACGCGAAGAGGACAGGGCAAACCCCTGGACGTGGATCCCCTTCGGCGCCGGACGCCACCGCTGCGTCGGCTCGGCCTTCGCCCTGATGCAGCTGAAGGCCATCTTCTCGGTGCTCCTCGAGGACTGGGCGTTCGAGTTGGCCCAGCCGCCGGACACCTATCAGGCCGACCTGTCCAAGATGGTGATCCAACTGCGGCAGCCCTGCGTGGTCCGCTACCGCCGAAGGGACCGGTCCGCCGAAGGGACCCGGTCCTGATGCGCGTCACCGTCGACCTCGATCTGTGCCAGGGCCACGGCGTCTGTGAATCCGAGGAGCCATCCGTGTTCGAGTTGGGCAAGCACGAGCAGGTGACCATCCTGGTCGAGCACCCGTCCGAAGAGCTCCGCTCCCAGGTACAGGCAGCGGTCCGCTACTGCCCCACGTCAGCACTACGAATCGTCGAGGAGGAGTGATCCATGCCGTCGTTCCCGCGCAGTGAGCTCGAGGAGATGATGCAGCGCTGGCTGGACCTCAACCAGCGCTGCGAGGGGCAGCTCGACTGGCTCCCACTGGCCGACATGTACACCGAGGACGCCACCTACGGGTGGAACGTCGGGCCCAACGACGAGTTCATGGCGGTCGGCCGCGACGAGATCCGCGAGTACGCCGTCGGCTACGAGATGGAGGGCCTGGGTGGGTGGAGCTATCCGTACCAGCGGATACTGATCGATGAGACCCAGGGGGAGATCCTCGGCCTGTGGAAGCAGGTGGCCGACGCCACCAGACCGGACGGCAGCCACTACGAGATCGCCGGACTCGGGGGGAGCTGGTTCCGATACGCCGGCAACTACCAGTGGGGCTGGCAGCGCGACTTCTTCGACGTCGGCAACGCCACCGCCACGTTCATCGAGATGATCGATGCGGGGGCCCTGAGCCCCGGCATGCAGAAGCGCATCGAGCGGGCGGCGGCAGGCGGCAGGCAGCCGGGGCACTACCCGGTGGGCCAGGCCCCGGTGGGTCTCTGGGAGGGAGCGTAGCGACCAGGGCACGCCGCGGCATGCTGGCGGCATGGGCCGGGCGCCGCGTCCGGCACCGTCCCCACCGGATGTCGGTGCACCCGGTCGGGGCCGGCGTAGGTTGTCGGTGGTGCCGGAACCACCCGCGGCTCCCGTCGAAGACCTGCGGCGAGTGCACGAAGCCCAGACACTCCTGATGGCCGCCGTCGGGTCGCTGCCCGACCGACAGGTCGCCCGGGCCACCCATCTGCCGGGCTGGACGGTGGGACACGTGCTCACCCACGTGGCACACAATGCCGACAGCCACCGCCGACGGGCCGAGGCGGCGGTGACCGGCGACGTCATCGACCGGTACCCGGGAGGGCCCAAGGGGAGGGCCGCAGACATCGGAGCCGGCCCTCGTCTCCCCGAGGGAGCGGTGCTTCCCTCACGGGGTGCGCTCGACGACCGTGAGGAGCTGGCCTGGCTCTACGGGCGGGTGCGCCGTGACGACTTGGCGGAGCTGGCTCCGTGGCAGTGAGCACAGCGGGGGCGTCCGCCGGCCCGATGGACGGGCGTCCGCAGCGACGATCGCCGACGGCCTCGGGCTGCTCATCGCCATCGTGGTCATCGCCACCATCGCCGACCGGCTCCGCATCGCCTACCCGATCCTGTTGGTCATCGCCGGCGTGGTGATCGTGCTCCTGCCCGTCCAGCACCGGGTCGAGCTGCAGCCCGACTGGGTCCTCCTGGTCTTCCTGCCCCCGCTGATCTACGACGCGTCCCTCGACACGTCGGCCCGCGAGCTGCGCAACCACTGGCGGCCGGTTCTGCTGCTGGCAGTGGGGCTGGTGGCCGCCACCATGGTGGCGGTGGCCGTGGTCGTCCACTCCCTGGTCGAGGGGATGGGCCGGGCGGTGGCCTTCGCGCTCGGCGCCACCGTGCCGCCGCCCGACTCGGTCGCCACCGGCCTCTACTTCGGACGCTTCGGCTCGGGCTCGTTGACCGCAGCGGCCCGTCTGCAGCAGCGGGAGATCTGAGACCTGATCGTCTTTCTGCTGACCGGCGTGTCCTTCCTCCTGGTCGGCCTCGAGCTGCGACCGATCCTCGACACGCTGACCAACCGCGATTCCGGATCCTTGGTCATCGAGGCCTTCGCGGTGGTCGCCACGGTGAACGTGGTGCGGATGGTGTGGATGTTCGGGGCGGTGGCCCTGCCCGGCGGAAAGCGGCTGTTCAGCGCCTATCAGGGTGTCGCCGCGTCGTGGCGGGAGACCACCGTGGTCGGATGGGAAGGCATGCGTGGCGCGGTGAGCCTGGCTGCCGCCCTGGCCCTGCCCCAGTCGTTCCCGCACCGGGATCTCCTGGTGTTCCTCACCTTCGCGGTGATCGTGGCCGCACTCCTCGGCCAGGGCCTGACCCTCCCCCCGCTCATCCGCCGGCTGGGCCTGGTAACCCGCGACGAGCAGGACGCGATGCTGGTGGCCGAGGCGCGGCGCCGACTGACGGTGATCGCCCTGTCCGAGATCGACGGGTTCTCGCGGGACGAGCGCTTCCCACCTGAGGTGGTGCAGCGAGTTCGGGCCGGCTACGACTCCCAGCTGGCCCGCATCGACCTCAGACTGGAGATGATCAGGTCCAACGGCACCGGGGAGGATCCGACCGGCTCCTCGGACGGCTACGTGGAGGACGGCGGCCCGCAGTCGGACCCCGCGGCCCTCCTGCGGGCCGAGCGTGAGATCCGCCGCCTGGTCATCGGGGCGGAACGTGTCGAGCTCGACCACCTGCTGAACCGGCGCAAGGTCTCCAAGCGGGTGGCCGACGGGGTACGCGTCGCGCTCGACGTCGACGAGACCACCATGCGCCCCTGATCGGAGCGCGGTCACGACGGCTACCGTCTCACGGATGGCAACTCTCGATCAGGTGCGGAAGCTGGCCCTGGCCCTGCCGGAGGTCACCGAGCAGGACCACCAGGGGATGAGCTCGTTCCGGGTGCGAGGGAAGATCTTCGCCACGGTGCCCGACCACGACCACGTTCGGATCATGGTCGACGAACCCGAGATCCTGGCGGCGGTCGCAGGACACCCGGCCTGGTGCGAAGAGCTCTACTGGGGGCGACGGTTGGCTTGCGTGGTGGTGGAGTTCGGGTCCGCGACTCGTGAACTGCTGCGGGAGCTCCTCACCGAGGCATGGCTTCGAAAGGCCCCCACGTCGTTGGCCCGTGATCTCCCGCCACCACGTTCGCATCGAGGTTGACGGCAGTTCGTACGGGGCCGACGATGGAGCCATGACCGAGGTCGGGCGGGAGCTTCTGACCGAGTTCCAAGGGGCGCTCGGCACTGCGGTCCCCTCCCCACCGGTCACCCTCTCGGACGGTGGGTCCCTCCGCTCGGTCTTCGCCGTGAGTGACCTGGCCCAATCCTCCGTGGCCGCCGCCGGGGCCTCGCTGGCTTCGCTGGTCGCGCTGGGCACCGGTGGTGATCCGCCGGACGTGACCGTCGACCGGGATCTGGCGTCTGCCTGGTTCCGGGCCTCGATCAGGCCGCAGGGTTGGGATCTGCCGTCCGCCTGGGACTCTGTGGCCGGGAACTACGCCACCGATGACGGGTGGGTCAGACTGCACACCAACGCCCCCCATCATCGAGCCGCCGCCATGGGTGTGCTCGGAGTCCCAGAGGGCCGTGCGGCGGTGGCGGAAGCCGTGGGCTCCTGGTCGGCCGAGGAGTTGGAGACCGCGGTCGTCGCCGCCGGCGGGGCGGCGGCAGCCATGCGCTCTCTCGACGACTGGAAACGTCATCCCCAGGGTCGGGCGGTCGCAGACGAGCCTCTCGTGCACATGGATCGGACGTCGGCCGCCGACGGTCCCGAGGCCCATTTCGGTCTGGGAGACCGGCCCCTCGACGGGCTCCGGGTGCTCGACCTCACCCGGGTGCTGGCCGGGCCGGTGGCCACCAGGCTGCTCGCCGGATGGGGGGCCGAGGTGCTGAGGATCGACCCGCCCGATTGGGATGAGCCTGCGATCACCCCCGAGGTCACCCTGGGCAAGCGTTGTGCCCGCCTCGATCTGCGTATGTCCGAGGGAAGGGACCGCTTCCTCGAGCTGCTCCGGTCCGCCGATGTGCTCGTCCACGGATACCGCTCCGGTGCGCTCGACCGCCTCGGCCTCGGCGACGACGTGCGCGACGACGTGCGCCCCGGATTGATCGATGTGAGCCTCGACGCCTACGGGTGGACCGGCCCGTGGGCAGGGCGCCGTGGGTTCGACAGTCTGGTCCAGATGAGCTCGGGAATCGCCGATGCGGGTCGACGGGCGGTCGGCGAGGAACGGCCGATACCACTACCCGTGCAGGCACTCGACCATGCGACTGGGTATCTGCTGGCGGCCTCAGCTGTCACGGGTCTCGCTCTGCGGCAGGCCGGTGGTGCCGGCAGCCGGTGGCGGACCTCGTTGGCGCGCATGGCCGGGGTGCTCATCGGAGCCGGGATCCTCTCGGAGCCGGGCGAAGCCGGCGACGAGCCGGCATCGCCCCGACCAGGTGATGCCCTCGAGCGGACCTCGTGGGGGGAGGCGCGCCGCATCGGTCCTCCACTGGTGGTGGACGGGGCACCCCTACACTGGTCGCTTCCCGCTCGGACGCTCGGCTCGGACCAGGCCCGTTGGCAGGATCGATGACGCCCAGTCGACCGACGGCGTCCGCGCCGAGGGTCGCCCGACCGACGTGGGCGGGCAGGGCGCCCTCCCGCCGGGACGCCCGCGTCCTGTGCTCTGTGCTCTGTGCTCTGTGCTCTGTGCAATCCTGGACCTCGCTGCGCCGACACCCATGGGCCGAGCGAGAACCAGAGAGGTACTGCGTGTTCCACGACATACCGGAGTTGATCCATCAGAAGATGGAGGAGCTGGAGGAACGAGACGCCGTCGACCGCACCGACGGAACAGCACGACTCGATCGCCTCCGCCAGATCCCACCCGAGACCGGGCGGTTCCTCGCCCTGCTGGCTGCCTCAGCGCCCGAGGGTGCCTGGATCGAGATCGGCACCAGCGCGGGCTACTCGGCGTTGTGGCTTGCGCTGGCCTGCCGCGAGCGCGGGCACACCCTCACGACCTTCGAGATCCTTGCGTCGAAATCGGCGATGGCCGCGGAGACCATTGCCGCCGCAGGAGTGAGTGACGTCGTCACGCTGGTGGAAGGCGACTTCCTCGCCATCGCTGACGGGCTCGGCGACATCGGCTTCTGCTTCCTCGACGCAGAGAAGGAGGTCTATGGCCCGTGCTACGAGACGGTCGTCCCCCGTCTGGTGCCCGGCGCCCTGCTCGTGGCCGACAACGCCATCAGCCACGGAGCCACCCTCCAGCCCGTGCTCGACGTTGCGCTCTCGGACCCACGGGTCGACGCACTGGTCGTCCCGATCGGCAAAGGCGAGCTCGTCTGCCGAAAGCGGTAGACCTCCGAGTGATGTCGGGTGTCATCGACGAGCCCCGCGGGCCGCTCGATGAGGTCAACGGACGTCTGGCCCCGGGAGGCCGTCGGTTGGCGCCTTCGCTCCACGGAGGCGTTTGGTGGATCGCTGCCGCACTTGTTGCGGTGGAGATGGCGGTCAGTGCCCGCTATGGCTTCCATCGGGACGAGCTCTACTTCATCGCCTGTGGCCGCCACCTTGCCCTGGGCTATGTGGACCAACCGCCCCTGGCCCCGTGGTTGACGCGCCTTGGGATCGGGCTCTTCGGGGCCGGTCCGAGCGCGGTGCGGGTGCTCCCGGCTCTGGCCGGCGGCGCAGTCGTCGTCGGGACCGGGCTCACGACGGCCTCGCTGGGTGGCAAACGCTTCGCCCAGATGCTGGCCGCGATCGCCATGGCGTGTGCTCCGGTCACCCTCGGCTCGGCGCACCTGGCCGGGACCACGATCTACGACCTGGCCGCCTGGACGCTCACGCTCTGGCTGGTCCTCCGGGCCGTCGTCCAGGAACGCCCCCGAAGCTGGGTGGGCGCCGGGGTGGTGGCCGGCCTCGGCCTCGAGAACAAGGACCTGATCCTCCTTCTGCTGGTCGCCCTTGCCCTCGGCCTGTTGGTCACCCGGACACGCTCGGTTCTCGCCACCCGATGGCCCTGGCTGGGCTTGGGTGCGGCTGTCGTGCTGTGGACACCCAATGTGGTGTGGCAGCTCACGAACGGGTTGACCGCCCTGACCATGTCGCGAGTGCTTCGAGCGGAGCACTCGGCGCCCGGTGACTATCTGGGGTTCCTCCCCGCGCAGGTGATCCTGGGCGGACTCCTCGCGTTCCCATTGGTCATCGTGGGTATCGGTCAACTGGTCAGGCTTCGTGACCTCCGATTCGCAGCAATCGCCGCCGGTGCCGTGCTGGTGTACGTCTTCGCCGTCATCCCGGGTCGGCCCTACTACACGGCGGGACTCCTCCCTCTTGTCCTCGCGGCCGGAGCGTCCCGTATCGAGAGCCATGGGAGGCACCGGTTGCGGCGCACACTGTGGTTGGCCGCCCCGATCGTGGGCCTGGTGCTCACCGTGGCCTTCATCTTGCCGGTGCTCCCTCTGTCGACCTTCGCCCGCATCCCGGCCCTGCACAAGATCAACTACGACCTGGGTGAGACCGTCGGCTGGCCACAGATGACCCGACAGGTCGCGACGGTCTACGACGAGCTTCCCCCGGCCATGCGACCGAGCGCGTCGATCTTCACCTCCAACTATGGCGAAGCAGGCGCACTCGCGCTCTACGGGCCGGCCGAGGGCCTCCCCGCCCCGCTCTCGGGGCACAACACCTTCTGGCTCTGGGGACCCCGAGACGCTACCGACCGGGTGGTCATTGCCGTGGGCAGCGTGGACCAGCTCCGTCCCCACTTTGCACGGTGCCGATATGACGCGACCATCCACAGTCCCGACGATGTCCACAACGATGAGAACGGGAAGACGATCTGGACATGCACAGGCCCGCACGGGTCCTGGTCGTCCTTCTGGGGAGGCCTACGCCACTACGACTGACACGACGAACCGGTTGGATCAACTGCCCCTGACGACGCTGTAGGGCGCCTCCGAGGAGACGCCCTACAGGTACAGGTTTGCTGTTGTTTGCACCGGGGTTCCCGTACGGCGCCGGATGGGACCTGGGTCCGGCTAGGTCGCCCAGTGGGTGTCTGGCTGGGATTCGCCAGGTGGTACAGCGAGCCGCCTCAGCGGCCAGCCACCTCCAGGGTCCCAAAATGTTGACTGCTCAGTTGGACCACCTCCTTCCTCTGGTGGCCACATGTTAGCGAGCGGTTCGCGCTCATTGGGCGAACCCCCGGGCCGGGTGCACCGTGGCGAATCCTGCGCCGAATCCGAGCCGGTCCATCACCCTCCCCGAGGGGACGTTCCCGGGCTCGAAGATGCTGATGATCTCGTCGAGCCCGAGGTCGTCGAAGCCCCAACGGAGGGCGGTGGCCCCGCCTCGGTGGGGTAGCCGCGACCCCGATGGTCCGCGCCCAGCCGCCACCCGACCTCGATCGCCGGCACTACCTCGGGCAGGAAGTCGGGAACGGACAGTCCGGCCCATCCGATCAGGGGCTCGACCAGGGTGACCCGCTCCCGGTCGACCCCCGCACGGGACGGCTGGGCACGACGGCCGCCCAGTCGGTACTATCGAACATATGTTCGTAGTATCCCCCGACCGGCGGGACGTGGATGCCCCGCCCCCGGGGCCGTCCCCCCGCAGGAGCCTCGACCGGGAGCGGGACCTCGCGTCCCTGGCCGTGTTGGCCGAGCGCACGCGGCCCGTCTCGTCGAGCCAGACCCGCCTCCTCCCGGTGGTACCGCCCCTCGCCGACCTGCTCCCCGACGGCGGCCTGCGCCGCGGGAGCACGGTCGTCGTCACCGGCCTGGCCGGCGGGGGTCCGGAAGGGAGCGGCGGCGACATCAGTGTGGCCCTGGCCCTGCTGGCCGCAGCATCGGGAACCGGGTCGTGGTGCGCGTTGGTCGGGCTCCCGGGTCTTGGCGCCGTTGCCGCCCACGACCTCGGGATCGACCTCGCCCGGTCGGCGGTGGTCCCCCGGCCGGGGGTCGCATGGGCCGAGGTCACCGCGGCGCTGATCGAAGGCGTCGATCTCGTGATGCTCTGCCCGCCCTTCCCTCCCCGCCCGGCCATGGCCCGCAGGTTGGTGGCCAGGGCCAGGGAGCGCCGGTCCGTGTTGGTGGTCGTGCCGGGACGAGCCGGGTGGCCCGAACACCCCGATCTGCACCTGGGCGTCAGCGACATGCGCTGGGACGGGGCCGGCACCGGCGAGGGGTACCTGTCCGGGCGGCGGATGACCGTGACGGCAACGGGCCGCCGGTCGGCGGCACGCCCCAGGCACCGTCACCTGTGGCTGCCTTCGGCGACAGGGGCGGTGGCGGAGGACGCCACCGGAACCGGCACGGCGGGCTGACATGGACCGTCTGCTCGTCCTGCGCTGTCCGGACCTCCTCGACGAGGACGAGGACGGGGCGGCCCTCCGATCGTTCGTCGAGGTGGTCGATGCCATGGAGGCGTACTGCCCGTGGATCACCACCGTGCGGCCCGGCCTCTGCTCACTTCCCGCCCGCGGGCCGGCTCGCTACTTCGGCGGTGAGGGCGCGTTGATCCGATCGATCGTCGGTGCGACCTCCGACATCACCCCGGTCGAGGTCGGCGTGGCCGACGGGCTGTTCGCCGCCGTCCTTGCCGCCCGGCGTGGCCTGGTCGTCCCACCAGGAGGGACCCCCGACTTCCTGGCCCCTCTTCCGGTGGGCATCCTCGGGAACCCCGGGTTGGCCGAGCTGTTGGCCCGGCTGGGCATCCACACCCTCGGCGACTTCGCCGCCCTTCCCGCATCCCATGTGCTCGGCCGATTCGGGTCCGACGGCGTCACCTGCCACAGGGTGGCCGGAGGGCGGAGCGGTGAACTGGCCGAACTGCGCCAGCCGCTTGCCGGTCGACGCCTCGACGAGCAGCGCAGGGGCGGGCGGCCCGACGGCGCCCCGCGCCGGGCCACGGTGGTCGACGAGCCCGGGTTCTGGGGCGGGGTGAGCGACACCGATGTCCGGGCCGGTCGATCCCTGGCCGCCGTGCAGGACCTGCTCGGCCCCGACGGCGTCGTCACCGCCCGCCTCCAGGGGGGCCGGGGGCCGGCCCAGCGGGCGCGGTTCGTCACATGGAACGCCCGGGAGCCCCAGGAGGACAGCACCCTCGGCGCGCCGTGGCCCGGCCAGATCCCCCCGCCGGCACCGGTGGTCGTGCACCCGACCCCGCTCCGTGCCGAACTGGTCGATGCGCGTGGGGAGCCGGTCAGGGTCTCGGGACGGTGCCTGCTCACCACCGCTCCCGGCCGCCTCTCGGTGGAGGAGGCCCCATGGGCAGAGGTGACCGCCTGGGCCGGCCCGTGGCCGTCGGACGAACGTTGGTGGTCCCGATCCCGCCGGAGGAGCGCGCGCATGCAGGCGGTGGCCGGTGCGGAGGCCTACCTGCTGCTGGTCGAACGGGGCCGCTGGTGGGTCGAAGCGACCTACGGGTAGATCGACACCCACGCCATGGCCTACGCCGAGCTCCATGCCCACTCCAACTTCTCCTTCCTCGACGGCGCCAGCCATCCCGAGGAGCTGGCCGCAGAGGCAGTCCGCCTCGGCCTCTCCGCTCTCGCCCTCACCGACCACAACGGCCTCTACGGAGTGGTCCGCTTCGCCGAGGCGGCCAGGGCCTTCGGCCTGCCCACCGTGTTCGGCGCCGAGCTCACCATCTCCGGAGCGGGCGTCTCCCCCCTCCGTACCGGCATGCCGGATCCGGACGGCACCCACCTGGTCGTGCTGGCCCGGGACCCCGAGGGGTACGCCCGCCTCAGCAGGGTGATCGCCGAGGCCCATCTGGCCGGCGGCGAGAAGGGGAAGCCGATCATCACCCTCGACAACCTGGCCGACCGCCACGGTGGCCACTGGCACATCCTCACCGGCTGCCGCAAGGGGGTGCCGGCCACCGCCCTCACCACCGGCGGCCCGACCGCCGCGGCCCGGGCACTCGACCACCTGATCGGGCGCTTCGGCCGCGACCACCTGGCGGTCGAACTGTGGGATCACGGCAACCCGATCGACGCCACCCGCAACGACGTCCTGGCCCTGCTGGCCACCGAGCGGGGGGTGGCCCCGGTGGCCACCAACAACGTGCACTACGCCACTCCGACCCGGTTCCCCCTGGCCACCGCGCTGGCCGCAGTCCGGGCCCGGCGGACCCTCGAGGACCTCGAAGGGTGGCTCCCTCCGTCGGCCACCGCCTGCCTGCGCGGGGAGGCCGAGCAACAGCGGCGGTTCGCCCGGTGGCCCGGTGCGGTCGAACGGGCGGCCGACCTCGCCGCCGGTTGCGCGTTCGACCTGCGCCTGGTGGCGCCACGCCTCCCCTACTTTCCGGTACCGAGCGGGCACACCGAACAGACCTGGCTGACCGAGTTGGTACGCCGGGGCGCCACCGAGCGGTACGGACCGCGGGGTGCCGAGCGGGTGCGGGGGGCGTGGGCCCAGCTCGATCACGAGCTCACCGTCATCGGCGAGCTCGGGTTCCCCGGCTACTTCCTCACTGTCTGGGACATCGTCATGTTCTGCCGGCGCCAGGACATCTTCTGCCAGGGCCGCGGCTCGGCGGCCACGTCCGCCGTCTGTTACGCCCTGGGCATCACCAACGTCGACGCGGTCTCCCTCGGGCTGCTGTTCGAGCGGTTCCTCTCGCCGGCCCGCGACGGGCCACCGGACATCGACGTCGACATCGAGTCGGGGCGGCGGGAAGAGGTCATCCAGTACGTCTACGAGCGCTACGGCCGGTTACACGCCGCCCAGGTGGCCAACGTCATCACCTACCGGTCCCGCTCGGCACTGCGCGACGTGGGCAAGGCGCTCGGGCACGCCGTCGAGGAGGTCGATGCCTGGTCGAAGTCGGTCGAACGGGGTGAGCCGTTGCGCGAGCGAGGCGATCTCCCGCCGCTGGTGCAGGAGCTGGCCACCGAGCTGCTCGACTTCCCCCGCCACCTCGGCATCCACTCCGGGGGCATGGTCATCTGCGACCGGCCCGTGGTGGAGGTGTGCCCCGTGGAGTGGGGCCGGATGCCCGGCCGCAGTGTGCTCCAGTGGGACAAGGATGACTGCGCCGCGGCCGGGCTGGTCAAATTCGACCTCCTGGGCCTGGGCATGCTGACCGCGTTGCACCACATGGTCGACCTGGTGAGCGGGTTCCACCACGTCGAGATCGACCTGGCCCGGCTCGACCAGGAGCCCGAGGTGTACGACCTGCTGTGCCGCGCCGACACCGTGGGGGTGTTCCAGGTGGAGTCGCGGGCCCAGATGAACACCCTCCCCCGCGTACAGCCCCGGTGCTTCTACGACCTGGCCATCGAGGTCGCCCTCATCCGGCCCGGCCCGATCCAGGGGAACGCCGTCCATCCCTACATCCGGCGGCGCAACGGGACCGAGCCGGTCACCTATCTGCACCCGCTGCTGCAACCTGCCCTGGAGCGGACGCTCGGGGTGCCCCTCTTCCAGGAGCAGCTGATGCAGATCGCCATCGACGTGGCCGGGTTCACCCCGACCGAGGCGGACGAGCTGCGCCAGGCGATGAGCGCCAAGCGGTCGGGCGAGCGGATGGCCCGCCTCCGCGATCGCCTGTTCGCGGGGATGGCCGCCCGGCAGGTCTCGACCGATGTGTCCGAGCAGGTATACGCGGCGCTGGCCGCCTTCGCCAACTTCGGCTTCCCCGAGAGCCACTCGGTGGCCTTCGCCCACCTGGTGTACTCCACCGCCTGGTGCAAGGTGCACTATCCCGCCGCCTTCACCGCCGGGTTGCTGAACGCGCAGCCCATGGGGTTCTGGTCTCCCCAGAGCCTGGTGGCCGACGCCAAGCGCCACGGGGTGACCGTCCGTCGTCCCGATGTGAACGCCGGCCAGGCCGACGCCAGCCTCGAGCCGGACGAGGGAGGGCCCGAAGGGGGCGATGGAGCCGGCGGAACCGCACGGCCCGCCGTCCGGCTCGGGCTGTCGTCGGTGCGTGGCATCGGAGGCGAGACCGCGGCACGAATCGAGGGAGGACGCCCGTGGTCGAGCATGGAGGATCTGGTGCGCCGGGCCGGCGTCACCCGGGCCCAGCTGGAGGCACTGGCCACCGCCGGGGCGCTGGACGGCTTGTTCCCCGACGTCGGCTCGGGACAGACGGCCCGACGCGGTCGGCCGCCGGAGGCCGACCGGCCGGCCCGGAACCCCCGCCGGCGGTCGCTGGTTTGGGCGGCGGGAGCGGCCTCCCAGGCCACTCCGGACCGGCTGCCGGGCGTGGTCACCGGATCGGATCCCCCACCCCTCCCGACCCCGACTCCGTGGGAGGAGGTGTCCGACGACCTGTGGTCGCTCGGGATGGCGCCGGACACCACGGCCATGGAGTTGGCCCGGAGCGGTCTGGACCGACAGGGGGTGGTTCCAGCCGGTGGATTGGCGGCGAGGCCGACCGGGGACAGGATCACCGTCGGGGGTGTGGTCACCCACCGCCAACAGCCCGAGAGCGCCCACGGCGCCGTCTTCTTGAACCTCGAGGACGAGACCGGCATGGCCAACATCGTCTGCTCCCGTGGTGCCTGGGTCCGGTGGAAGCCGGTGGCCAGGTCGTGCCGGGCGCTCCTGGTTCGGGGCCGCATCGAGCGGTCGGAAGGGTCGGTAACCCTGGTGGCCGAGCGATTCGAGCCACTCGAACTGGGCCCGGTCCCGCCGTCGAGGGATTTCCGGTAACTTCTTCTTGACTACTCTGCGTGATATGGACAACACTACGAGTGATGATGCAGTGCCACAGCAACGCCGATGATTCCCATACCGCACGCAGTCATTGAAATTCCGAGGCGCCATCTCATGGCGCAGAGGTACTTGGCCGACACCACGGTAGGCACCCCGATCGGGGCGTTCCGGCCACGGTTGTCGGTCTTCTCAGCGACATCAGTGACATCAGTGACATCGGCAAGAACAGGAGGCTGTGGCCCATGACCGGACAGATCGCAAGCCCGAACATCTTCTCCCTCGAACTGGTGCTCTTCCTCATCGCGGTCGCGGTGATCGTGGGCGCCGTCGATCTGATCCGCCAACCCTGGTGGGCCTGGAGACGCGCAGGGGAGAGCAAGATCTCCTATCTCGTACTGGTCGTCTTCCTGCCCCTGGTCGGCCTCGGCATGTATCTCTTCGGCGCCCGGCCCAAGGTGGCGGAGATCGCCTCCGCCGGCCGAGCCGCCAGCCTCCCCTTCGAGCGGTTCGACGACAGCAACGCGCTGACATCGTTGGACGACGGACCGCCCGCGCTGCCGACCTTCGCCGGCCCGGCCGGCCGCTCGCCGGAGTCGCCGGAGTCGTCAGGAGCAGTCGCCGCCACTGAGACGGAGTTGCCCGAAGCAGTCGCCGCCATGGAGAGGGTGTTGGTCGGCGGCGGGGGTGGCGGCGGGGGCTTCTTCAGAGCAGGCGGGTCCACCACCCGCACGGACGCGCCCCAGGTGGGCGTGGCCACGGGCGTGGCCACGGGCTACCGTCCGACGCAACGGACCAGCCTGCCGGAGGCCGACAGCCCGGCTCCCAAGGAGACGGCGCCGGCCGGATGGAAAGCCGACCCGACGGGCCGGCACCAGCTTCGCTACTGGGACGGGTCCCACTGGACCGAGCATGTCGCCGACGCCCGCCAACAGGCACGGGACCCGGTCGCCTGATAGCACCTTCGCCCCGTCCAGCCGACTGGTCCGTCAGAACCCCCCCACTACCTACCGTGGCGGACCAGTCGGCTGAGGCGGGCGACCAACACCTCCAGGACCAGCTCCGCCGGGAGCGCCGTCGAGCCCCTCACGTCGAGGTCCGCCTCGGCCAGCAATCCGATGGCCCGGGCAATGCGGGCCGACCCCAGCCGCCCCGCCTGGGCCAGGGCCTTCTTGGCCGGGAACGGACTGCGCAGGCCGAGGATCTCCGCGGCTTGCGCAGGCGAGGTCACCTCGGCGCCGTCGAGCCGCAGCATCCGCTGGTAGTGACGGTGGAGCACGGTCAGCACCACCAGTGGATGCGACTCGCCGGCGGTGATCATCCGATGGAGCACGGCCAGCGCCTTGGTGGCGTCGCCCGCATCCACCGCATCGGTGAGGTCCCACGGGGCCAACGCCCCTGCCTCGCCCAGGAAGGGCTCGAGATCACCGAGCGACACCGTGGCGCCCTGCCCGTAGGCCGCAGCCAGGGTGTCGAGCAGGCCGAGCAGGCGCCCCATGTCCTCGCCCAGGTGGTCGGAGAGGCGGGCCGCCGCCGGGCCGTCGAGGCGGACCGGCCCGCCCTTCAGGTGATCGGCCAACCACTGCGACCGGGCCTTGCCGGTTCCCACCGAGGTGTCCACCACCTCGCCCACCGCGCCGACCGCCTTGGTCAGCGCCGGGGGAACGGCGCCACTGCCGCCGACCAGTACCAGTGCCGTGGTCTCGAGTGGGTCGCCGAGGTACGCCACCAACCGCTTGGCGTCCCCCGCCGACAGTTGGCCTGCCTCGCGTACCACCACCACCCGGCGCTCGACCAGGAACGGGGGGGTCGTGCAGGCATCGATCACCGCCCCGAGGTCGAACTGGTCGACACCGGGCCCGCCGAACTCCTCGACCATCATCGAGGGATCGCCCCCTCCGACCAGCTGCTCGGTCAGCGCGTGTGCGGCCTGAGCCACCAGGGAGGCGTCGCCGCCCTTCACCAGGTAGGCCGCTCTGGCGGCGACCGGTGCCCCCTCGGTGCGTGCGGCCGCGGCCGCCCTGGCGCTCATCGGAGGGCTCGCATCACATGCCGCCGACCCGGGCCACGGACCGTCGGGCCCTGCTGAGCGAGGCCAGCACCTGGCACACCTGACGCTGCGCGCCGACCTCGTGCACCCGCATGACCCGGCAGCCGAGCGCAGCCCCCAGGGCCGTGGCGGCCAACGACGCATCCTGCCGCTGGGCGATCTCGAGGCCCAGCACCACTCCGAGGAACGTCTTGTTCGACGCGGAGAGCAGCAGCGGATAGCCCAGCTCGGCAAGTTGGTCCGAGGCCCGCAACAAGGCGAGCGACTGCTCCGCCGTCTTCCCCAGGTCGAGACCGGCGTCGAGGATGATCCGATCGGGCGTCACGCCCGCGGCCAGAGCCCGGGCGGCACGCTCGAGGAGGAAGGCCCGGACCGAATCGACCACATCGTCGTAGACCGGTTCGGGGTCGGGGACGCGGGGACCCAGGCGGATGTGGGTGGCCACCACGGTGGCTCCGGCGGCGGCGGCCACCGGCAGGTACTCAGGGTCGGCAAACCCGCTGATGTCGTTGCCCACGACGGCTCCGACCGCGTAGGCCTCCTTGGCCACCGAGGCCCTCCAGGTGTCGACCGACAGAGGAATGTCGAAGCGGACGCGGAGCACCTCGATGGCCGGGATGACCCGGTCGAGCTCCTCATCCTCCCCCACGGCGGGCCCCGGGCCTGCCTTCATTCCCCCGACATCGAGAAGGTCGGCGCCGCCCTCGACCAGGAGCTCCGCCCTTCGTGCCAGGTCGTCGAGGGCGAACGTGGCGCCTTTGTCGTAAAACGAGTCGGGCGTCCGATTGAGGATGCCCATGACGAGGGCACGGTCACCGACGTCGTAGGTCCGGTCCCCGAGTCTGAGGTTGGTGGCGCGCACCACCGTGACGCTATCGGGCGGCGCCGGTCGGCGGTTCCGCTCGCCGCTCAGAACAGGCGGGCGGCCAGCGCCTTCCGGTAGTCGGTGGTGCGGGAATCGTCGGGCCCCAGGGTCTCGAGCAGGTCGAGGAACTCCTGGCGTGCCGAAGGGTCGGCGCGTACCCGGTCCAACAACCCGTCCAGGAGGTCGGCGACGTCCGCGCCCTGCACGTCGACCCGTTGGGCGGACAGACGGGCCTCGGCCAGCAGGAGCCTCGTCTCGGGCGTCTCGGGAATCCGGTTGAGCAGTCCGATGGCGTCGTCGGGCTTCCCTTGGGCGATCAGCATCCCGGCCAGGGCGCAGATGGCACCGGGGTGATCGGGCTGCAGCTCCAGTGCGCGCTTCAGCGGTTCCTCACTGCCCGACCGCACTCCCTCGGCTGCCAGGAGATCGGCGTCCGACGGCGTCGGGCCCAGCCTGGCGACGAATTCGGCAACCGACTCCTCCGGCAGCGCCCCAATGAACTGATCGACGATCTTGCCGTCCACCAGGGCGAACACCGCGGGGATCGACTGCACCCGAAAGCTGCCGGCGATGGCCGGATTTTCGTCTACGTTGACCTTGGCCAGTGCCACCGCCCCACCCGTGGCCTCCACCACCCGCTCGATGGTCGGACCGAGCGTCTTGCACGGGCCGCACCACGGGGCCCACAGGTCCACCACCACCGGGAGCTCGGACGAGCGTCGCAGTACTTCCTCCTCGAACGTGGCATCGGTGACATCGACCATCTCATGGACGATACCGGGAGATCCGCCATGGCCGGGCCTTCCCGGGCCGGGGCCGGCCGGCCGCACCTGCTCCGGGGAGAAGCTCCACCGCGGGTAGCGTCGTAGGCATGGAAGCCGTCCCACAGACCGCCGACGCCGATGTCGAGGGAATCGACCGCGCCTCGGTCACCGGGTGGATGGCCGCCACCATCGCCGGGGCAGTGCCGCCGTTCCACTTCGACCTGATTGCCGGGGGAAGATCCAACCTCACCTACCGGGTGACCGATCGTGCCGGCCACGCCTACGCCCTCCGGCGCCCCCCGGTCAGCCATGTGCTCCCCACAGCCCACGACATGAAGCGGGAGCACACCGTCATCAGCGCCCTGGGCCGGACCGGGGTCCCGGTGCCCCGCACCCTGGGCCTGTGCACCGACGAATTGGTCAACGGTGCGCCGTTCTATGTGATGTCCTTCGTCGAAGGCCACATCCTGCGTGACGAAGGCGCCGCCGCCGAGCTCAGCAAGGCCGGTCGGGCGCGGGCTGGCGACTCCCTCGTCGATACCCTGGCCGTGCTCCACTCCGTCGACGTCGACGCCATCGGGCTCGGTGACTTCGCCCGCCGGGATGGTTACATCGCCCGCCAGCTCAAGCGGTGGCACGGGCAGTTCACCCATTCGACCGTCGACGGCCAGCCGGGGCCCGCCGTCATCGATCGGGTCCACGAGCTGTTGGCCGCACAGATCCCCGAGCAGCAGGGTGTGGCCATCGTCCACGGGGACTACCGGCTGGACAACACCGTCCTGGACGACGAGGGCAACGTGCTGGCCATCCTGGATTGGGAGATCTGCACTCTGGGCGACCCGCTCGCCGACCTCGGGCTCCTGCTGGTCTACTGGGCCGAGCCCGAAGACGGCGACCAGGCACTCCTCGGCGTTGCCCCGACCACGCTGCCCGGCTTCGCCCGACGCGCAGACCTCCTCGCCCGGTACGCAGCGGCATCCGGCCGAGACGTCTCGTCGGTCCCCTACTACCGGGCATTCGGATTCTGGAAGCTGGCCTGCATCCTCCAGGGGGTCTACGTGCGCTACGCCGGAGGGGCGGCGGCAGGCGACCGTTCCGGCGTCGATCAGTTCGAGGCCCATGTCGGGCGCCTGGGTGAACGGGCGCTGGCCGAGGTGGAGTCGCTGTGACCGGCCACAGCTCCGCATCGCTCTACCGGTACGAACCGGAGTGGGAGCCCCCCTCGGCCTCGCGACTGACCCGTCCCGTGCTCGTGGTCGCCCTCGAGGGCTGGGTAGACGCGGGGATGGGGGCATCCGCGGCCATCGCCGAGCTCCTGACCGCAGCGCCGGGCGCCGTCGTCGCCACGTTCGACACCGAGCTGCTCATCGACCAACGCGCCCGCCGCCCGATCGCCCGACTCGAGGACGGGGTCACCACGGAGTTGACCTGGCCGGCCATCCGGGTGGTGGCCGGCAAGGACCGGGTGGGCGCCGACCTCCTCTATCTGTCCGGTCCGGAGCCCGACTTCCGCTGGCCCACCTTCATCGAAGCCGTGGTGGGGCTCGTGCGAGACCTCGGGGTGCGCACGGTGGTCGGTCTCGGGGCGTTCCCGGCACCGACGCCCCATACCCGGCCGGTGCGGCTGGCATCCACCGTTCCTCCCCAGTCGGTCGAGCTGGCCGGCAGGGTCGGGACCGTGCACGGCACCCTCGAAGTGCCCGCCGGCGTGCAGGCGGCCCTCGAGGTCTCCCTCGGCAACGCCGGGATCCCGGTGATCGGCCTGTGGGCCCGCGTCCCGCACTATGTGTCGGCCATGCCCTACCCCGAGGCCAGCGCCGCCCTGATCGAGGGACTGTGCGCCGTGACCGGCACGGTGCTGGACTCCTCTCCACTCCGAGCGGCCGGCGAGGTCACCCGCCAACAGGTGGACGACCTGATCGGCGCCAACGACGACCACCTCGAGATGGTCCACCGCCTCGAGGCTGCCCTCGACTCGGAGGAGCTCGATCCGATGGACCTCGATGTGGACGTGCCCACCGGCGACGAGATCGCCGCCGAGCTCGAGAAGTTCCTCAGGGGCGAAGGGCACTGACGCCCGGCCCCTGCGGCACCCACAGCCCACCGCCGTGCAGCCGCGTCAGGTGTTGGGCGTAGACGTACACGATCACCATCGACACCACCAGCACCAGCACCAGGACCAGCACCAGCACCAGCCAGGCGTTGGTGCGGCGCTTCCGGCGCTCCTTCAGCCCGGGGAACCCGGCGGTCCCGGCCGTCGGGAGCGACCCGGTGAACGCAGGGAGCTCGGTGACGATCCTCTTCATCTCCTCGATGGTGGGCGCCGAGGCCAACTCGCGGAGCCGGACCTCGTACTCGTGGGACGCCAGCAGGCCACTCTCGGCAGCACGGTCGAGCAGCAGGCCGTAGCGGTTCCGATCGTCGTCGGTCACCGGGCCCCCGTCCACACCGCCCGGCCGGCCTTCGGCCCCGCCGACACCATCGTCCCCCGGGCACCCCGTGCGTGGCGGCGGCACCACCGCATCCCCGTAACCGGCCAGTTCGGGGACCGCACGCGGCCCCCCGGGACCCGTCGGCGGGTCGCCCACCCGGCCGGCGGCACCGTCTTGATGGTTGCTCACTTGTCAATTGTGGGTCACCGGGTATGCCCGTGCAATGACCGGTCGAGCCCATCTCCCCAGGTCCTCTGACCCTGATGGCCGGGATACCGTGGTCCATGGACATCGACGGGGCAATCGGGTTCGATCCGAGCGGCGTGGTCGAGGCCGCGCAACAGGCGGAGCAGGTCGGGTACGACGGCATCTGGTCGGCCGAGACAGGCCACGACCCCTTCCTCCCCCTGGTGCTGGCCGCCGAGCACACCGAGCGGTTGCAATTGGGCACCGGCATCGCCGTCGCCTTCGCCCGCAACCCGATGACGCTGGCCATGATGGCCAACGACCTCCAGACCATCTCCGAGGGACGGTTCATGTTGGGCCTCGGCTCCCAGATCAAGCCCCACATCGAGAAGCGGTTCTCCATGCCCTGGTCGCATCCGGCCCCACGGATGCGCGAGCTGATCCTGGCCATCCGGGCCATCTGGTCGAGTTGGTCCGACGGCGGCCGCCTGGCGTTCCGGGGCGAGTTCTACCGGCACACCCTGATGACCCCGATGTTCGACCCCGGGCCCAATCCCTTCGGCAACCCGAAGATCTTCCTCGCCGCCGTCGGTGAGCTCATGACCGAGGTCGCCGGAGAGGTGGCCGACGGCATGATCGCCCATGGTTTCACCACCGAGCGCTATCTGCGCGAGGTCACCGTGCCCGCCCTCGAGCGCGGTCTGGCGGCCGGCGGCCGGGTCCGTTCCGACATCGAGATCTCCTATCCGGGCATGGTGGTCACCGGAACCGACGACGCCGGCTTCGAAGCGGCCATCGAGGCCACCAAGAAGCAGCTCGCCTTCTACGGTTCGACCCCCGCCTACCGTGCGGTGCTGGAACTCCACGGCTGGGGTGATCTCCAGACCGAACTCAACAGTCTGTCCAAGCGGGGGGCCTGGAGCGAGATGGCCGACCTCATCGACGACGACGTGCTCAACACCTTCGCCGTGGTGGGCGCGCTCGACGAGATCGCACCGGCCGTCCTCCGGCGCTTCGGCGGCGTGGTCGACCGGTTCAGCTTCTACGCCCCCTACGGGATGGACCCCGACAGGTGGGCAGAGATCCTGGCCGGCTTCAGGTAGTCACACCACGATGTTGACGAGCCTCGGGGGTCGGACGATGACCCGTCGGGGCTCGGCTCCGGCGAGCGCTTCGACCACCAGCGGTGACGCCAGGGCCAGACGTTCGGCGTCCTCCTCGGAGATGTCGGGGGCCACCTCGATACGATCACGCACCTTGCCGTTGACCTGGATGATCAGGGTCACTGTCTCCTCGGTGACCAACTCCGGGTCCGACACCGGCCACGGGAGGGCGTGGATGTGATCACCGTACCGGTGCTCCCACGCCTCGGCGGTCACATGCGGAACCATGGGAGCCAGCAGGAGGAGCAGGGTGTCGACCGCCTCGTCGATGACGACGCGCCGGCCACCGTCACGGACATAGGGATGCAGCAGGTTGACGAACTCCATGCAGGCCGCCACCGCCGTGTTGTACGACCAGCGCTCGTAGTCGCGGCTGACCCGGTCGATCAGGCGGTGGGTGGCCCGTCGGACCTCGAGGTCCCCGGGGGCCAACGGTCCACCCACGTCCTCGGGTCGCGCTCCGTCGGCACCGACCGCGAGGCGCCAGACGCGATCGAGGAAGCGCCCGCACCCGTCGATCACACTGTCGGTCTGGTCGGTCCAGTCCACGTCTTCGGCCGGCGGCCCCACGAAGAGGTGGAAGAGCCTGAGCGCGTCGGCCCCGACGGTCGTCAGGTAGCTCGACGGTGCCACCAGGTTGCCCTTCGACTTGGACATCTTCTTGCCGTCCATCCGGATCATCCCCTGGGTGAACAGGCGGGCGAAGGGCTCGCGCATGCCCTCGGGAGCCAGGCCGACGTCGACCAGCGCCTTGGTGAAGAAACGCGCATAGAGGAGGTGGAGGATGGCGTGCTCGATCCCGCCGATGTACTGGTCGACGGGCATCCAGTGGCGTGCCACCACCGGGTCGAAGGGCAGGTCCGGTGTCCACGGGTCGGTGAACCGGAGGAAGTACCAGGACGAGTCGACGAAGGTGTCCATGGTGTCCGTCTCGCGGGTCGCCGGCCCGCCGCACACCGGGCAGGTGGTGTTGAGGAACTCCTGGTTGGTGGCCAGGGGTGACTCACCGGTCGGCCGGAACTCGACGTCGTCAGGGGCCAGCACCGGCAAATCCGCGGTCGGCACCGGCACGATGCCGTGCTCGGCACAGTAGACAACCGGGATGGGACAGCCCCAGAACCGTTGACGGGACACCAGCCAGTCGCGCAGCCGGTAGTTCACCTTCCGCTCGCCGATGCCTTCCGACTCCAGCCACTCAATGGCGCGGGCCTTGGCGGTGGGGATGTCCAGGCCGTTCAGCCACTCGCTGTTGATCTTCTCGCCGGTGCCGGTATAGGCGCGCCCGGGTCCGCCGTCGGGCCCGCCGTGCTCGTCCCAGCCCGGAGGAGGTTGGACGGTCCTCACCACGGGAAGGCCGTAGGCCTGTGCGAAGTCCCAGTCGCGGGTGTCCTCGGCCGGAACCGCCATGATGGCGCCCGTGCCGTACCCCATGAGCACGTAGTCGGCCACGTAGACAGGGGCGGGCCGACCGGTGAACGGGTTGATCACCCACGAGCCGGTGAACACACCGCGCTTGGCCAGGCTCGCCGAGCCGCTCTCCGACATCCGTTCCACGTCGGTGCTGGCCGCGGCCCTCACCCGGAGGTCGGCAACTTCGTCACGGTGGTCCGCCGTGGTGAGGGCATCGACCAGCGGGTGCTCGGGGGCAACTACCGCGTAGGTCATCCCGAAGGAGGTGTCCGGCCGGGTGGTGAACACCCGAAGCGAGAGCGGCTCACGGCCGTCCGAGCCGTCGCGCCCCTCGACGAACAGGTCGTACTCGGCTCCCTCCGACCGGCCGATCCAATTGCGCTGCATGGTCTTGACCCGCTCGGGCCACTCGAGGTCGTCCAGACCGATCAGCAACTCGTCCGCATACCGGGTGATCGCCAGGAACCACTGCTCGAGATCGCGCTTGACCACCAGGTCGCCCGAGCGCTCACACGTGCCGTCGGCCAGTACCTGCTCGTTGGCCAGCACCGTCTGGCAGCCGGGGCACCAATTGACCGGGGCGCTGGCCCGGTAGGCCAGGCCTGCCTCGAGCAGCCTCTGGAAGATGACCTGGTTCCACTTGATGTACTCGGGGTCGTGGCTGCGGATCTCCCGTCGCCAGTCGTACACGGCCCCGAGCGAGGTGATCGACTGCTTCAGTTCGGCGATGCGGGCGTCGGTGAAGATCCGCGGGTGGGTCCCCGTCTTGATGGCGGCGTTTTCGGCGGGCAGCCCGAACGAGTCGAATCCGAACGGGGACAGCACGGCGTGGCCGAGCATCGTCCGATGGCGCACCAGCAGGTCGCCGAAGGTGTAGTTGCGCACGTGGCCCATGTGGGCCGGGCCGGAGGGGTACGGGTACATGGTGAGCACGTACCACGGAGGCCGGGGGTCGTCGGCATCCACCTCGTAGAAGCCCTCTTCGGCCCAGAATTGCTGCCACTTCTTCTCGATGTCGACGACGTCGTAGGCCCGTGCCATGGCTCACGATGGTACCGGGGCGAAGGCAGGCCTCCGCTCCCGGCGCCGAGACCCGTGGGCCCGGAGCCGGCGGTTCGTGAGGGTCAGACCTTGGCGACGATGCCCGAGAGGGCGCCGCCCAGCTTCGAGGCGGCCCCTCGAAGCGAGGACACCACGCCGTCGAGGTTGGTGACCTCGGACGCCGGCGGGACGGTGACCGATACCGGGGTGCCGTAGTTGGAGAGCCCGACGGTGACGGTGGTCGTCGCATGGGACTGAGAGTTGCTCGAGCCGGACAGCGACGAAGAGGTCAAGTCGCCGAGGATGCCTCCGATCGTGGCGTGACTGGTGTCGACCGTCACCGAGACCTGCCGCAGGTAGCCGTCAGTTCCGATCCACACCGTCACCGGGACGGTGGTGGAGCCGAGCTGCTGCAGTGCCTTCGCACCTGGACCGACCGCTCCGGATGCAGACGACTGGGACCCGTTCTGGAGATGGGCGGCGACCGAGGCCAGGGAGATCGTCGTGCGGTACTCCGTCGTCGGCATGCCCTGGAGGTCGACCGACCCGACCTTGGTCACTGGTCCCCCGTAGGAGCCGAGGAAGGCGAGGACCTTCGCCGGATCCGCCAGGGCGGAGAGCGATAGGGAACCGGACGATCGGGTGTTCAGCGACCCGAAGCTGGCCAGGGGGGTCTCGAACCAGGTCGTCCCGTGGAGGTACGAGGAGAGGGCGGGGAGGTTCAGGTAGAGATTCGTTCCGTCCGAGATCAGAGTGACCGAGTCGCTGGTTCCGCCGCCGACGATGGACGAGAGGGCCGGTACCGTCGCCGCCACCTCCCCGACGCCGCGGGCGAGGTCGAACGAGCCGATTCCGGTCAGCAGAGTCGACTGCGATCCGGCACCGGTCTGGGTCGCCGACAGTGTGAAGTCCACGCTGGGGGCCGCAGCGGAGTTCGAGGCCGAGGCGGCGAGGGTTCCGTGGGCCGCAGCGGAGCCGTTTCCGGTGGAGCCCGATGAGCCGCCGCCGAAGACAGCCGCTCCGACGGCCACGGCGGCGAGGATCGACGCCGCCGCCACCGCTACGGCCATACGACTGCGTCGGGCAGGTGAGGTGGCTGCACCACCGGGGTGGTCGCCGGCCGGGCCGGCACCGCCATCGCCGTGGGCAGCCAGACCGCCCGGCTCTTCTACCGCCGCCAGCGAGTTGCCCTTGCACTTGACCAGTTCGCTCATCGGAACTGCCCCCTTCTCCGCTCTGGCGGCCCCAGGGAGCGCACGGTGCGATATCCCGTCCCGGGGCATCCGACCGCCGACCGGGTGCTGCGTCAACGGTCTTCGTTGTTCACCACTCGATCGTAGCGACGATGTTCGCTCAATTGCCGGCGGGGTACTGTGGCAATCGGGGTTTCGCCCGTGGCCGCCCCTCCCGCCTCGGACCCCCTTCTGGCAGTGGGCAGGGGGCTGATAACCTGACTCAACCTTCGGGGGCGTAGCTCAGCTGGTAGAGCGCTTGACTGGCAGTCAAGAGGTTCGTGGGTTCGAGTCCCATCGCCTCCACTCGAAGTAGCAGGTCAGGGGGGTGTGAGGCCCCGGTGACCAGTGATGACGAGGCCGCTTGTCAACTGTTTGTCAACGCAGCTTCTGAGAGTGCCAACGGAGAGGCTCAATGGAAGGGCTGGGAGACATGACGGGGCGACTCTTCGCCCGCCTCGTCGAGACGCTGCAAGCCGAGTTCGCCGCAACGGGCGCGTGCGTGGCGCAGACCGCGGAGCTTGACGACTGCACAGAGTGGCGGCGGGCAGCGCGGGTCGCCGGTCACCGCATCGGAGTGTTCGTGGCGACCGGGTACTTCGGACCCGCCGACGAACTGGTCTGGGCGAAGACCTACGACCACCCGGTCACTGACGCCGACCGTCGGGAGGCGAGGGCGCTTGTCGAGAGCGCCATCCTCGCAACCGCTTCGACGGACGGCCTACTGGGAAGAACCGAGTAGGGACCCCGACAGTGCCGCACCGGCCTCCTCGGCCATGCCGGGCAGGACATGGGCACAGATCGCCAACGTGATCGTCGGGGAGGCGTGGCCGAGCATCTCCGACACCACCTTCATGGGGAACCCAGCGGCCAACATCAGGCTGGCAGCAGTATGGCGACAATCGTGCAGCCGGATGAGGGGCAGCCCGGTCGCCTTCACCTCCTGGTCGAACCACTCCGAGATGGAGTCGGGCCGGCACGGACGCCCCACCTCGTCGGCGAGGAGGTGGCCACCGTCCTCATGCGCTGCTCCCGCCACCAACCTTTCGGCTGCATGGCTGGACTTGCGCGACCGCAGGATGGACACCAACGACGGGTCTAGTTGAACTGATCGCCTACCCGACCTGGTCTTCGGTGCCGAGTCGACAGCATGGACATCGGCTACGACGCGGGTCCGATTTATCCGAACGACTCCGGCGGCGAGGTCTACGCCCTCCCAACGCAGCCCGCACAGCTCTCCACGGCGCGGACCACGGGTGAGCAAAAGCGACCAGGCGAAGGCCATCCGGTCGATGGCGGTGGACTGAAGGAACTTGCTCGCCTCTTCGACAGTCCACGCCCGCATGACCATCGACTCCGACTTGGGCCGGGCGTAGTCGGCAATCGGGTTACGGCCTTGGAGTCCGTCCTTTGCCGCCCACCCACACGCCGACTTCGACACCCCGACCGCGAGCTGAGCGGAGCAACGAGAAGAAGCCGCGACGGGTGGTGCCGGGGACGAAGGTCATCGTCATCTTCGCCCCAGTCCCAGAGGTCGGGCTCATTCGGGTCGGGCGGTGCGGGACCTACTGGCGTGGGTATCGACCAAGTGTAGGTAGTGCCCGGACCACCGGAAGCGATTGCGGTTCAGGGACCCCACGGTCGCCATCGCCGTCCTGGTTGCTGGCCCCTCTGTCAGCGTGCGATTCAGGACGTGGTCGCTGCTTCTCCGCACACTGATTTCATGGACAACGTCGATCACCACGCCAACGCCATCAGGGCCGAGTCAGGGTCGGCTGGCGCATGGTGAGCTGGCCGCGTGTCGGTTACTCGGACGGAAGAGGCGGGTGCCACAAATGCTTGCGACGGCCGATCTAAGGGGAATATGGGGCCAATATGCCCGCCTGATTGGCGCGTGCCAATAGTGCGCTAGACCTAAAGGCATCGTCGGGTCAGAAGTGGGTTGGGGGGTCTTCGCTCAACTGGCCCGACGAGGGCAGGGGAAGGAACGATCCAGGGCCGCATGGTGAGCCGAGGGCCGGGCTACCGGGTGGACACCCCAACGGATTGCCCCGAGCCCGTGCAGTGGGTCGGGCGGGGGGTTGTCGGCCGCAAGCGGATGAGGCTGTGGTCATGCGGCCGACACGTCGAGGGGCTGGTGGATCTCCGGCCGGTTGCTCCGAGGTCTCCGCTGCGGGTGCAGAAAGTTAACGTTACGTGACATTAACGTGAACGCAAGGTAAACTGACCGCATGGACCGCACTCTTCCGCATGCGCAGGGCTGGTACTGCGATCCGTACCTTCTGCACAAAGCCCGTTGGTTCTCTGACGGGAGTCCGACGGCGCTGGTCCGGGATGATGGGGTGGAGTCAAGAGACGCCCCTCCGAGTACCCCTTACACCGGCCAGCCCGAACCGGCTGTAGAGACTGAAGGTCCATTGATGCACTCTCACCTCAACGGGAGCCGATCTGATCGAGACTCTGGGTTGAATGCGGTCTGGGGGATCTTCGTAGCTAGGGGCGGAGACTGACCGGACTCATTGGCCCGATGTGTCGCACTGTCACGGCGGCGGCACCTTGCTCAACGGAGCATCAGTGACCTGTCAGATCGGTGCCACTCCGCACAGGAACGAGCGTGTGCCTCTCGAGGGCTAGGCGTGGGGATCAAGGCAGGGCGAGCCAGGGCATACGCAGCGTAAATAGCGTTGCGATGACCTCCCGTCTGTTCACGTGGCAGTGAAGGAGCGCCAGTGGGGATCTTTGGGAAGAGGAAGGCCAGAGCGGCAGCTCCACCCGCCGTCAGTCGCCTCGACACAGGCCGAAGATCTATGGCGCGACGACGAGCCACCCAAGATCTGAAGGGAGCAGACCTCCAAGGTGCGGATCTGAGCTGGGCCGATCTCAAAGGGCGATCCCTGAAGGGTGCCAACCTCGCCAACGCCGACCTGTCGATGGCGTTACTGCATGGCACCAACCTCACCGAGACCAATCTGTCGGGCGCGAACCTGTCCACGGCCGACATGAAGCGGGTTCGTTCAGGAGGCATCACCGGTTCACCGAACGGTCTCCCCTACTACTGGCTCATCGCAAACGGGTACCTGGTAGGTCCATCCGCGAATCTGGCCAAAGCGGACCTCAGCGGAGCCGACCTGACCAATGCCAAGCTGTTCGGAGCCAACCTGATGGGCGCGGATCTCAGCGGTGCGGATCTCAGCGGTGCGGATCTGTTCGAAGCTGACCTAACGGGCGCGATCCTGGCTGGCGCCGCCTTGGCGGGCACGGATCTGAGTGGTGCCAAGCTTGCCGGGGCCGACCTGTCACACAGGGTCCTGCGCGGTGCCAGGCTCCACCACGCCGACCTGACCGGAGCCGACCTGACCGGAGCCGACCTCACGGGAGCGGGCCTGCGCGGTGCCAATCTCAGCGAGACCAACCTGACCGGCACTCTCTTGGCCGGAGCCGACCTGACCAAAGCCAAGCTGACCAATGCCGTCAAGGTCGAGGTTGTATCGGACGAAACGACGACCTGCCCCGGTGGGAAGCCAGGCCCCTGTTGGTAAGTACAGGACCCGGGGCCAGTGTCCCCACTTGAATCGCGACCGGGCCTGGTGGGAAGAGAGGCCCCAGATCCGGTCCGACCGCGGGGCAAGACGCAGGGTGGCGGTCCAATGACCGAGCCCGTCACCCGCGGCAATCGCCTCTGACGCTCCATGGTGGGTTGCCACTGAGGACAGGATCGCGCCTGTGCCCCGCAAACGCGCCAGACGGGGGTTAGATGCCGGATCCGTAACATCGGTAGGCGGATACCTGAGTTACGACTGGCCGGCGCTGCAAGGTAACGAATGGCCGCGCTCCTAGTGGATAGCAGCCAGTTTCTCCACGCACCCGCTCCCCAAATACGGCTCTACTGACACATCCGTGGGCGCCGTGACCACACCCTGACGCGAGCAACGCCAGCCCCCGCCTACGTTTTCGGACTGTTCGAAGGTTCGAAGACAAGGCAAGGAGGATGGCGTGCTCGGT
>Ga0181523_10000934_pt1 | contig 32365 bp, 30 predicted proteins | sample PEATcosm2014_Bin_43_FD_119752 | JGI IMG/M metagenome (GOLD analysis project Ga0181523, IMG submission 119752) | Peatland microbial communities from MTU Mesocosm Facility, Houghton, MI, USA - PEATcosm2014_Bin05_30_metaG | ecosystem: Environmental > Terrestrial > Soil > Wetlands > Peat | place... | reverse complement strand
GCGCACGCTACCACCTCAAAACCGCCACTTCTAACCCGAGCAATCTGCCAACCAGAACACTGAAGAGGGTCGCAGGATACAAATAATGCCTGTATCTGCTCGTTTTTCCGCAGCCTGCTAGGCATGGCAGCTGGCTGAACCAAGCCGAAATCGCCATCAGCCTGTTTTCGCGGCAGTGTCTGGGCCGGCGCCGGATCGGCGATCGCGCCTCTCTGCGGAGAGACCCGGGCTTGGGGCCGTCGTATGAACCGCCATCCCGTTCCAATTCAATGGGAATTTACCCGCAAAAAGGCGCGAGCCCTGTTTGACTACAGAATCACGCGGTCACGGTACTAGCCAGATATGCCCAGTAGCTGCTCATGCTCGGGATGGAGGAAAGTTGCCAGGTGCAACCGGTTGAAACGTAGGCTGCGCTGATACAGAGAAGCTGTACCTGAAAGTTGCTGGAGGCCCAACGTTGTTCTGTGAGGTGTCGGTGCCCTGCATGGTCGCAGAGATCGTGTGGCGCTTATCAGTACAGGTAGGCGTTGAAGTTCCAGGCCACACCAGGATAAAGTTGTTGAATGGTCCCATAAAGCAATACATACCGCCCTGGCAGAAGTAGTGACCAGCATACGGGCCGCTGGAAACAACGTAGCTGCCTGCAATGTTACTCTGGCCCGGGCTCGGAGCCTCGCTGTTGTCCGAGGTGTATTGTACGGTGACGCCAGTGCTTCCGCATGACATTTTTCCGTCAACAGGGTTACTGCAAAGCTGTCCATCCACCGTGATAGATTGAACCATGAGATACGCCGGAGTCGATGAACCGGAAATCCACTGGTTGCTTATCGCGACAGGCGTCATGTGTCCTTGCCACATCGTTTGTGCTGCCGCTGCCGGGTAGGTTGCCCAGGTGAACGTTGAGCCTGTAGGCAGCAGCGTGCTAAGTTGCAGGCCGTTGCTCTGAGCGTTACCCCACGGTGCAATGCTGGTGTTGGGATCGGTACGTTTGCAGTTCTGTCCAAAGCTACCGCCATGCCCCGGACCACTCCCACAAGATGCCACACTCAGCAAGTAGTTGCCCCTGCCTCCAGGCATCAATCCGGTGACAACGCCGCAATGTGACGTAGCCATCGTTGAGTCGTAGTATGCGTAGTTGTCCGCCATGGGAGAACTCGCACCATTGATCTCCCAGTAGATCTCGATCAGAAAGTCACCAGCCGACGGCGTCGTAGCGCAAAGCTGTGCTTTTGTGAAGTCATTCTGGTACGGATAGGTGAAGCTAGTGATGCAAACATTGCCGGGTGATTGTGAACCAATCCCCGCGCCCTGGTTACCGTTGATACAGCTTTGAGCGTGTGTCGGGGATGAACCCAGACACAGCAAGCCAACAAACATCAAAACCGTTCCCAGATACGTCTTCATTATTTATTGCCTTTCAAATAAGAAAGTGGCTCCGCTAGGAGCCACTTGTTCGCTTCTGCTAAGGCCTCAGCCGACGAAGCGATTAACCAGGTCGGGTAGGGCACGCCCTTGAGCTCAGGAAACTGCTGGACGTTCCGGTACCAAACAAATCCATCTGCCACGGTAAGACCATCGGCAGACTTCAACTGCGCTTTAATCCCCCGATTGATGGTTGGTAGCGAGGTAGTGTGTCAGCGACGCTCGGTTCAATCAACGTCCGCTTCTGGACGACGATGGGCAGATTTCAGCCTCAGTAGCGGTCAAGAAGGCGCCTATCGAACGGCCGCAACGGTGTTGAGTTCTTCCTGTAGCTTGTGTAAACGCTCAAGCTCGTCCTGCACGGCGCTGGTGCCAGCGGCCATAAGCGCTCTGGCCTTTGAAAGCGCTTGCGCGGCGGAAGCGCTCACCTCACGGAGCAGCCTGCGAACGTCGGATTCAAGACGCAAGCGGCTCTCCACCATTCGCTGTTCCACATCGCCTTGCACGCGTGAGGCGTTTGTGTCTAAGAGCTGCTCTAGAAAGTTCGCAGCGTCCTTTTGCACCCAGCCACGGATGTGAAGAACCCCCGCCAGGCAGTCGACCACATACAACATTAAAGAGGCTGGCCGCGCGATGGTAATCATATCGTGAAAGAAAAATCGCGAGCGGGTGCGGAAGTCATGTTCGGCGTCCAAGGATTTTGGCAAGTGAGAGAAGTCGGCCGCCTGTTCCTCGGAAATTCGTAGCAGCAGTCCGTTGACCAGATTTATGAAGCGCTGCGTCACCATGCCATAGAGTTCCTCCGCCTGCGCCTCCTCCGTGTCCAGCCACGGCATGACATGACGCCGAGCGACAGACTGGGCCATGGCCATTAGCTCGCGTCGCCTGCTGGGACCAAACGAGGTGGCGACAGCGCAAGTCTCGCGCTTGAACTCTTCTTGTGCGATTGCCAAAACCTGCTTCAGGAATTCCTTGCGGCGACGAAGCAGCGTCATCGAAAGTCTCATCTGCTCAGCAGAAAACAGCGCTCCCAGGTCTCGCAGCGATTGTTCGGCCTGGCTTACGGTCTGCCGGAGATTCGCAATTCTCTGTTCTGAGTTAGCGATCGGTTCGCTTAGCGCTCGGAGGCGTTCATCGATCGAGCGGTGCAGCGAAGCCGAGAATCTGCGCACGCCACGCTCCGCCGCCGAACGCGTCATTGCCTGAGCTGACTTACCGGCCAGGAGTTCGAGGTTTCCAACCAGGCTGTTCCAGTCATCGGCGGTCGTAGACTTGTTAAGCCTGTTGAGCGCGCTGACTTCATAAATTGTGCCAACAGGTCTCTTGAGACGGGCCTCAAGAACTTTGGTGGCAAACTCTGACGCCTGTTGCCGTTCTGTGGCCGAGACCCGGTCGATTTTGTTGAGCACGATCAGAATCTCGTCGACATTAACGGCCACGGCCTCGATCAGCGCCAATTCCTCCCCGGAAATCGGCGGGTCGGCGCCGACGACCAGGATGGCAGCATCGATTTGCGGTATGAACTCGTTGGTGGTTTCGGTGTTTCCGGAGAAGACAGACCCAATCCCCGGGGTGTCAACCAGGCACATTCCACTGGCAAGCAAGGGCGAAGGCAGAAAGACCTCCACGCCAGCGACTTGCTTAGAGTTTTCCGGGTTTAACTCTTCTGAAACATACTGCGCCAGGTCTTCCGGACGAACTATCCGCCAGCGTGTGTCGATAAGAACGCGGGCCGCTCGTGTATCTCCGTAACGCAGCACCGTAGGCACGGTGGTCACGGGCACTACTCCAGTTGGGAGTATCTGCTCTCCTACGAAGGCATCGAGCAGTGTGGATTTGCCTCGTTTGAATTGACCAACGCAGGCGACGAAGAAGCGCCCTTCCTCGATTCGCGAGGCAAGCTGCCGCACGTCGGCGCTAACTGAATCCTCGCCCAACTGCTCCGCCATCACGCGCAGTCGATCCAATGCTTGCGCGTTAGAAGACCTGGCAACCGGGGCTTGGTTGGGAATCGGTACGTCTCCTGCGTTGTGCATCTTTTGGTTCGCTCAGCGAGCTTCCATCGACCGGTAGACTAACGACGCATCATCGCAATTCTGTAATCAATGTAAAGCGGCGCGATCTTGATCTGGTTCTCGTGCGAGTACTTGGGAGCCTTGGCCATGTGGATCATCTGGAGCATGGATCCGGGATTCCCGTCGCTGTATTCGACAATCCTATCCAGAAACTGTTCAAGCTTCTCGGCCGTTAAACCTTCTCTCTCGGCATAGCCTGCTGCAAAACGACGTGCAAGGTCGAGCTCGAAGTTCCGGAGCGCGAACCTCTCAGCTCGATCAGGAAATAGGGGTAGAACGAATCCCACGTCCTCCATGTGCGCTGAACGCGATACCGCGACCACCGGGACGGACCAGTTCAACATGAGTTCGCGAATTGAGGCCGCCAGTGCCTGTGAAGGCTGAACAAGGTGATCCACGATCACCAGAAATTTCGAATCACTCAGTGCATCGCGTACCAACCCCTTGAGGGAGACGGCGGTTTTTGCTTGCAGAGACTCCGTTCCCGGCAGACACGACTTCGTGATGACAGGATTCTCCAGTTCGAGCAGCGACTCCGCCAGATTTCGGTATAGCGACTGCGGGGCTGGATTTTGCGGACTGTACAAGACGGCAGGGAATTCCGGGAGCACGAGCCGCAACAGCAGAGTTTTTCCGACGCCTGCCGGGCCGTGAAAAAGGAACGAACGCCGAGCCGCAAGTTGCTTGCGCAATTGCTCCAGCTCCTCGTCACGACCAAACATGGCGGATCCGCTGATGGTCAACGCGGCGTTCACGCCGGAAGCGGAAAGCGTCTTGCGTCTAGCCATCATGGCTGTGGGTGCTGGCCTTGCTGGTGTACGTACTTGATGATTTCAACGTCAGACATCGCGATAAGTCCTTCCGCGACCATTTCGTCCAACGCTGGAATCAGGCGCTTGATGTTCTCTTCGGTATCGATGATCTGTACCAGGATCGGCGCATCCGACGAAAACCGGAGCAAATGCGAGCGGCGAATGATGGTGCTGGCGCCATACCCTTCAATGCCGCGATACACGGTGGCGCCGGCGATGTCGAGCTGGCGGCATCGTTCCACAATTGCCTGGTACAACGGGCGTCCTTCCCACTGATCGTCCTCCCCGAAGTGAATGCGCAACATCTTGGCCTTACCTTCGAGTTTCATTTCCGTGTCTCCTGCGCCTCCGGCAGGGGCTCAGCGTGCGAATACTTGATCACGTCAACATCGGACAACACCACCATCCCCTGTTTCACCATCTGATCGAGTACGGGAAGGAAAGCCCGAAGCTTTTCTTCGATATCAACGACGGTAAGTAAGATTGGCGCATCGTGAGAAAGATTGAGGGTTGAGTCCTTATGGATGCGGCGATTGGCGCCATATCCCAGGATGCCGCGGTAAACCGTGACTCCCGCAATGTCATTCGCCCGTAGCGCCTGCACCAGCGCTTGATAGAGAGGCTTGCCGCCCCAGGTGTCGTGTTCGCCAATCAGGATGCGCATCATCTTGGCCTGTGACTCGAGCTTGACGGCCGGCACATCGGGCGCTTGCTTTTCTCCTTGCGGCGCTGGCCGAATGACACTTGTATCGTGAACTTCGATTAATCCGTGGCAGGCGATTTCGGCTAGTTTGGGCAAGACCTCCTGCACCCGCTCCGGCGTCTCGATGAATTCGATTTTGATAGGCATCTGATCGGAGAGCTCCACCAGGCGGCTGGTGTGGAGTTTATGGTCAGTTCCGAATCCGGCGATGCCGCGAACCACGGTGGCATCGGATATTCCGCGAAAGAACAGGTAATCGAGGATCGCGGCATAACAGGCGGTTCCGTGATAGGTCTGACCTTCCATCACGTACACTGCCACCTTCTTAGCTGGTCCCGTAGTCAGCACTTTTCCTCCTGGCGTGTAATGCGTGGCTGAGACACCGCAAACTCCGCGATGCAACCGAAAATGCGGCCCCCACCTTGTCTCATACCAGTATCCTTCCCAAAGCAGCCCCAGCCCATACCGCGATGAAACCCACAATTACGCTGAGAGCAACATTCAACAGCCCGGTAATGGCCTGGCCATCCTGAACCGCTCGGAGTGTCTCATACTCGAAGGTTGAGAAGGTTGTGAACGCGCCAATGAATCCGATTGGAATCAGATAACGCCAATACGGGCTGGCGGTAGTCCTGGCGAGTAAGACCAGGACTAATCCAATGAAGAAGCATCCGCTCATGTTGATCACGAACGTGCCGTACGGAAAGCGAGCTCCATAGCGACTTCCGATGTAATTTCCCAGCTGGTACCGGGCGATTGCACCAAGAAAGCCGCCAACCCCGACCATTACATATTTCAGCAAACTTGCGATCCTCTCTGTCTGTATATAGCCCTATCGAGAAGCGATTGCTTCACTGCTTCTTGTGGCCGAATCCGCGCGTAGTGTCCCCGTCCATTTCCCGGTTTGCTAGCTCTTCCACTTTTTCCCGCTGGTCACCTGAGCCGGGGCTGCAGTACGTAGCGATGCAGTTCTTTCACGGCAGACTGCAGCTCAGTGACGATTCCATTCAGGTCGGCCGCGCCCTCCTGCGATACCGCACCGTATCCCCGCATGTAGCGTGGAGCGAGCTCGGCAATTGCAATCTCAACAAATGTCAGTCCAACGTGGATTGCATGTGATGCGGAGATGTGCGGCTCCTCCGGACCCAGCGACTGGGTAGCTAAGATCTGCAAAAGTTGTCCGCGGATTCGCGCAATGTATTCCTCAATGGTCTTCCGCTGCTGGGGAGTGACATCGGCGGCGTAGCTGGGAAAGACGCTCCTGGACGCCGTCGCATTCATGGTCTCTTCAATGTCTTCCAGCAGCTTATCGACATGCTTGCAGGTAATCAGCAAGCGCTGTCGCTGGTTCGGATTCAGCGTGATGTGGTCTTCGTCCAAGGCTCTTTCACCGACTTGATCGAATGCGCCAGTGTCAGTCAGTGCTGGCGTCCGGGCAGTTATTCATCGCTACTTCACCAACAAAACGGGGCAGTGCGCATATCGCAACACTCTTTCAGAGACCGATCCCAGCATAATCTTCTGAAACAGCGATGTGCCCCGCCGTCCGACGATAATCAAGTCCACCTGCTCGATCTCGGCGCGATGGATAATCTGCTCCCCAGGATGGCCCACTACGATATCCGTTGCAATCTCAACCCCATGCTCCCGACCCCGCTCCACCACGCGTTTCAAGCCGATCTCAAAGTGCTCGCGGGCGTCATCCAGTACTGCCTCGACTTCGACTGAGGTGGCCGGTTCGGGGAGCCTGGCGACGGCGAGCACAGAAATGGCCGACTTCTCGCAGACGCCAAACCTGATAGCGAGGTCGACGGCTTTCTCCGCTAATGGTGATCCGTCGTAGCCGACCAGGACCTTTCGGAAATACGGCGTTTGCATGTTCAAGGGCATGAGTTCCTCCTACTCTAGCTGCGCCGACACTGCGGAGACTTGGGGTGCGCCGATTTCTCGACGAGATTCATGCTCCGGCTTGGGCAGCAGGTGTCGCGGTAAGAATAGCGCGTTCGCAATAACCGTTGGAATCACAGCCGAGCCGATCACCGTCGCGACCAGGTGGGAGTATTGGGCCTGACTGATGACATTGTGGTTCAGTCCAAACAACGCCGAAATCGTGCCAAAGGTTAACCCGGTAGACATCATGAGCGTGTAATACAGTCCTTCCTCGCGTTGGTAATGGAAGGCCTTAACAGTCGGGAACAGACCCACCATCTTGGAAAACATTTTGGCGAAGAAAAGCACCACGAATACCATGGGAGCGCCGACCAGGGCTGGCACGGACACGAATGAGCCGGCCCGAATGCAGTAGAACGGAGTCAGCAGCCCGAACGTCAAGGTTCGTAGCCTGCGGACCAGAGTGTGATCCTTGCCCACCGTGCCGGCCAGCACCATTCCAATCATATAAGCTGGAAGAACAGGTTCGCTCCCGGCCCATACCGCCAAGCCACCCATTGCAAAGAGAAAGAACAGCAGGAACTTGGCTTCCAGCTCAGAGACTCTCCCTCCGTACTTGGCAAAGAATCGGGGTGTCAAGAAGGGCAGCAGCGTGAACACGCCCGCGCAAACGAGCACAAAGACCAGAGTTCGGTAGGTGAACGGTGAAAAGATCAGGCCGAGTGCAATCACGGTCCCGAGGTCGTTGACGAAGCAAGCAGCCAGAATTGCCTTGCCGAAGTCGGTTTTGTTGAAGCCGAGTTCGAGCATCACGGCATAGACCACCGCGACTGACGTGGTGCTGAGGGCCACTCCAGCTAACTCGCTCGCCCGCCAATTCCAGTGCAAGACGTAGTAAGCGATGAGTGTGCAGCCGATGAACGGCCCAAAAAATCCCACCAGGCCCACGCCCATTGCTTCTTTCCATTTCGTTCGAAAAATGACCGGGTCGAGTTCCGCTCCGGCAAGGAAGGTCAAGACGATCGCGCCGGTACCGGCGAGGAAACCGATCCAGCCGGTCTTGGCGCCCAGTCCGCCCTGGATCAGGAAGGCCCCGATGATGAGTTGAGCGACTGTACCTACGACGATCTCCGTCAATGCGGTCGAGATCCTGAACCAGATCGCAAGCAGAGTGGCAAGCAGGGCGAGCCCAACCCAAAGCGCTGCCAGAACCCAAACGTTCTCCATGAACGGTGCTCCTAAGTTATTTCTGGAAACTTGCCGGGGACATGACTCCGCGACAAGGCTTCTCGTCAGGAGTCATCATCTGTCCGGAAATTTGGCAGGACAGCGGTTGGGGTGAACTCCTTCACCCGTTACTAGCGTCCATTAGAAACTCGGATGTGAGACGAAGTCAAGACGGTCCAATCAGTTTTCCGGGTACCTGTTATGCACACACCTCGCAACCCTTTCGTCTGCCTCATCAGCCGTACCTCTATAATCGTGGGAGACCTACAGCGACAGCCTCGGCTGCCCAATAAGCCTGGCCACTCGCTGTATCGGTGGACAGCATCCGTTGCTGTCCTCAAGAGAGGTTGAAGATGTTCGCACGCAATGCCCATTTCCGCGTTAAATCACTCGACATGGCTGCCGACTTCGCCCGGACACTGGAGAATGAGATTCTTCCGTTACTGCACAAGCAAGAAGGCTTCAGGGGCGAGATCACGTTGTCGAATCCCGGCAATCTGGAGCGGATTTCAATCAGCTTGTGGGAGAACAAAAGCAATGCAGACGCTTATGATGCCAACATCTACTCACAAGTGCTGAAGATTCTTTCCAAGGTGATTGAAGGGACGCCTAAGATTCGGACGTTTGAAGGCGTCGCCTTAAACCTCGATCACGGCAGCGCAGCCGAGCGTCAGAGTTCTTGATTGCTCTTCGTGGCGGAGCACTCGCAGTGCGCCCTCCACGAGCGCCTGCAGTTCGTCCTCGCCCGGATACAAGGTTATAGGCGCGATCCAACTTACGTATTCGGTCAGCACCTCGATCAAACGCTGTGAATGCGCCATGCCGCCGGTGACGAGCAGCGCGTTCACATGTCCGTGCAGAATGGCGGCCATCGCCCCAATCTCTTTCGCGATTTGGTAGACCATCGCGTCGAACACTGTTTTGGCCGTTGCCTCACTACACGCCATGCGGCGCTCCACTTCCATCAGGTCTTTGGTCCCGAGATAGGAGTACAGTCCGCCCTCGCGGAAAAGCAGTCCTTCCACTTGCTTCTGTGTGTACTTGCCGCTGAAGCAGAGATCGACCAACTGCATTACCGGGACGCCGCCGGCGCGCTCCGTGGAAAATGCCCCTTCCTCGCGCGAGTTGGTCACGTCGACCATGAGTCCGTTTTCGTGCGCGGAAACCGAGATCCCACTTCCCATGTGCGCTACGATGAGCCGCAACGATTCGTACGGTTCGCCCCGCTCGCGAGCATAACGCTTGGCCACAGCCTTCGAGTTCAGCGCATGCGACAGACATTGCCGCTCCAGCAGCGCCGATCCCGACAGGCGCACAAACTCCGGCCATTCGTCCACGCTGACCGGATCGACGACATAGGCTTGTACTGCTGCCTTCTGCGCGATGTCGTACGCCAGAAACGCGCCCAGGTTCGCGGCATGTTCACCGCGCCGGGCCAGTCGCAACTCCTCCAGCATTTCCTCGTTCACGACGTATGTTCCGCCGGCCACTGCGGGCAGAAGACCACCACGTCCTACGACTGCATCAAGCTCAGTGAGCTTGTGTCCCGCCTCACTCAGTGCAGCTTCAACCTGAGTGCAGCGAAAATGCTGTTGATCAAGAACGGGCCGTCCACGGAACTGCGCCATCTCGGCGTCGGAGTGCCGGATGTTAGCGGCAAAGTCAGGACGCTCGTTGACGTACAGAGCCATCTTCGTCGACGTGGAGCCGGGATTAATCGCGAGAATCCTGAACTCACTGGCTCGCAAAAATCACCCCCAGAGCGATAGAGTTCACCTTGTCATCTACACTCTCCACGCGCGATGGAATGAGGATTGGGACCTTCGCGCCAGCCACAACGTGGGCGCACTGCGAGCCGCCCAGATACTTCACGGCTTTCCCCAGAAGATTACCCGCCTCGATGTTCGGAACCACCATGCAGTCGGCGTGACCGGCGACCGGATGGACGATGCCCTTCGCCTGCGCCGCGGACTCCAGAAGTGCACAATCGAGCGCAAGCGGGCCGAAGATATCCGCGTCACCGAACTGGCCGGCTTCTCCCATCGCGGTGAGATCTCTGGCGTCAACACTTGAGGGCAGAGATTCGCTGACTGCTTCCGTGGCGCTCATAACCGCGACCTTCGGGCGCGCCAGGCCCAGAGAGCGCATGACCGCGATTGCATTCTGCACGATCTGCTTCTTCTGCTCCAGGTTCGGCAGAACATTCAGCCCGCCATCCGTGATACCAACCAGCCTGCACTCGCCCGCAAGGTTGTCTTCATAGAGGAGCACATCGCTCAGCAGACGTCCGGTTCGCAACCCATGCTCCTTATCCAGCACCGCCCGCAAAAGTTCATCGGTGCGGAGATGACCCTTTAGGAGGATGTCCACTCGTCCCTCCCGCGCCATCTGTGTGGCGACAGCTGCGGCGTCATCGGTGGCGATAAGCTCTGCCGACGCGATCAACGCAGAGAGCCCGAGCGCCTCAGCCTTGGCTCGGACTTTCCGCTCGTTGCCAATCAGCACCGGAATGGCAATGCCGAGTCGCAGCGCGCCGTCGGCTGCTGTCAGGGGAACCTCGTCGTCAGCCACGACGATTGCAACCCGTTTGGGCCCCAGCGGCTGGGCGCGATGGCGGAGTTCGACGAAGTTGGTTACAAGCCGTTGGATGGGTGCAACAGTGCTGGAGACCATGACCTATCGTCCCCCAAGCGAGCCAAGCATTGCAGTGAGGCGGATCACAATAGCGCCGGCGTCTGTCCGTCCGTTTGCAGACTGCACTTCAGACCATGGTTAGGTCGCTCAGCGCTTGGTGACGGTAACCTCTGCAGACGCCGATTCTCGTGGGTCGGCTTTGCTGGTTGCCAGCAGATGATAAGTTCCTGGAGTGCGCGGCGCGATGTAGACAGCCAGCGACGATACCGTGCCGCCTGCGGCTTTGGCTCCGCGATTCACAACGCGGCCGCCAGCGTCGCCTTCCTCCACCTTCCATCTCACCTGGGTATCGTCCGTGCCACTGACGGTAGCAGAGAAGTCGAAGGCCTTTCCCACGACCACGTGGGCGCTCTCCGGAGCGATCGTCACAACCACGGATGAAGTCGCGGCGGTAGTCTTGCTGGGCAATGACGAACGTAGGATCCACACGGCAGCGCCAGCCCCCGCCAGGAGTAGAACAATCACCAGGATCTCCAGCACCGGCAGGCGCGATTTCCGCCGAGTTCCGTCAGTGGAGCGATGCATCTCACTAGTTAGACCCGGTGCGGTAGTCTTACTGGTAAGATTTTCCTCTTCAGCCTCACTGGCAAGACTATTTGTGGCGTATCCAGCAAAGGACGGAGGCGCAATGTTCGCAGCCGGGTCCGGGGCCGGCGCTGGGGTATCTGCGGGCAGCTCCGTTCCACACCAGTCGCAGGACAAGTCAGTTCCAGTGTTTAATCTGCGACAGCGTGGGCAGCGACGGAATTGCCGAACCGTCGGAGTGGCCTGCGGGGGCGGTGGCACAGATTCTTCACGTTTGAGATCGGGTGAAGCATCGGGACTTCCTGTGATGTCTTCCTCTTGCATGGAAGGCGGCGGGATGTGCTCATCCTGCTGTTGCGGAGGGTCGCTCTTCGACTCCGTGCGCACCGGCTCCGCCGCGGGCAGGGACGTTTGATTCTGCGCGTGGATCAGCGGCTTCTGCATTTCGACCGCTGCGGCGGCCGGGGCAATGGACATTACGGCGCCAGCCGTCGAATTGCCGGAGGTTGCGGCGGACTCAAAGGGCTCCGGCGCGATAGGCGCGCCGCAACCGCTGCAAAAATTATCTTCGCGCTGGATGCTTCGACCGCAGAGTTTGCAGAACATTGGCCACACTTTCACTACTGCGCCTGCTGCTGTGTGAGCAAAACCACATCCGTATTGTTGCGCCCGCGCGTTACCGCCAGCTGCTTGTTCTTCCAGTCGTAGTCATAGTGGTAGATCAGCAGATCATTGAAGCTGGTCATTTGAGTCACGGTTCTGGTGCCGATAGGTTGCAGGATGATGTTCGAGACGCCTTTCAGCGTAACCGGATAATACAGCGCCTGCCCGTCAGCCGAGTACTGGAAGAAATTGGAGATGGCAAGCACGGGCGGAAAGCTCTTGACCGGCAATCCTCCCTGCGCGGGAATAATCGAGATCATAGCTTTGAAGTTGACGCCGGTGCCTTCCGTGGTCAGCGCCGCAATCTGCTGGCTATCGGGCGAAAGCACGCCAAAATCCACCACCTTGTCGCTGATCGCTTTGGGCTGGCCGCCGCTGAGCGGCATCTCCATCAGCGTCTTCTTTCCTTTTTGGAAGGTGGTATAGAGAAATGACTTGCTGTCGGGTGAACAGGAGGCGTTTTGGTCGACGTTTCCTTTAGTCAGAGCAGTCGCCGAGCCGCTCTGCAGATCCAGCCGCCAGACGTTAATCGCTTTGGTTTGCTTGTTCGGCATGGAAAACAGCGCATAGGCGCCATCGCGGCACACCGACAGACCGGACATCGGGAGGTGCTCCTGATAAATGATGCTGCGATTGCTGCCATTACCGTTCATGATCGCGATGTGGCCGTCGTAATCCATCGCCACCAGGCGCCCGTCGGGCAACCATCCCACTCCAATGTCGCCGTGGTTGTCGACCAGCTTCGCGTTGGCGCTGCCGCTGGCATCGGAGCTCATGGTATAGAGCCCAACCTCCGGAGTTATTTGGATGGCGACGAGTTGCTTGCCGTCCTTGGTGACGCCGAGCGTGAGATTGCTGTATGAGTTGAGATCGTTGGTAATGCGATGCAGCTTCCCGGCGGCGATAGCGATCTCGCCTACTTGCCCATTCCAGTCGCTGGAGAGATCGTGGAAGATGAGGACCAGGTCCTCGCCATCCGGCGTCCACACCGGCTTATGGAGAATGGCCGTACCGGCGTAAACCGTTTTTTCTTTTCCGCTCTCAGGATTGAGCAACACCACGCGTCCCAGATTTTGGCTGCCGGGATCGAGCACGGTTGCGGCGATCGACTTGCCATCCGGAGACCACGCGGGATCGGCATATCCCGGCAGGGCAAGCTTGGACAGCACTCGCTCGCCGGTTCCGTCGGCGTGGGCGATAATCAGGGTCGAGCTCGCGTCCGTAGAGCTGTCGCGCAGATAGACCATCTGCTGCCCGTCGGGTGAGAAGCTGACCGCGCTGTCGACATCATCGGCCAGCTTGTGCGGAGTGCCACCGAGCACCGGAATCTGGTAGAGAAATCCAACGCCCGGATGCTGAGGGTCGCCGCGGACGAAGTAGAGGAAGTTGCCGTCGGGCGAGAAGGTCAGTCCGGAGTAGCCCCCCTCCATCGGAGCCATGATTTGCGCATTGCTGCCAGTGGCGACGTGCCGCATCCACAGACTTTGCTGGCCTTGTCCCTCGTCGACCGCATTGACAACATATTTGCCGTCAGGGGAAATGGTTGCCAGCACCGCATGACCTGAGTTCGTGAGCTTCTCCATGTTCATCGTCTGGAAGGGAATCGGCCCCGAATCCCCGCGCCACTGAACAAAGCGGGTGTAGAAGCCATAGATCCCAGCGCCGACCATCAACAAGCTGGCCGCCAGGATGAGATTGGTGCCACTGTGACGCCGCTTCGCGGCAGTCACCGTTTCGCTGGCAGGGCGCTGCGCCGCGCCACTGCCACGGCTCGCGGGAAGGGAAGCTGCTGCGATCCCAGTTCTCGAGCTTTGCCCCGAGCTATCGCGCTTCAAACGCTTCAAGTCGGAGCGCAGCTCGGCCGCACTCTGATATCGCAGATCGCGGTCCTTCTCAAGTGCCTTGTCGATAATCTCTTCGAGCTTGAACGGAATGTCAGGATTCAGTTCGGCCGGCGGACGCGGATTGCGGTCGAGAATCCCCTGGAAGATGACGGCAGAAGTATTGCCGTCGAAGGCAATCTTGCCAGTCGCCATTTCGTAAATGATGCCGCCCAGCGAAAACAGATCGCTGCGGCCATCGAGTTCCTCGCCGCGCGCTTGCTCGGGGGACATGTAGGCGACCGTACCTACGGCCATTCCCGGCGTCGTGAGCATCAAGGGCGCAATGGTTGGTGCGTTGCCGGCAACCGTTTCCAGCGCTGCACGGCGATCATAGGTCAGTTTCGCCAATCCAAAATCGAGGATCTTCGCCTGCCCGCGGCTGGTCAGAAAAATATTCGCCGGCTTCAGATCGCGATGCACGATGCCTTTGCCGTGCGCCACATCCAAGGCGTCAGTGACCTGAATGCCGATGTCGAGAGTTTTGTCCAAGTTGAGGGGATGGCCGTCGATCGTTTCGTCGAGGCTCTGGCCTTCCAGCAGTTCCATGGCGATGAAGTGCTGTCCCTCGCACTCCTCGATGGCGTAGATGGTGCAGATGTTGGGGTGGTTCAGCGCCGATGCGGCGCGCGCCTCTTGCTTGAAGCGCTCAAGGGCATTGGGATCCTGTTCGAGTTCGTGGGGCAGAAACTTGAGCGCGACGTGACGGCCCAGCCGAGTGTCTTCCGCTTCGTACACTACGCCCATGCCACCGGCGCCCAACTTCTTCAAGATGGTGTAGTGCAGAATGCTCTTGCCAGCCAGGGTCTCCAAGGTGAACTCCAGGTAACTCGACTTTATTGCTACCGGAAGGCAGCGTCAAGGTGGGGGATGGCTGCAGCTATGGTTCATTACAGCCTGGCTTGCTTAATGCGCCAGAAGGCCTTCGGGAAGCGCCCGTGAGCCCGCGCTACTCTTCGCCAGCAAATGGGCTTGCTCGCGGGCTGCTCGTGCCTCGACTTGGCGACCTGACTGATCCAGAGCTTGTGCCAGCAGCCCATACGCGACCTCTGTTGGCTTGGCTGCGTTGGATCGCTTGAGGTCGTCGATCGCAAGATTCAGATCGCCGGAGCGGATTGCCAAGACTCCCAAGCCGAGCCATCCGCGGTAATTGTGAGGGTCCATCGCAACCGCTTTGTCGAAGTTCTCCCGCGCGTGGGCATTGTCGCGAAGATCGAGATAGACCAGCCCTTTGTTGCTGAACAATTCCGCCCGGCCTGGGCCGTCCGGTGTAATGCTGATCATCTGATCGTATCGTGCAATAGCTTCCTGCAACCTGCCTTGCTGGTGGTCATAAACGGCGATCTGCAAATTGCTCGTAGGGTCGGAGGGGTAGATGGCGAGGGCTGCTTGAAAGTGCTTCATGGCCTCTTCGGTCTGGCCGCGGTCAATCAGCAACAGCGCCAGATTGTCATGAGCTACGTAGTTTTCGGTGCTGGCCTCGATGGAGTGAGTCCACAACTTCACATTGTCATTCCAGTACGCGAGCTGATGGTGAGTTACTACCGCCAACGCCAGTATCACAATCATGCCGGCGCAGCGAAGCAGAATGACGGGAACATGCTGGCGCTCGGCCAGTTCGGATACTCCCCAGCAAATCATCAGGAACAAACCAATGAATGGCAAGTAGGCATAGCGGTCGGCCATCGCCTGATTTCCGACATGGACCAGGCCGATCATCGGGACCATCGCTCCCAGGAACCAAAGCCATCCCACCAGCAAGTAGCGGCGGCTGCGGCCCATGACCGCCAGCGCCGTTATCGCCAGCAGCAGCGCCAGCGCGGGTATGACTTGGGACCGCGGCAGGACTTGCCAGGGATGGGGATAGATAGGAATAAGATTCGTGGGCCAAAAAGCCTTGCCTAGGTATCGCACGTAGGCGACGATCGCATTGGTCAGCCGGATGGAGAACGGATAAACCTCCAGCGAGACCACGGCGCCGCCGGCCTTCTGAGCTATCACCGTGACTACGGCGCTGGCCGCGCACATTGCGAAAAGCGGGATCTTCTCCTTAACCAGCCACCAGAACCTGCGCGGCGGAAGAAGCGGCACGGTTAGCGTTCCAGAAGCGCGGCCATCGGTCTCAGCCGCCATCCGTTGCAGCGGCCAGTAGTCCCACAGCAACAACAGAAATGGAAAAGTGATGATCTGGGGCTTGGACATTAACCCCATCGCAAACAGCAACACTACAATAATGTAGCGACCCACTCGGAACTCTTGTGCACTGCTGCTTCCGGCGATAGAAGCCTTTGCCGACGTCCCAGGAAGCCGCGGCGATTGCGTCTTCAGGGGCGATTTGCCGCCCGGCTGCGAGGATGCGTACCAACGGTACGCGCCCAGTCCCAGCAGGAAAAACATCATGCTGAGCAGGTTCTTGCGCTCCGAAATCCAGGCCACCGATTCCACGTTGACGGGGTGCAGCGCAAACAATCCGGCGACCATGGCGCTGCGCCCAACGTAACCTGTCGCCCGCAATAGCACCCAGAACAGCAGCAACACATTCAGCACCTGCAGCAGCAGGTTGATAACGTGATGACCGCCCGGTTCCAACTGAAACATCTGGACATCAACGGCATGGGACAGCCAGGTCAACGGATGCCAATTGAACTGATAAAAGGTGGTGAAGGCCCACGAAATCGTGTCCCAATCCAGACCGGACTGGATGTGGGGATTGTTGACCACGTAAACCATGTCGTCATAGTTGACGAAGGGATGGTGGCCGACGGGGAAGTAGACCGCGACCGTCGCAACCACCAGGAGAAGTCCAAGGACGAAACGTTCTTGCTTCAGCGATGCCAGCCAACTTGCTCTTGGCGCGGCCTGAGTCGTCTTGCTGGTCCCCTTCTTAACCGCGGAAGCCTTGGTCCTCACTTGTCCCCCAAAACAGGCCGATCACTGCCCCGTCGCGCCTGCTGAAGACGGAGCGTTTTGACTTTATTGTGCCGCCAGAGCAAACGTCAAGGAGGACAGGCGGACCGAATCGATGCGCAAGCATTGCCGCATCAAACGCTTGCGGAGTCCTAGCAGGCTTGCGATTTTGGGCGGGATGAGACGGTGGAGGCAGACTCTTCGCGCTCCGTAGTGCGGGATCCTTTTCCTGTGCTGCCGGGAAGGAAGATGCTGAAGCAGGTTCCGGTCTCGCCCGTCGTTGAACTTTCTACTTCGATCCGGCCACTGAGTTTGTCGACGATGCCTTTAATGACCCACAGGCCTATGCCGGTGCCCTGGTCGCCCTTGGTGGTGAAGAAAGGTTCGAAGATGTTCTGGAGATTTGCCTGAGGAATGCCGCATCCGGTATCGCGAACCTTCACCACGACCTCGTTCTCGCCGGCCTGTTCGATGGCCAGCGATATGCGCCCACGCTGCCCGATGGCATCGATGGCATTGGTGAACAGGTTGGTGAAGACCTGCCGTAGCTCGCTGGGGAAGATGGTCACTTCTCCGGTGATTTGGAAATTACGTTCCACCTCGATTTTCGCGGCCTGCAGGCGAGGGCGGTACATGGCGCAAACGTCGTCCAACAACTCGGAAAGCCTGGTGACGACGGGCAGCTTGGTCTCGCGATGCGGCGCCAGCGTCTGGCGGCTGATGTTGGATAAGCGGCGAACCTCGCGTTCGGCCAGGTCCACCAATTCGGCTGAACTCTCGTCGAGCGAAGAGTTCTGCTTCAGCAAGTGCATCAGGTTGGTGAGCGCGTCCAGAGGGTTGTTGATCTCGTGGGCGATGGTTGCGACCAACCGGCCCGTGGCCGCAAGTCTTTCTGAGCGCCGCAGCGCCTCTTCCAATTCGTCGTTGAGCTTTCGGATCTGTTCTTCGGCCAGCTTGCGTTCGGAAACGTCGCGAATGGCGCTAGTGACGAAGGTGCCAGCCTCGGTAACCAAGGGGCTCAAGCTTATTTCGACAGGGAACTCGCTGCCATCTTTTCGCAGCCCAAATAGTTCAAGCCCGACGCCCATCGGTCTGACATGCGGATCGGCGAAGAAGTCTTTGCGATGGCGCGGATGCTGGCCGCGATAGCGCTCCGGAATGAGCATCTCGACCGGCTGTCCGATGAGTTCAGAGCGCGCATATCCGAACAGCTTTTCGGTTTGAGCATTGACCAGGGTGATTTTTCCGTGGTCGTCGACGATTACCATGGCATCGGGAGCGGCCTCCAACAGCGAACGGAATTTGTCCTCGGCCTTTTTTCGCACAGTTATGTCTCGAATTGCGCTCGCCACCAGTACCCCGTCAGACGTCTTGATCGGGCTGAGACTGATTTCGAGTGGAAACTCGGTGCCATCCTTGCGCAGTCCAAAGAGCTCCAGGTCTTCTCCCATTGGCCGCTGGCGCGGATCCGCAAAGTACGATGCGCGGTCATGGGTATGCTGCGCGTGAAAACGCTCCGGAACCAATACTTCCACAGAGTACCCCAGCAGCTCCTGCCTGGGATAGCCAAATAGTTCTTCGGTGCGGGAATTGACCAGCACAATCTTTCCGCGCTGATCGACAATCACCATCGCGTCGGGCGCGGACTCCAGCAGAGCGCGAAACTTGTCTTCGGCCCCCTTGCGCGCGGTCACATCCCGGATCGCGCTGATGACCATGGGGCCTTCCGGAGTCTGCATCGGACTGAGCCTGATCTCGACCGGAAATTCCGAGCCATCTTTGCGCAGTCCCAATAGATTCAGGCCAACTCCCATGGGCCTAACATGAGGATCGCCGGAAAAGTAGCCTGAACGGTGTCCCGGGTGCTTGGCCCGGAAGCGCGGAGGAACCAGGACCTCGACCTTCTGACCAACCAGCTCGGAGTGCGCATAACCGAACATCTGCTCAGCCTGTGTGTTGGCGAGCACAATGCGGCCTTGCCGGTCGACGACCAGCATCGCATCAGGAGTGGCGTCCAAGACCGCGCCGAAGTTCGCTTCAATGGTGATTTCCATGGCTCGCAGATGGGATTGTATACCGGCTTGTCCAGCTTCCGCCTTTCAGATTCACATTGGTGCGAACAGTAGGTTTTTGGGAGCCTCTGCGCCAGGGGAGTTGCATACTCAGGTTCAGCGCAGTTAAATCCTGCAGAATCGTGATGCAGCGCACTTTTGCACATGCCGTTCTGCGATATACTGCGCTCGGAAACACAAATCTTTTTCTGAAGGTCACCCACCAGCATGACGGCAAATGCAGTTGAAGTCGCCCCCACTACTGCGGACTTCAAGTCCCTGGAAGAAAAGATCCTGCGCACGATTGAGCTGTTGAAGTCGGCGCGCGATGCCAAGGCGGTCGCCGAGCGCGATGCGAGTCGGCTGCGCAAAGAGCTGAACGACCGCGAGGAGGAACTGGATACCGTGCGCCAGGAGCTGGTCGCCCTGCGCCGCGAGCGCGAAGAGGTACGTACCAGAGTAGAAAAGATGCTCGGCCAAATTGAGTCTTTGGCGCTGGACGAGTCGGCGGGATAATGGAAGGCAGTTGCCAGTGGTCAGTTGCCAGAGACGGCAGGCGGGCTGACGTTTTTGACCACTAGCCACTGATTACTGACGGGAGGCGAGTTTGAGTAAGGCGAACGGAAATGGCGGCGGTAACGTCCGGGTCGAAATCTACGATCAGACATATCATCTGCGCGGTTCCGATGCGGAGTACATCGCCGAGCTGGCAGGGTATGTGGATAACAAGATGCGTCTCATTTCGCAGCAGGCGGCGACGGTGGACTCCCTGCGGGTGGCAGTGCTGGCCGCACTGAACATTGCTGATGAACTGCACGTGCTGAGGCGTAAGTACGACTCCATTGCCAGCGACTACAACGAGCGTGCCGAACAGCTGGAGGGAGCGCTGGACGAGGTACTCGACGAGGGGCGCAGGGCGGGATGAGGACTAGTGCTTCCACCGCCGTAGGCGCTCAATAATTTAACCTGAAGTTCAGCATGTGCCAGTTCAGTAGGAAGAACGCGTAACCCACGCAGCTCAGCATCAGTAGCGTATTCCACACCTTGGTCCAGAACCACAACGTCCCATCGCGCCACGATCGCACGCAATAGTTAATCGCGATCAGCGTGCCGATCACTCCCAGCACTCCAATGATCTGCAACAGGTGCAGCTTCAGATCAAAGTGGCTGCTCAACAGGCCTATGTTGTCTTCCGCGGACATAAGCCAGGCCGCAAATCCAGCCAGACAGACCAGGTTGAGCGCGCAGACCCATCGCATCCAGAAGCGCAGCCTGCGGTACTGCGGCGTCAGTTCGGCACGATAGCGATAGTGTGAGCGCAGCATCGCGTTCAGCGGCCAGAACAGCAAGGTCAGAACGAAGATGACCGCCGCAAAAATGAGGATGCCCAGGTTGAGATTCTGATTCTTCAACACCGGAACTGGCTGGTACACGAAGAAGGGCCAGTCGATAACGATGATCTGGCGGCCAGCATAGTCCTTTGTGAATGCGAGACGGCTTTGGCCGTTGACTTCGCGGAACAGCAGCGGGGCGATTTCCTGGAAATGCTTGGGATTTCCGGCGTAGTCCTTGGCGACATCGACGCTGATTGTGCCATCGGAGTTGACGCTGACCTGCGCCTGGCCCAGAGCGGGGATCACAGCCGCAACGGTTGTATCCGACCGGCGGCTGAGCCAGTACGTTCCGGTCACCGACTTCGCATCCTGCGCGGCATTCGCCACTTGCTCGCCCGCTGGGGGCGTGTAGGGGAAATAGCGGTTGAGGAAACCTTCCCACAATGCCGATCGTCCGGAAAACTGAGGATTTCCCAAGCTGTTGTAGGAGATGAAGAAGCCGATGTGGTCGTCGAGCATCAGGTGCATGTCGCTGTGGAACCACTGCGTGTCGCCAGCGTGTCCGATGATGCGATGGCCGTTGCGCGACTCCTCATAAAAGCCATAGGCCATGCCGTTCATCGACGGCACCAGCCCGAACGCGCGTGAGTGCATGAGCTGCGCGGTCTCCGGCTTCAGGATGCGGGCGCCGTTGTATTCGCCGTTCTGCAGGTGGGCGATGATGTAATGCGACATATCTTCTGCCGTCATCGCCAGGCTGCCGGCCGGCCAAGCCTGCACGAACTCGAAATCCTTGGGCGGCTGCGACTCCTTGTTGTATCCCTGCGACATCAATGGTTTCAGATTGGCAGGCAGCGGCTGGCGAAACGTGCTATGGGTCATGCCCAGCGGTACAAGAATGTTCTGCTCGATGTAGTCGTCGAACGGCATGCCGGAGACGCGCTGCACGATATAACCGGCGAGCGTGGCTCCGTAATTGGAGTATGCCGGAGTCGTTCCCGGCGGGAAGATTTCCTGCGGCATATGGGTCTGCACATACTGTTGCAGCGGGCGCATGTCCGCGGCGTTGGCGACGAACAACTCCTTCAGGGTCTCCTCGAAACCCGGCGTGTGCGTCATCAGGTCCTTCATGGTGATGGGCTTGCCGAAGGTCGGGGGGATCTTGAAGTCGAGATAGTCGTTCACGTCGCGGTTCAGGTCGATCTTGCCCTGCTCGACCAGTTGCATCACAGCGGTCCAGGTGAAGGTCTTGGAGATGGAACCCGGCCGGAAGAGCGTGGCATCGACGGTGACGGGCTTCCTGGTCTTTACGTCGGCATAGCCATAGCCCTTGGCGAAGAGCACCTTGCCGTCTTTTACGACCGTGATCACTGCGCCGGCGATGTCATCGCGCTGAACTTCAATGGGGATGAAGCCGTCGAAGAAGGCTTCAAGATCTTCCTGCGTGAGTTGGGGCGTGACCTGTGGAGCCGGTGCAGGCGGCGGAGCAGCTTTCTCCTGGCTGCGATGCGGCAGCACGTGCGGCTTTTGTGCGGTTGCCAGAGTAGACGAGAAAATGAGAACAGCGAGAAGGCCAAAGAGAACAACTGGCTTGCGTCTATTCATAAATTGCGCCATGAATGGAGCGATAACAGAGTACTACGCGGACGCCAGCGTGAGGTCGCAAGCAAAAGCAGCTTGGGTGGGGCACCCGCAAGATGTTAAGGCTGGGGCACCCGCCCTCAGTGCTCGTCCTCGGTGGAGAAGAAATCAGCCATGGGCAACCCGTCGGTAGCCCAGCCCAGATTGGACGTCGGCAGGCCGAGTCCCTGCGCCGATTGGGAACGACTGTCCGAACTCTCCGACTCGATGCGCTGATCGAGTCTCAAAATGGGAATCGATGGTTACCTTAGTTTTTCCCAGGGTCGTTTTCTGTTGGTGTCCTAAAGGGCGTTGAAGTAGCTTGGTAGGTTGGGCCGCACCGGCCCACTCGCCGTCGTGAAGTGTGGCGGCGGGATTCGTTCTTTGAAAATCAGGGTGCGAACCAGGAACCCGAGGAAGGAAACTTCGGGATTTCTAGGAAGACGGGTTCGTCCAAAGTCTGCGGCTAACTCCTTATTCCGCAATGCCTTGTAATATATGCTGTTTGTTTTCAATATTTTAGAGAGGTAATTATCCCTTGACAACAAGTGAATGATATGCGAAGATGTCTGTCATGAACCGCAGACAGACGATTCCAAAGCACTTACGATACACCTTAGACCAGTTCAAAGCCGAATACCCCGACGATGATGTTTGCCTTGATACCGTCATGCATCAGCGCTATCCCGGTGGTGTGACGTACTGCCCTGACTGCGGCCAAGAGCGCAAGCTGTACCGCGTGAGCGGTCGCACGGCCTATGCCTGCGAAGCGGGCCATCATTTCTTTCCGCTTGCGGGGACTATCTTCGAGAAATCCACCACTCCGCTGCACATCTGGTTCTATGCGATGTATCAGATGGGCTCGACTCGTTGCGGCATTTCCGCGAAGCAGATTCAGCGCGAAACCGGAGTGACCTACAAAACCGCATGGCGCATCTTCCGCCAGATTCGTTCGTTGCTGTCCGAAACTGACATGCAACTGGAGGGATCGACGGTTGAGATAGACGAGAGCTATATGGGCGGCAAGAACAAGAACAAGCACCGCAGCAAGCTTCGCCAACTGCGCGGGCGTCCGGCTGGCGACGATGATAAAACTCCAGTGCTCGGGATGGTTGAGCGCGGAGGCCGCGTGATCGCTTGTGTTACTCCGAATGTCAAAACCGAAACCGTGTTCCCAATTATCCATGAGCACGTCCTGCCGGAAAGCGTTGTATTTACTGACGAGTATTCGATTTACGACAGATTGGCGACTCCGGCTAACGGTTATGTCCACCGCAGAATCAAGCATGCTGAGAAGGTGTACGTCATGGGCGACGTTCACACCAACACCATTGAAGGATTTTGGAGTCTAGTGAAGCGGGGCATCAGCGGCGTGTACCACAATGTAGGAAAGCAGTATCTGCAAACCTACTTGGATGAATACAGCTTCAGATACAATCGCCGCGACTGTGGGAACCTGATTTTCCACGCGATCTTGGCGAAAGTTTCCGAGCGGGCGTGCTCGAAGCCTTCTGCACAAGTCGCAAAAAATCAGCCCGTGTAAATGGGCGCGTGTCACCCTCGGTTTTCTTGGCGGATTGCTTTGGGTGACTCGTCGGCATAGATCAGCGCTCGTGTCCTCAGAAATGAGGATGCGCCGATGTGTGTCGAAAGTCAAATTTCCCCGAGTGACTATATTCGAGCGATGGTTTGCGGATACCGGGCAGAAATTCGTAAGAGGAAAATGCTCGTGATACTCAATGCATACGTCGATGACAGTGGAAGCGACGAGAGAGCATCGGATTCCCCCGGCGTTTTTATGCTTGCTGGCTACATGATGCCAGCCGAAGCCTGGGGGAAGTTCTCCGACGAATGGGCTGCTGAACTGGTGCGAGAGCCCGGTGTGAAGTGTTTCAAAATGAGTGATGCGGAATATGGGGATGGCTACTTTCAGGGGATGAGAGAAGAGTTCAGAAAACTCAAGGTAAACGAGCTAGCGCAGGTAATTGACAGATTCAAAATCAAGCCGCTATCTTGCCACTTTGCATGGGAGGACTATCGTCAGATTGTGAGAGGCCGGGTAAATCCCAAACTCGACAGCCCCTATTTCTTGCTCTTCTACCAGATCATAAAACTCAGCCACGATCTACAAATCGAATTGAATATCTCGCACCCAGAATTTGGTTATCACAAGGTCGATTTCGTCTTTGACGAGCAAGGCAAGATCGGACCAAGGGCAGTTCAATGGTATGGAGGACTCAAACAGATTCTCCCGGAACCATATAGATCGGTGCTTGGCAGCACTCCAGTGTTCAAGGATGATGAGGATGTCGTTCCTCTTCAAGCTGCCGATATGCTCGCGTGGCATCTTCATCGGCATTTAGAGAGACCGGACGAGCATCGGCCAGTGACTGAAATTATCGCCCAGTACCACATAGGGCGCATTCTCCAAAAAGAAGGCTTGGCCGACTTTGTAGAAAACGTGAAGCGGATTGATCCCAAGCAGTTGGATGAAGCATTTTAGGCCGGATCGTCAAAGAAGTCGAATACAGGTTTTAACCATCTGTCCGCTACTTGGGTTGGATGTAGTACGTTTTCTCCGTCTGTGAGACAGGGGTTAAGCTTGCGGTCTACCGTAAACTTATACCTTCCAGCCTTGGCCAACTTCTCACTGTTACACTGTGGCCGCAATTCCCACCGCGATGCTTGGACGTACATACCAGAGCGAACAATTTCCAGCTTCACAATCGGCAGAACATTCGTTTCTACGACGAGTTTGTTTTCGTTGTCGCGGTACGAACTCAGATGTTTAGCAGCGGGAAGACCTTCTGAAAATTGCTTCACTTCGCTTTCGACGTAATCACGTAAGTCATCCCACAGGTGCGGCGCTCCATCATTAGCCGCATCACTGGCCGCCAGCGTAAGGCGGAGCGATTCATCCGCTCGCTGTTGACGTGCCTTAACTTCTTCCAGCTTCCGTGCTGCCATGCCCATGATGCGCAATCGTAGCACCACTATTGACCATTCTGTCAATCCCCCCGGAACCTGCCCTGTCACGGTTTCTCTATTGTACTTGTTCTGCGGGGATACTTACCTTTAGAGAAATAATCGCAAGTTATTGCAAAATATGGTAGTTAACGGACGAGCTAAGTCTATATTTTAGAATATCTTAATATAAACCTTTTAGAATCAACGCATTTTTTTATTTTTTTGTTGTGGGATAACCATCCAGCGGATTGCAGTTCGATGACAGACTCGACGACGCGAACCAGGTAAGAAGAGGAGACGGAAAGCCACTGCAATGTAGTCAGTTTGCCGGCCTGATCGCCGGCAGCAAAGTTTGACATCGGGTGATGTTGCAGTGACCGCAAAGCGCAAGCGAGGTGTGCTGTCCGGGAGGCGCTGTGGTGCCGTCAAAAACAAACCGGGCGCGCGCGTGCGTTTGTTATAATCGCTGTGCCGCTTTTCGGAGCGCCCTTAGCTCAGCTGGATAGAGCGTCTGGCTACGAACCAGAAGGTCGGGAGTTCGAATCTCTCAGGGCGCGCCATTAACATTTTTCCGGTGACGAAATCTTCCAACTGATTGAAGAGACAATCGTTGTTCGAGTTCAAAATTCCTTTTTGCGGGTGGTATTTTAGGCCGGTTGGAAACAGGATATTTTGAACTCTCTGCTTCTGGTCAATATCTGCTCGTGCCCAGGCGCTGGCGATGTCAACCAGCAGCGATTTTGAGAACTCTAGCATTTCCTCAAAGGTCGCCGTCTCGCTGCCCGCTTCGGCAATCTGATTTTCAAGCGTGGCGATCTCTTCCTCAAATCTGCTGTTCATCTGCTTAAAATACGGCATGATGTTCCTGTCGTCATTCAGGTACTTCGCAAGCAATTTCCCTTGTGACTCGCGTCTCTCCTGCAGATCCGCTTTCAGCTTGCGAACCACGGCGGCGCTATCGCCTGTTCTCTTTCTCCACTCTTCCTTGAGGATGGCCGAAAACTCGATCACTAACTCCGCATCGGGTCGGAGCCGAGTCAGCATCTCGAAAAATTGACCATGCACCTTGTCGGTCCGAGTCGTTTTCACCGCGCGGCACCTGTAGCACCAGTAGTACCCGTATTTCGTGCCGTTCTCGCCCCTTGCCTCCGCTCCTGTCAACCGCGCACCGCATTCGCCGCACATCAGGAATCGGCGCAACGGGAACTCCGCCCGGTTCCGTGATCCTGGAGGACTTCCTCGACGATGGTGTTGCTGACGAGATGGATCTCTTCTTTTGGGGTCTTCCTGACTTTTCCAAGCACCGGCAGCATCTCGATCAATGCGTCCATGTCACGGATATTTTCGCGACCTAGTCCGATGGCTCCGCGGGTGAACTGCACATTGTGGGAGAAGAGCAGGCGGATGCCGCCAAGCTTCTCTTTCAGCGGCAGGGCCTGGACTTTGAACTTGACGCGGTGATCGCCGAGGATGTTTGGCCGAACGTCGGTCTCGGCCGCCGCCTGCAATTCGGGATGCCTGAACTTGAAGACGATCTCGGGCTCGCCGATGGGGAAGCCGTCCTTGTAGGGGATGCGGCGGCGCAGGATGAAAGCGTTGTTGTAGAGGCGGAAGTCATCCGTGTCGATGAATAGCACTTCGCGGATCTTTACCGGCTGTTCGATGAAGCCTTCCGTCGTGTACTTTACGCCGTGCTCTTTCGCGGGCTCCTTAAAGACCTTGCCGAAGTCGAAGAAGCTCTCGCGCGAGTGGAACTTGTTGGGCCGCAGGATGAGCTTGCAGCAGATGTATTCGGGCGAATGGATGGGCATGCCGTCAGCATACTGGCCCGGCTTGAGTTGGGGCACTCGTCCCACCCAACTCGGGGTTACAGGTTCCCTCTTTGGAAGTGGCTTGCTGTCTTTGGGGCGGCTTGGTGCGGTTGCTCTAGCCGTTGGCATAGTTGTTTCCTCAATGGCGAATATTTGCTGGAATGACAACTTTGCTTGTATGCTTTTTACCCGCTACCTGCAATTCCTCGGGATCTCCTGGCATCTTCGCCTCACCACCTGGTGAGTATAAGGACATCACGGGTAGAATCAAAGACGGCTGCCGCTTCGCTCCGTGCGGTGCCACACCCGTTCTGACTCGATGAAAAATCGCCCTTGCTTCAGTGGAGACATGGCGAACCCTTCGAAAACCCTCAGGAGCGGATTCTCCTGAGCCACGAGTAAACCAGAAAACCCGCAGTTATCAAAGCGCGGGTCAGCGCTCAACTCGTCAGCTGTTGAACAGTGGCCTAGACCGTAAACCTGGCCGGAAGTTGCCCGAAGCCCTGTTGTGGGAACTGAGTCCCGCGCTTGCATCTATTCTCGTCGGCTATGCTGAAGCGATCATCCGCAGGCATCGTGCTGGAAGTGGATTTCTTCGTTTCCTTGCCGAGATAAGTGCTGATTATTGGTGTTTTGCAGCCTTGCTATTGAGCAGTGAAACCAGGGACTGGCCTCCGGGCGTGGCTTTGACGGTGTTGCCAGTTACGATCTGCCTTGCGCTGAGTGCTTTTCCATATAGGCGTTCGTTAGCGTCTTCATCGGGGTCAAGCGAGGAACCGCTCAGTGACATGCCGGCGAAAAGTCCCTTGGCTCGGGCGTAGCTCAAGATGTCACTCCCACCTACTGAACCGGCCTTGGTGACTCCGGGACCGGCGGCTGCGGTCAAATCCTGGCCGACTTTGACCTTGCTGTCCAGAACCTTGTCAACCGCCTCAGGCGCCATGATAAGGAGAACGAAATCGCTAGCCGTGCCGCCAATCTGAAACCCGGCGCTGACGCCACCAATGGTGTACATAGCGGGTGCCGACCATTTGCCGCTGAAGTTCTTGCCTCCACGGCAACTGATCGGACCGCGACCTCCGGTTCCTCCGATACCGATAGCGAACTTCTTCACGCTGGGCAAAATGATGATGCAATCGGCCTTCGCCACTACACTGGCTGGAACGTCCTTGCTGGCGACCATTGCCTGTAACACCGTGGCGGCATTTCGGAGGCTCTGTTCGTCGTCCGCCTTATCAGCAGCCTCCCCAGGCAGGGTTAAGATCAGAAACAGGGATGTGAGCAAACAAGATATAGGTATCGTGGTCCGTGGCATTGGATTCAACCTCCCTTTTCCTCGGTTAGTCACAAAGCAAATCAAGTTAACCTGAATTTCCTTCTTGACCTCGAAAACGGCACCATTGTATATCGGCTCGCCTATTTGCGACATTGAGAAACCATGTTTCATCGACTACCCCCTGGAACGAAGACGATGCAGACAGGCGAGGTCAACTGCAGTGCCTGCGAGGCTTGCTTTAGCCGGCCGGTGCCCGGATCGATGTGAAACAGTTCGATGTTGTTCGAATCCTGATTGGCCGCAAACAACCACTTCCCGGTAGGATCGATCGCAAAGTTACGTGGAGTCTTGCCTCCACTAGAAACCATTTCGACCAGCGATAAAGTTCCACTGCCGGGCTTGATGGCAAAGACAGCGATGCTGTCAGTTCCCCTACTCGAAACATACAGAAACCGGCCATTTGCATCCACCACGATTTCGGCCGCGGTGTCCTGTCCATGAAAAGCTGGTGGCAGGGTCGAGACCGTCTGTTTGTTCTGAAGCCTTCCTTGACTCGCATCGTAGGCAAACACGGTCACCGAAGAGGCCATCTCGCCCACCACGTACAGAAATTCGCCAGATGGAGCAAAGGTAAGGTGTCGCGGTCCCGACCCGGGATCAACCGCGGCGAACTTGGGATCGTTGGCAGCCAGAGAACCCTTCTGAGCGTCGAAGCGATACACTAGCACCCGGTCGAGTCCCAGATCTGCGGAAACGGCAAACCGGTTGTCGTTGCTGACTAGTACGGAGTGGGCGTGCGGGCCCGCTTGTCGCTTTGGATTCACGCTGGAGCCCACATGTTGCACGAAGGCGGTGTGCTGGCCAAGGCGCCCATCCGGTTCGATCGGGAATACAGCAACATTGCCGCCGTCGTAATTCGCTACCAGCAAGTATCGGCCGGTCTTGTCCACGGACAGGTGCGCTGGACCTCCGCCGAGCGAGGATACTTGCTGGAGTAGCTTCAGCTTTCCCGTCTCGCGGTCAATCGCGAAGACGCTGACTGCACCGGTTGGCTTACCTTCGAACTTGTCGAGTTCGTTGACCGAATAGAGGAACCGATTGTTGGGAGCAACTGCAAGAAAGGATGGGTTATCAGTAGCAGCCACCAGGCCGATTGCGTTGGATTCTCCCGTGGCCGGGTCAAACCTATAAGCATAGATGCCCTTGCTGTAATGGTCGGTGTAAGTGCCGACATACATCAGGTAGCTGCTCTCGAGGGCGTGACTCGTGGCACAGAGGAGAACGGCGAGCAACAGAGGCGCGAATTTCCAAAGCCGCGCTGACGGCAAGCGATTCTTCATGTTTGTACGCTCTGAGTGGATTCCATTGGCGCGCCTTGTACTACCTGTCGCGCTCCTCAAGCGGCGTCTTCGCAGTTGCTGACGTAGCACTTTTTCCTCAATCCGAGATTATTGGCGGAACTTGTCTGGCTGGCAGTGACGTTCAGCCGACGGTCATGTGACGATCGCGCCGCAATTAAGCTTCGGCGAATTGGACGACGACCTTGATGTCATCGTCCTTGCGCTGCAGGGCACTTGCGAGGTTCTCCGGCCGCTCTCGTCTGGTAATCAGCCGCGCCAGCCAGGAACGGTCGGCTCGGGCCAGCGCCACACCAGCCTTGTACCAGTGCCTCTTGTTGGCGTTGACGCTGCCTACGATCGCGTTGTTCTTCAGCACAACCTCCGCGGCGATGTCGGCAGTAGGCCCGGTACTGCGGCCGCCACTTCCGACGCCCGTAAGACAGACGATTCCACCGGACGCGATTTCCTGTATCGAGTCGGAGATGACCGGTCCGACTCCGGTGCATTCGATAATGACGTCTGGATGAAAGCCGATGCTGGCGACGGTTCCACAATGGTAGGTCGCACCCATAGAGCGCACCAGGTCAGGTTTGGGTCCTGACTCAACTCGATCCAGAACATGAACATCCAACCCATGTTGCATTCCGAGCAATGCCGCAAGCAGCCCGATTGGACCTGCCCCCGTCACCAGCACGTTGCGTGGTTCCCACAAGGCACGCCGACCGATGGCGCTCACCTGTTCCCAAGCCTTGGTGACGACCGTGGTGGGCTCAAGCAGGACGCCTACTATTCCGAGAGAGCTGTCCACCTTAATCGTGTACTCCGGCTCGATCCGCCAGCGCTCTGACATGAAACCGTCAATCTGCTTGATGCCGCGCTCGGTGTACTGGCCGTTGCGGCACATGTCCCACTCGCCGACGGCACAGTTGGGGCAGGGCACGGGATCGGGACGGCGAACGATGCCGACCACTAAGTCGCCCTCCTTGAGGCCCCCAGTCGGACCAGGCTCCAAGACACGGCCGAGGGACTCGTGACCTAGCACCAGACGCGTCTTGCCGGGGGGCGCCCATCCATACTTGCCCTCAACAATCTCGACATCCGTCCCGCAGACCCCAACCGCGATGGCCTCCACGAGCACAGATCCCTCGTGCACATCCGGCTCAGAAACGCTTTCCAACCTGGCGGTTCCCGGCTTTTTCGGTTCGACTGTGATTGCTTTCATGCTATTAGCCTGTTTGCTCTAGCTACGGTAGTCATGTTTGTCTCCTTCGGCCCGCGCTATTTCCCGCCTGCGCCTTGCGCATCAGCGGCTTCTTCTTTACGCGCGAAATAAAAGTAGGCGCCAACATTTAGAGCATTGACCAACACGCCTATTACGTTCCATAAGACCACCGGCCGCGAAACAATCAACAGTCCGTAGTAGGCCCAGAGGATTTGAAAAATGCACATGATCGCTGCCATCCTTGGGTTCATGCCGGCAGTCGATCGGCGCCTCAGCATCGCAAGCAAGTCCGGCACCCCGGCAAAAGTCGTCCCGAACCCCGCCACTATGCCGAGGATCTCTGACCTCTTAAAACCGGAGAAGAGAAGACTTCGTGTGTCGTGTGTCAGTTGCTGACAGCCGCAAAGCGCAATAAGGCTTGGGAGAACAACAACAAGTATCACTCTTTGGAATCGGTTCATAGCCACCTCGTTCAAAGTTTAAGGTGCGTAGATTGGAACATTATCTTTTCACCGGCCGTCTGCTGGCTTTCAGCCCACATTGCTGGAGACTGGTCAGTGATCGATCCTCTATTCGTCAAAACAGTGCCAGCTGCCGTCTTCTTCCCCCGGCTAGATCCTTTTCCCAGGACTAGGATTAAAGTATCTACTCCCCTGTCATTTGCTCTCGCGTCATCCGAGCAAGGACTCCCGTGGGTTTTTGTAGCACATCTTCCGGGCCCACGCGGGCAAACAAATCCAGGGTACGGGCGATAATCCCCGTCCACCCGGTTTGATGACTTGCGCCCAGCCCGGCGCCATTATCGCCGTGGAAGTACTCGTGGAACAGAATGTAGTCCCGCCAGTAAGGATCCTCCTGGAACTTCTTGGTTCCTCCGTAGACTGGGCGCTGGCCGTTGGCGTCGCGCAGAAAGATGCTCGACAGCCGGCGGCCAATCTCTTTCGCGACTTCAAACAATGTCAGGTAATTTCCCGAGCCGGTTGGACATTCCACTTTGAAGTCCGGACCATAAAACGGATACATCTGCAGCAAGCCCCGAATGATCAGTCCATTGGCCGGCATCCAGATAGGTCCGCGCCAGTTCGAGTTGCCGCCAAACATACCGGTGTTCGACTCTGCGGGTAGGTATTGGACCTTGTATTCCTGTCCCCCGAGGTAAAACACGAAAGGATGATTGAGGTGATACTTAGACAACGAGCGTATGCCATACGGACTGAGGAACTCGTTTTCGTCAAGCACATAGGCCAGAATGCGCCGCAGCTTTTCCTTGTTGCACACCGTCCCCAGCCTGCGGCCTTCGTACCCGCCAATCGCCAGGTCATCGGCTGGAGCGATCTTTCTTACCACCTCTGGGTGGCGCTTGCGGAACAAGTCAATAAGTTCCCCGATGCGGGGATGTTTTGCTAGCGTGCCCGGCTCGAATACGGTTGCAGCAGCGAGCGGCAGCAGTCCCACCAGCGAGCGGATCTTCAAACGCATGGCATCGCCGTTGGGGAAATGCAGCAGGTCGTAAAAAAAACCTTCTTCGCTATCCCACATCTCATCGTGGTGCGCGCCGATGCGGTCCATGGCATAAGTGATCCACACGAAATGCTCAAGGAATCGGAAGGCGATTTCCTCGTACATGGTGGCGTCATACTCGGTCAGAATGAGCGCGATCTCCAGCATGCACACGCAATAAAACGCCATCCATGCGGTGCCGTCGGCCTGGTCCAGATGTCCGCCGGTGGGCAGCGGCGCGCTGCGATCGAACACCCCGATGTTGTCGAGCCCGAGGAACCCGCCGGCGAATACATTGCGTCCCTCCGGATCCTTGCGGTTGACCCCCTATGGTCAAGAAATTCGAATGGGTTGAAAAGGCGTGGCTTGCAGCCTCGGCTAGTCTCTTGCCATTGTCCTTCTCTACCGTCTCGATAAAGCCTACAATCCAGCTTCCCCTTAACTCG
>Ga0181523_10000932_pt1 | contig 32420 bp, 29 predicted proteins | sample PEATcosm2014_Bin_43_FD_119752 | JGI IMG/M metagenome (GOLD analysis project Ga0181523, IMG submission 119752) | Peatland microbial communities from MTU Mesocosm Facility, Houghton, MI, USA - PEATcosm2014_Bin05_30_metaG | ecosystem: Environmental > Terrestrial > Soil > Wetlands > Peat | place... | reverse complement strand
CCGAAGCCTCCACGAAAGCAGTTCCCGCGACCGAGGTTTCAGTAAACCAGATTCCACCCACCCCGGCCACTTCCGACGCCACTTCCGACGATGAACCGCTCTTTGCGTCGGGCACCGGCGCGAGCTCGTCTAGCGCGTCCTCGGGCGCCACCGACGCGGTTTCCCCGGAGGCAACGTCCCCGGTCTCGCAGGGCTCGCATGTTTGATTTCGGATTCGCGGGCAGCCGCGGCGACAATGAGAAAGAGCCCATGACCACCATGGGCTTCCTCGATCATCTCGAAGAACTTCGCAAGCGCCTCGTCTATTCCATCATGGCCGTGGCTGTCGGCTTTGGCGCCTGTTGGGGATTTCGCGAGCGCATCTACTCCATCATGGAGCGCCCCATCGTGGACGCGCTCCGGGCCAATGGCTTGCCCGACAAACTGGTCTACCTGAATCCCACCGAGCCTTTCAATCTTTACCTGAAGATCGCTGCGCTGGCCGGATTGTTTCTGACTTCGCCGTTTGTGCTTTACCAGGTGTGGATGTTCATCTCGCCCGGGCTCTATCGCAACGAGAAGCGCTATGTCGTTCCTTTCATGATCTCGACCATCACGCTCTTCTCGGCTGGTGGATACTTCGGCTACAGGATCGCCTATCCGCGCGCCCTGAAATTCCTGATCGATTTCAGCAAGCAGTTCACCCCGATGATTACGATCGGCGAGTATACGTCGTTGTTCCTGAGCATTGTGCTGGGCATGGGCCTGATCTTCGAGTTGCCGATCCTGGTTTTCTTTCTGTCCCTGATGGGGATCGTGAGCCCGGGCTTCATGTTGAAAAATTTCCGTTATGCGATTTTGGTGATCTTCATCATTGCCGCCATCGTTACCCCAACTCCCGATGTAGTCAACATGTGCATCTTCGCGGCCCCCATGGTTGCCTTGTATGGGCTGAGCATCGGCGTGGCGTGGCTGGTGCATCCCGATCAGCGCAAGGCGCGGCAGAAGAAAGCCAAGCAGGCGTCATGACGCGATTGAGAATGGCCGGATTGAAAATGACGGAACCAAAAACGACCGGATCGAAATCTCTCCGATGGATCCTGCTGGCGGGGCTGTTGGTGGTGGTAGCGTGCGACCGCGACAAGGCCGCCGCGCGGGAGCATGAACAGGAGCATGAAAAAGATCAGACTCCGGCGGCTTCCGCTCCCGCGGCGGCAACCGCTCCGGCGCTGAATCTTCCGCCCGACTCGGGCCCGCCGCCCGCCTTCGATGCCGATCGTGCCATGAAATATGTGAAAGAAATTGTGAAGTTTGGCCCGCGTCCCTTGGGCAGCGCCAATCACAAAAAGGTCGAGGACTACATTGACTCTCGCCTGAAAGGCGACCAGGTCGAGGACGACATCTTCACCGCCGACACTCCCGAAGGCAAGTTTCCGGTGCACAACATCATCGCCAAATATCCCGGCACCAAAGACGGCATCATCGTTATTGCCAGCCACTACGACACCAACTACCCGCTGCGCAAGACGCACTATGTCGGCGCGAATGACGGAGCTTCGTCGAGCGCGCTGCTGCTCGAATTAGCCAACCGGTTGCGTGGCAAAACGCGCGACGGCTACAGCGTCTGGCTGGTGTGGGACGATGCCGAAGAGGCGATGAAGCCCGACACGGAAATGCCGTTCATGGACGACAGTCTGTACGGCATCGAACACGTGGCGCAGAAGTGGCAAGCCGACGGAACGCTGAAAAAAGTCAAAGCATTCCTGCTAGCCGACATGATTGGCGATGCCGACCTCGATATTGATCGCGATCAAAACTCCACGCCCTGGCTGGAAGATGTGGTCGGAGAAGCGGCGAAGCGCCTGGGCTATCAATCGCATTTCTTCGCGCGGACCAACCAGGTGAGCGACGATCACCTGCCCTTCATGAAGCGCGGCGTCCCCTGCGCCGACCTGATCGACTTCACCTACGGATACAACAACGTCTTCTGGCACACCCCGCAGGACACAGTCGACAAACTCAGCCCGCAGAGCCTCGAAATCGTGGGCAGCGTAATGCTCGAATCCATGCGCATCCTCGACAGGATGGATCCGCTGCCGCCGAGGTGATCGGCGACCGCGTTACTTGCGCCAGCGTGGTCCAGAGATTATTCTGTGCGGCAGCCACTTTGGAGCCGCAGCCTTCATGAATAGCTGTAGTAGGTCCAAACCAAGAACCAGCTTATGTAACTTTCTTGACCGTTTTAAGGTTTGCAATGTCCTCATTGCGTGTCTTCTGCTCTCCCTTTTTTCAGCCTCCTGCGGCGGTTCAGGTTCGTCAGGGTCTATCTCGCCGCCGCCGAGCTTCTCGATTAGTGTCAGCCCGCAAAGCATGTCAATCGACCAAGGACAGGGCGGGACAATAAATCTCTCTGTAACCGAGTCGAATGGCTTCAATCAATCGATCACAGTTTCTATGACAGGACTACCGAGCGGTGTGGCATCGACACCCGCATCTCCCTTCACGGTGACCGCCTCTGGTCAAGCTGTGACCATGACGGTCTCGGCAAGTGCTCAACTAGGCGCCTCAACTCTCAAGTTTGAGGCATCAGGCGGTGGCCTCAGCTCGTCGGCACAAACATCTTTGTCCGTGACTCAGGCCCCGCCGGGGCTTCCAGACGATCGAACAACTTTCATACGAACTGACGACACACCCCTAGCAATCGTGTACGATCCGGCGCACCAGCAGCTCTTTGCAAGTGCGCTGCATTTGAATTGTGTCGATGTGATCTCCCTGGTGACAGAGGAAGTCGTCCAATGCATCCCAGTCTCAGGAGCTCTTGGGCTGAGTCTAAGCAGCGACGGCACAAAGGTGCTGGTTGGCACGCAAGTAGGCGTTGTGGCCTGGATTGATACAGGTTCGTTGCAGGTAGTCGAGCAGGACGTGATTCCTCAACTGCCTCAGGGTGGGAGCATTGTTGCTGGGCAGACGTACGTGTGGCCTGCACAAGCTTTTCAGGCAGCAAATGGCAAAATCCTCCTTTTCTCGAACTGGGGTTACACGGACCTCTATGGCGACGGCGGCGAGTTCCAGGAATCCGCTCTAGTCGAATGGGATCCCGTAGCGGAAACATCTGCGCTCCGTGCGGACTCAGGCGGGGGAGGTGTGGTCTCGATGAGCGCGGACCACTCCAAGATCCTGATCGCCGGTGGTAGTTTGTCTCTGTATGACTCCAGCACCGATGCAATCACGTTGGGGCCACCGGACACTGCCCTTCAATTCGCGGCTATGAACTCAGCCGGCACGCAGCTTGCCGTGGTGGGTGGTTCGCCACTTGTGAGATTCTACGATGCTTCGTTTACACAAGTAGGCTCGAACCCTTTTCCCTCATGTTGTCTCCCCGGGGGAGGCCCCCCGATAGGTGCCTACAGCTCTGACGGCAAGTATTTCTACATTAACTACGTTGCTCAATCGAGCGGAATACCCATTCTGGCAACAATTGACGCCACTACGTTTCAGGTAGTCGGCGAAGCACCAGGGTATCGCTCCGAGCTTGCCTCCTTTTCCTCTCCTCTGATTCACGGCTTCCCGCAAGCCGCCGACTCGACCGGACTTGTTTTTGAGTTAGCCGACCACGGCGTCGCCATTAACGATGCCACCGACATCCGGAGCTTTACAAACGCCCAGGTGACCGAGGACTTCATAATCGCCACGCCGGACGAAGGCCCCATTAATCAGGCCACCAGCACGGAATTCACTACTGCAACATTCTACTCGGTCCCAGACATGTTCTTCGGCAGCCAGACAGGCCTCAACCCAAATCTATTCAACGGTGCTGGTCAACTGGCGGCTACAGCCCCTGCATCGCCGACCGTCGGTCCCGTCAATCTCAAGGCCATCGAGGCCAATGGCGTCATGACGTTCATGCCGCAGGGGTTCGCCTATGGATCACTTCCGATTCAATATGGTCTATTGGCGGCCACTCCGCAGGGTGGAGTGACGGCAGACCTGTTTGGCTACGGCTATTCGGTCGACATTCCGGGTGCCGACATTCAGGCCAGCATAGGCACGTCAAAGGCGGACGTCCAAAGCAAGGATCTGTTTCCGTCCGAGTCTTCCTACCCATTTCCTCTTCAACACTTGGCCGTGACCGTTCCTCCGAGCACTCCGGGCGCACAAGACATAACGATAACCTCGCCGACAGGGACGGCGGTGTCACCCGGGTCGTTTCACTACCTAAAGAGCGTGACGGACTACTCGTCGCCTGACAGTTTCCATTACGTACTCTATGACTCGAAGCGTAATCAGCTTTACCTGAGTGCAGGCGATCACATCGACGTGTTTTCATTGAACACAAATAGTTTCGCATCGCCAATTCCAGTACCGACCCTCCACGGAACGCGGCTTATTCTTGGGCTCGCTGTGACGCCGGATAGTTCTCGTCTGCTCGCCACGAACCAGAGCGATCTGAGTCTGGCAATCATTAACCTAGATAATCCCGCCTCGGGTGCCGTCGCCGTTAGCTTACCCGGCCTCTCTGGGAACGCCGGGCCCTATCAAGTCGCGACGACCAGTACGAACCAAGCTTTCGTGACGATCACTGCGGGAAACGGTAGCGGCAATGGTCCAACCATCTACGACATCGACCTTTCGAGTCTGCAGGTCACAACCCCCAGCGTTTCGGTGGGCAACCTTATTCAGGGGTCAACCGACGGAACGACGGTCATCAGCGCGGTCCCCAACAGTAGTGGAGGTGCGTTGTTGTCCTGGCAAGCTGCATCGAACACTTGGCAACTCCATCTGGTAGGGGTACAGTTCTGGCAAAAAACCGCGATATCAGGAGACGGCGGCATCTTGGCGGTGAGCAGCGACCCTCTGATTTCTGCTTTCCCGTTCCCCTATCTGTTGGACTCCAATCTGAATCTGATTGCACAGATCAACTTTCCAGAGTTTCAATCCGCGCAAGAATTGTTCCTACAGTTGGATCAAACAGGAGCCCTGCTCTTCGCGACGGATCCTCTCGGCGTCGATATTTTTGACGCATACACTGGGCAACTACTTGAACGAGTGCTGCTTGCCGAACAGCTTGCGATGGGCGGCTCTTCAGTTTCACAGATCGTATCGCAGGTGATGGCGATTACTCCCGCGGGCGACCAAGTTTTTCTGCTGACTACGGCGGGGCTCACGGTGATCGAGTTGGACTCCGTTCCCATGGCGATTGCCAAGGTTTCTCCAGCGTCAGGATCGGCAGGTGCCACATTGACGGTGCGTGGATCGGGATTTCTCCGCGGTACTTCCGCGAAGATCAACGGCATTCCTGCGCCGGTCAGTTTTGAGGATGCTTCGACCCTGAAGATCATCATCCCGCCATCGGTTCATAAAGGTTCAGCTCAAGTCACGCTCTCAAACCCAGACAAATCGAAAGCCGTGCGCGACGCGGCATTCCGGGTGCGCTGAAGTCTGAGCACCGAACTGCCTACCATGCACGCCGACTAGGAGTGAACCCTAGAAGTTGAGACGCGCCTACGCCATGGATGCGAGAGCGTCGTTGAAGCGGTTAGCGGTCCTATCGACCAACTCTTTTTGCGCTTTTCAAGATTTTCATTTCTAATGCACCCCATATGCGAACTGTGAAGACCCTGCTGTTTGCTGGCATCTTCTGCTTCACCTGCCTTGCCGCCAATCCACCTGCCGATCCGAGCGAAGCGAATCTAGTCATCCAGGCGGCGCTGCAGCCTTCGTCGCTGGAAGCGAATCTGCATCGTCTGACCGATGAAATCGGCGGACGCGTCCCGGGCACGGTGGCGATGCAGCATGCGGTGACCTGGGGAGTGCAAGCCTTCACGGCCGCCGGAGCCGACAGCGTTCATACCGAAGGATTCACCATTCCGAACTCCTGGGCCGAGGGTGCGACCGAGATGACTGCGACGACGGCGTACCAGGTCGATCCCACGAAGGTGGGAGGCGGAACGGTGCTGTCGCCCTTCGTCGTCCGCGCGGTTTCGGTGGCCTGGGCTCCGGCGCTCGCCCCGGTGAAGCACGCACCGGTCGTCGACGTGGGCGACGGCACTGAAGCCGATTTCAAAAAAGCAGGCGACATTTCCGGCAAGCTCGTTCTGGTGCATACCGTCGTTCTCAAAACCTGGGACGACTTGTTCGCCGAATACTCGAAGGCTCCGCCGGTGATAGACCTTGCGGTGAAGGGGAAGGCCAAAGCCGTCGCGTTCATGGCGACGCGCGAGCACGACATTCTCTACCGGCACACCAACGCCGGCGCGGGAGAAATCGATCGCCTGCCCATGGTGATCGTGGCGCGCGAGGATGGCGAGCGCATGGCGCGCCTGCTGGCCGCCGGAAATTTGGTGTGGGCCGACCTCTCGATTCCCAACCAACTGGGCGGGCCGGTCAAGACGTCGAACGTGATCGCAGAAATTCAAGGCAGCGAGAAGCCCGACGAGTTCGTAATCCTGGGCGCGCACCTCGATTCCTGGGAACTGGGCACGGGCGCGCTCGACAACGGATGCAACGCCGCCCTGGTCGTCGATGCGCTGCGAGCCATCAAGGCTTCGGGCGTCAAGCCGCGGCGCACTATCCGCTTCGTTCTTTTCTCCGGCGAAGAGCAGGGATTGATCGGCTCCCGCGTCTACGCCTATACCCATCGCGCCGAACTCGACAAGGCCGCGGGCGTCATCGTCTACGACTCGGGCACGGGAAAGACCACCGGATTTTCCGTGGGCGGCCGCAAAGACATTGTCTACACTGCGAAGGATCTCATCGCCCCGCTGGCACAATTCGGCGTGAAAGACGTGCTCACCACCATGGAATGGGGCACCGACCACTTCGACTTCATGCTGGAGGGCGTGCCCACATTCGTCGCCGAGCAGGAGGAGGCGAACTACCTCGAAAATTATCACGCCGTTTCCGACACCTACGACAAAGTTGACTTCGCCCAATTAAAGAAGCACGTGGCTGAAGCCGCAGCGCTGAGCGTTGGAATTGCCGATCTGCCGGCGAAGATCTGGCCGCGCCTTACTCATGATCAGATTGAGCAAACCATGCGCGAATCCAACAGCGTGGAGATGCTGAAAGCCGACGGCATTTGGGATGATTGGGTTAGCGGCCAGCGAGGCAGACAGAAATAGGGAATTCCATTGCTCTACTTCTGGATTCTCTTCAACCTTTTCGTGTTCGGGATGCTGGCGATTGATCTTCGCCTGTTCCATCGTCCCGGCCACGTCATCCGGTTTCGTGAAGCGCTGCGCTGGACGGCCATCTATGTTGGCTTGGCGGCAGGGTTCGCGATGGGCCTGTATTTCTGGCTGGGCCACCAGGCTGCGCTGGAGTTCGTTACCGGCTATGTTCTGGAGGTTTCGCTCAGCGTCGATAACCTGTTCGTCTTCCTGGTGATTTTCAATTATTTCGCTGTTCCGGAAGAGCAGCAGCATCGCGTGCTGTTCTGGGGAGTGGTGGGCGCGCTGATCATGCGCGGCGTCTTTATTGGCGCCGGCGTCGGCCTGATCTCCCGGGTTCACTGGGTGCTCTACATTTTCGGGGGTCTGCTGATCTTCAGCGGCATCCGCTTCCTGGTGATGGGAGAACACAAGGTCGATCCCAGAAAGAATCCGTTGGTCAAGGCGCTGCGCCGCTTTATTCCGGTGACCAGCGACTACCGGGGTGAAAGATTCTTCGTCCGCAAGCCGCAGGAGAACTCGCGCCTGTATGCGACTCCACTGCTGGTCGTGCTTCTGGTCATCGAAACCACCGACATTGTTTTCTCGGTCGATTCCATTCCGGCGATCCTGGCCATCACCCTGAATGCGTTCATCGTCTACACCTCAAATGTTTTCGCAATTTTGGGACTGCGCTCCATGTACTTCGCGGTGTCGGGGCTGATGAAGGTGTTTCGCTTCCTGCACTACGGGCTGGCGCTGGTGCTGATTCTGGTTGGCCTGAAGATGCTGGCCGCCGACCATTTCCACGTTCCAACCCAGGCCATGCTGGCGGTTGTGGCAGGAGTGCTCTTGATTTCAATTCTGGCTTCGGTCGCGTTTCCACCCAATCGTCCGGAACAAAAGTAAAAAGTAAGCAGTCGTGAAAAAGAAGCGGTCAGAACTTCAAAGTAAAGAATAAGGCGGAAATGTCCATCGTCCAGTGTGCCAGAATCAGTGGTGGCAACCGACGCAGGCGCAGATAGATCAGCATGAACACGATGACTCCAGGCAGAAACGCGAGGAAGCGCCAGGCCACGTATCTCCAGTCCAGAATCAAAGGAAAGAAGCTGTGCTGGAGCGCCCACCAAAAGCCAACGATTACGAGGGCCTTCCAACGGCTCCCGGAAAGCACCTCGATCCGAGGCAAGGCATAACCGTTGTAGGTCATCTCTTCAGTCGGCGACCACACCAGCCACCACGCGGAAAGACTGTACACGACTCCCCACAGTGGCAGAACCCTATCGCTCAACATGCCGGCAAACGCTGGGGGCTGAAAGTTCCGGAACACGAGCCAACTGGCCGCCGGGAAGCCCAGCGCGAAAAAAGGCGAGACCAGCAGAAAGCATCCTACCCCCACGAAGAAATCGCGTCCCCAGCGGAACCGAACTCGCCCAATCAAGTCGCGCAGCCGGATTCCTTCTTTATGCGAGTAGGTGGCCATGAGAGCCAGGCAGCCGGCGTCGACGATGGTTCCGTAGACTGACCACCATTTGGCCGCGCCGTTCCAAGACCAGGAATGAAATCGCAACCATGACAGGCACGCGGCGAATGCCTGCGCGGCAATCATCAGCACGCTGCGGCCCACCACTAGGATCAGCGGCCCGGTCCATGTAACGCGGCCTGCTGTGGCGCGTTTCGTGAGCGCCGATTTCGAGTTGGCGTCTTCGGTTTGGCTAGACACGGCGGCGGCGGCATCGGCGAAGTTTTCGATCTCAAGATCACTCATGAATGGACCGCAAATAGTACCATCTCACGGAAAGCGGTGATTGGGGGCATATGCTGCTATGGAAATTTCAATGCTGCAAGTGTCCCTTCTGTGCATTTTCTTTCATCTGGAGACGTCCGGCGCGGTCGATCTGGCCCGTAACTCCATCGTGAGCAACAGTATGCCGGTTAATGGGAGTGGTCCTCGATTTGCCAATTGGAGTCTTGGAGCAAACCGCTAAGCTCCACAGGAAGGCGCAAAACACTCATGCAATGTCGCATCTGGCCTGCGATTCTCGTGGCGGTGCCGGCAGTTGCTCTGGCGGTGAGCACTCCCGCGCCGCGTGCCCCATCGGCAACGCTGGCGCAGCGCGAGAGCCAGGTATCGCGAACTCTGACCCGCGCTTCCCAGTTTGTCGACGTGCGCCACATCAGCTCGCGGCCAGACTGTGAAGAGGTTCGACCGCCTGAGGCCCTGACGACGCCCGATCCGCTTCTCACTCCGTCGGCCCACGGCAAGAAAGTGAGAGTCAGCTTCATCATTGGAACCGACGGACGGGTACACAGTCCGCTCATTCTGGAGAGCGCGGGCCTCGCCGGCGACCGTCATGTGCTCGATACTGTGCGCACGTGGAGATACCGTCCCGCAACCTGCAACGGTGTTCCGACCGAGACCGAAGGCAAGATCGAGTTTTCCAGCCGCTAGCGGACTTGATAGCGCGGGCCCAAGCCACTGGGCTAGAATGACGGCAGCCGCGGAGTGACTCGATGCAGCGGCGGATTTCATAGCGCAGCCCGATTCGGGGCTCGACTTCGTGGATTGATAGCGGATCGACTTAGTGGATCGGTTTCGTGGATAAAGACAAGAAAAATCCCATCGCTTCCGGTGTGCCCTCGGATACGCCTGAGCCGAATCCTGAGATGGACGAACTCTTCCGCAAGCTGCAGCCTGAAATGCGGCGTCCCAAGCCCAGTGCAGACGCAATTGCAGCCGCGCTCGAGGCAGCGCAACGTCTGGCCTCCGAAGCCGATGCGGAACAATCCGCGGATGACGCGCTGCAGGAACTCATCGGCGACTCCACCACCAAGGCCTGCAGTGTGTGCGGTCACCACAACCGCGAAGGCAACAAATTCTGCGGCATGTGCGGCATCTCGACAAGCGAACCTGCCGGTGGGGCATCTCCCGCTCGGCAACATCGTCCGCCGTCGCGCGAACTCGCGCTCCCTCAGGATTTATTTCTCGATCACGAGCCCGAAGCCCGACCGGCAACTACCCGGCCGACGGGGCAGGAAACTCACCACTACCATCATCACTATCATCACCACTATTTTCCGGGCGGGGAAGAGATGGCAGCGCGGTCGGCGGCCGATCCAATGCGGGAATCGGCGCGGGACCCGGCGCGGGATTCGATCAGGGAAGACAAGATGCGGCCGATCGCAGCGCTGCGCGGCGATATGAGCCGCGCCGAGGCCGCCGTGCGCCGGATCGCGCACGAGTGGGTGCTGGCCTGCAACACCAAGCATCTCGACGATCTCCTCGATCTGTACGTGCCCGATGCTCTGGTGCTGCGCTCAAATTGTCCGCCAGTGCGGGGCGCGGCGGCGGTGCGCGAGTTCTTCTTTGGCGCGCTCGACGCCGGGCTGGGAGAAGCGGAAGTCGAACCGTTGCGGGTGGAAGTCGTCGGCGACCTCGCATACGAGGCGGGACGCTGCAAGGCTCTGATTCCCGGCGCCGCCGGCAAACGCCGCGAGGAGCGCGGTAAATACCTGTGGGTGTGCGCGCGCCAGAGTAACGGCGAATGGAAACTGGCCGCCGATTGCTGGTCCAGCGATCTCACGCTCAGCACGCAGGAATCCGACGTTCCACAAAGTGCCGGAGTCAAGACCACCCAGCCCCGCAAAAACTCTTAATCCCGTATGGGGATTGGCTGGTGTCTAAACGGGTACTGTGTGGGGACGGGCGCCTTCGCCCGTCCCGCCGAGCGCAGCGAGGCGAGCCTTGGCACAACTCTCTACGCTGTCACGCCTAATTTCGCCAGATTCTCATGCAACTGCTCTAGGCTCTGCATCTGAATGGTGTGCATGCCCAGTTTGGCGGCGCACTCCAGGTTGAGGGCGCGATCGTCAATGAAGCAGCACTGGTCCGCGGAGATCTGCGTCGTCTCCAGGGCCAGGCGGTAAATATCCCGCTCCGGCTTGCGGAATCCCACAAAGCAGGAACTTACAAACAGGCGAAAAATCTTCCGCAGTCCAAATTTCTCAATCCGCTGGTAATTGAGCTCGCGCGACTCGTTGTTGAGCGTGCTCATGAAATACTTGCCCGAGTCGCTGAGCCCCTGCGCGAACGCGAGCACGTCGGGAAACGGCTGGGACAGCGAAAACATGTAGTCGCGAAACGCGTCGCGCTCGAAAGGCCGTGGGCGGTAGAACACCGTGCGGTCCAGGTATTCGTCCAGCGTGATCTTGCCGCGCTCAAAAGACGAGACGACCATCTCGTGACGATCGTGAAAGTCTGCCTCGTCGAGATGAAAATGCTCGAGCGCTTTCGCGCGTTCCGTGCGATCCCAGGCATTGGTGAGCAGCACACCGCCGACATCCCAAAAAATGGCGCGAATGGCAGGCAAGGATCGGTCCTCTCTATCACGAGTGATCTCAGAGAGTGTAGAGGAAGGCCCGCCGGAATGTCTGAGGTGAGTGAACGAAAAATAATGCTTGACATATTCCTATATCGGAATATATGTTCTTGTCCATGGCCAGGGCCGCAACTACTTCGGATGCCTTCAATGCGGTGGCGGAGCCGCGCCGCCGCGACATCCTGAACTATCTGGCGCTCCAGGAGCGGGGGGTGGGGGACATCGTGACGAGCCTGGGAATAGAACAGCCTTCGGTGTCGAAGCATCTGGGAGTGCTGCGCCGGGTTGGCCTGGTCCGGGTGCGGCGCAACGGCCGCCACATGTTTTATCGAACCAACGCGGAGGCGATCCGGCCGGTCTACGAGTGGACTAAGACCTTCGAATGGCTCTGGCAGCATCAGTTGACCCGGGTCAAAGAACGCGCCGAGGCTAAACAGAAATTGCTCGACAACAGCTAACCAACTCGATCGAATCAAAATCCGAATCTGACTCACGAATCTGACTAAGAAAGCGCAAGGAGGAACGATGACTTTGACCGCAAGCGCAGGAGTTGAGAATTTAACCGTAACCATCGAACAGGAAATCCAGGTGCAGGCGTCGCTGGAGGTGACATTCGAGGCGCTGCTGGAACAGCTGGGCCCGGAGAATTCGACACCGGAACGGCCCATGCCGATGAAGCTCGAGGCCTGGCCGGGCGGGCGATGGTACCGCGACCTGGGCGATAACAACGGCCATTTCTGGGGACATGTGCAGGCCATTAAGCGGCCCACGCTGCTGGAAATCACGGGGCCGTTGTTCATGTCCTATGCGGCTGTCTCGAACTTGCAGTACCGGCTGAGTGAGAAGGACGGCGGAACGCTGATCAAATTTCACCACATAGCTCTGGGCCTGATTGCGGATGAGCACAAGCAAGGCATGCAGAAGGGCTGGAACCAGATGCATGCGCATGTTCGGGAGCGGGCTGAGGCCAAGGGCCGCAAGTGAAGCCCGATTGTTGATTGATGATTTCTGATGGGTTGATCGAAAACCGCTGCGTTGCCCGAATGGAAAGATTCCAGCGAAGGCCTTCCAATCAGCAATCAGCAGTCAACAATCAGCAATCAACAATGAACGATGGGTAGTTTGCGCGAAGGAGGAATCCATGTGTCCGGCATGTATGGCCAGCGCAGCGTTGATGGCGGGCAGTGTAATGTCGACCGGCGGGATCGCCGCGCTCGCAGTGAAGCTGATTCGCGGGAAGAAGAGTGTCGAGGAACACAATTCGACGAACATCACGAAAAGGAGCAATGATGATGGCAACGATGAACCTAGCAGCGACGAACCCGGAAACGATGAATAGCAAGAGGGAACAGCCCGCGGTCGTGAGCCCCGCGGAATGGGTGGCCGCCCGCAAGGAGCTTTTGCGCAAAGAGAAAGAATTCACACGGCTGCGCGATGAACTCAGCCGGCAACGGCGCGCCCTCCCGTGGGAAAGAGTCGAAAAGCAATACATTTTCGACGGACCACGAGGCAAGGAAACGCTCTCCGATCTTTTCGGCGGGCGCAGCCAGCTGATGGTCTATCACTTCATGTTCGGACCCGGATGGAAAGAGGGGTGCCCGAGCTGCTCATTTCTGGCCGACACGTTTGACGGCGCGGCGCTGCATCTGGCGCACCGCGACGTGACTTTTATGGCGATTTCCCGCGCCACCCTGCCGGAGATCGAAGCCTTCAGGACGCGCATGGGATGGCGGTTCAAATGGGTCTCGTCGTTCGGCAGCGAGTTTAATCACGACTATCAGGCGTCGTTTTCGAAGGAGCAGACGGCGCAGGGGAAGGTGTACTACAACTACGAGATGACGGAATTTCCGTCGGAAGAAGGTCCGGGCGCGACTGTGTTCTACAAGAATCCGGCGGGCGAGATCTTCCACACCTATTCCACCTATGCGCGTGGCCTGGATGCGATGGTCGGCACCTACAACTGGCTCGACCTCGCGCCCAAGGGCCGCGACGAAGACGGGCTGGCCTTCACCATGGCCTGGGTCCGTCACCACGATAGGTACGAAGGCCAGGTGGTCGACCCGAAACAGTTGTACATACAGCCCGCCAAGTCGGAGGCCTCTTGCTGTTCCGACAAAGAACACGCCTGAGAGAATCTGCTAGTGTCATCCTGAGCGCAGCGAAGGACCTATGCAATTCCACGGCGTCGCCTAGTGCGAGCAAGTTGCATGGGTCCTTCGCACGAAGGCAGCGACAAGGGTCACCCAGGGAGCGCGATGGCGCGCGATCGCCAGAGCCAGGCCCGCAGGCGTCTGGTGGCGGAAGGGCTGGATGATGAAGGCGGGAACGAAAAACCATGTGATGGCGATGATGGCGGACGCGCCGAAGAGCAACCACCAATAACGGCGAAGGGAACTGCGAGGATTGGAATTCTGCAGCATGGGCTGGCCATGGGCGGCTTTTTTGCTGCGCCCGGCGCCCGATGATTGTACCGAATCCTACAGTAAAAAACCCCGGTCCGCACGGCGGAACCGGGGCAATGCATCAGCTTTTTTTATACTACTGCGGTGTAAAGTTCTGGTGATAACTCAAGTTGTCGATGTCCTGGAACTGTGGTGTAGCCGGCGGTAAGTTGCTCGGCGTCAGGAACAGTACATCGAAGTAGTAGTTACGTGGCGGAGGACTGTACACGTCGCCGCCAGGACCGTCTTTGTATGTGCCTGTGTTGTACTCGGAGTAGTACATGCTGACCAGTGAGCCGTTGTAGTTCAGCGTCTGGCCCCAGCTCTCCAGGTAACGCAGGAAGTTGTGCATGCCTCCGTCGGTTCCGAAGTCATTGATAACGCCCACGGCCCAGCCCGGTTGCGGGAACGGGATGCTCTTGCCGCCAGAGATCGCGGCGCGGTAATACGCTTGGGCAGCGGGAGTGCGGTTGCCTGAGACGTCGGGATAGATCAGACTCCTTGCGTTACTCCACGAGTTCGACAGAACCATGACCGAGTCGGCGACAATGGATGCCGCCGAGTGGGCTGTCTGCGTGGGGCTTGCGGCGGTCGCCGTGCCCCAGAATGGATCGACCGCACTCGTATTGTAGTTGCCCAGGATGTACACCGGGTTCTCGGAAACCACCGTGAACCCGCCGCACCCCGTGGGGTTGGCCGCGCTTTGCGAACATCCGCTGGCGACCGGCATTACGGGCAGATAGCTGACTGCGCCCGCGCTCATGCCACCATCCACCAGTTGCAGGGCATGTCGCGCTCCGCTGACCATGTTCGCCATACCCACCTGATTATTGGCACTCATGGTGAGGGCGCCCGCCGTGTTGAAGCTGGCCACCGTGGTGTTGTACTCGGCGCAGTTCTTGGTTGCGCTGCTGACGGGGCCCGGGTTTGGAACTCGAACGTAACCGTTCAGGACTGCCTTAGTATTGACGCCGAACCCATAGCCGAGGTTTGTCTCGCCCCAGTTGTCGAGAAATCCGTTCTGATCGACGTCTTCTGGCGAATAGGTGTAGTACGACTTCGCTTCCAGAAATCCATCGGGCGTGGTGGAGGTGTTGATCTGTGTCGAGTTCACCACGTCCTCCAGACCCGACTCCCCGCTCATGACGCCGGCCGGAGTCTGGCCGCCGTTGGAGGGGTTAGGATCAGTCCGCATGCCGCGGTGATCGGAGAAGTAGAGAACGTAGCCGTTGTTGGCCGTATAGTTCACGTTGGCGCCGCTACCGGCAATGCCGCCATTCAGCCACTTGGCCAGGTTGCCCACATCCAGCTCAACCAGGTTCATGATGCCCTGGACCGAGCAGGAAGAATAAGTATTATTGCCGCTGGTGGCGTTGGCGGTGACGTTGTCGCGCATCTCGCCTTCGCGTGCGTCATAAAGGTTGATGGGATACCAATTGCCCGTTCCGGAGATGTTGGCTGCGGCAGCGGCCAGCGTAGGCTGAAGCTGCTGCAGGATCAAAATCGCATTGGGGTTGACGGCGTTCGATCCGGGAGTCGTCGGCGGGGTGTCAAAGAGTTGGCCGAAACCGAAGCTCAGCCACTCTCTGGTGACGCCCACCCAGCCCGCCCCATTGTTGTATTCCACGCGGATCCAGGGCCCGGTCATGCTTGCCGAGTTGGCTTGGCTGATGCTGGCCGTGCTCGTAACTTCTCCGATCAGCGGCCACGAGGCCCATGTGGTCAAACCGTTGTCCGTGTATGGTGCCACCCAGCCATTGCTGCCTGCGGTCGCAAATCCGATGGCCTCGGTGCCACCGGGGGCTGTGGCTACCGCGACTTTGGCGTTGGTGAAGGGGACCCCGGCGGTGGGGGCGGGGCTGTTAAACGTAGTTGCGTTGGGGAACTGTACGTCCTGCCCGTCGACGAGCAGGCCGCGTTCGGGGTGAAGGTCCAATTGCGTGTCGGCCAGCAGAACGCGGATTTGCGCCTTGTTGTACAGCCGCGAAGTGCCGAGCGCGCTGGTGACCGACTCGCCGGGCTGGGGCTTGCGGATAATCGAAATCGGATCGGTGCAGGGCGGCGGGTTGCTGGTGCAGCTATTCTGCACAAAGGGCAACTGCATGTTGGTGGCGCCGGTGAGCGAGTTGGTCAGGAACCCATTCAGAGTTCCTGAGGAAATGCTGGGGAAAAGGGGGTTGACCGCGCCGCCTATGGTGGGATAGCCGCCGCTCCAGCTGGCATCGCCGGGAATTGTCGCGGCGCCAGGAAGAGCAACGCAGTTCGGCTCTCCGGTCGGCGGGATCGGACTCAGAGCACAGCCGCCGCTGGCTTTGGGAATATATACGGTCCCAGTGTATCCCGTAGAAGTCGGGTGGCCGTTTTCCAGCTGATCCATGATGATCTGCTTAAATGCTGAGACCTTGTCGTCAAATACCAAGTCCGCGCCAGACGCCAGGAAGAGGTTCTGGTTGGTATGCACGCGGCCGCCGAAGGCGAAATTCGGGCCGGCGAAATAGGCGCAGTCATAACCGCAGAACACGCCAAACTGAAAGACCGGAATCAGCGCGACTTCGATGTTGCGCGTGATGTTGACTTCCGCCCCGGCCGGACGATTCGCGATTACCTGCAGCGTCATGGGAATCAGTTCGGCGTACAACCCCTGATTGGAACCGGAGCTGACCGTGTTCCAATTGCTGGCCGGCTCCCCGCTGCCGTTCAGCGGATAGGTGATGTACTCCTGGTAGCTCATGTTGGGGACCATGGCCGCGGTCGGGGCCGAGGGCGGGTTGTTCGAGGGCGTGACCAGAGCCTGAATCTGGAGGTTAGTCGGGACCTGGTACAGGCTGTACAGCGCAGAGAGGTCCGTGGTCAGTTTCTCCATGCCGGACTCAGCGCCATAGAAAGCCAGGTTGGACTCCATGTCGTTGCCGCCCATGCGGGCTTCGTTGCTGACCATGAAGAGAAGCCCGGCCGCCACGCCCGAAAGCAGCACCATAATGAGCAGCGCCGCAATCAGTGTGAAACCCTTCGAACTGTTTTTTCCCTGTCCCATGAGTTAGTCTCCTGCCCCAAAGAAAACGTTAATAAACGTTGCGAAATGCCATGTTGCGCGCACTGATGTCAGTGGCCAGATACATATTCTGTGATTTATTACCGTTGTTGATAATGCTCTGGCCCATTACCACCAGGTTGATCTTCTGGATGTTGTTGGGGGACTCGCCGACGCCGATGGGGTTGGCCTGATTCGCGTCCAGGGCCCCGGTCGTCGTGTTATAGGTGTCGTAGGCGACTTGCAGGTTGATGATGTTGTCGGCCACGGGCACGGGCGTGAGTCCGTTGACCTGGCGCATCAGGCGCGGAGTCTGCCCGGCGCCGGGAACGGTCAGGTAATAAGTGACCGCATACAGACGGTATGCCACCGTGTTGGCTCCCCCGGCAATGGCCTTGATGTTGTTGGAAGTGGCCGTGCTCTGATTAATGTTCAGGGGATCGAGATCGGTAAAGGCGATGGTGCCTGTAGTGCCGGAGTTGCTGACAGTAGTGGCCTCGCCCACGGCTGTGCCCAGGTTGTTGCTGAACATGATGAGGTCGCCCTTCTGGATGCCGCCCGGGTTGGTAATGAGTGGAGGCGAAGGATAGGCGACACTGGGGGTGAAGACAACGGATGTTCCCGCGGCGTTGGGGGTGACGGTGTACTCAAACAGCGGAAAGTTGTAGTCGCAATAGACCACGGTGATGGCGTCATTGACCGCCGGCGTCGGCGCAGCTGGAATGATGGCGCCTGCTTCCACACCGTCCAGGTAACCGGGAATGATTCCGTACATGTAGTTGCCGGGGTAGTCGAACGAGGTGACATGGCAGGTGCCACCTTGATCGCAGCCGAATTTGGACACGCTGGGGCCGCCTAGCGGCAACTGGATTCCTCCCGAGGGCAATCCGGCGCCCGCCAGGCTGAGGTCTTTCGTCATCAGATCGACGGCAGCCCGCATGTCCTGCTGATTCTCGGCGCGTTGCGTGACCAGCATGACGGAGTTCATGCCGCTCTTGAACAGGCTGGCCATGGCCGTCATGACGAGCAGCCCCAGCGCCATGGCCACCATGAGTTCCATCAGCGAGAAGCCCTGTTCCGGGTTTTGTTTTTGCGTTCTCATGTTTTCCATTCCTGGCCTCTAGCGGAATTTTGAAATCAACGCGTCCACGGTGTAGACCCGCGGAACCGTAGACGTACCGCTGGTGTAAGTGACGGTCACGTTGACCTGCCTGAGATTGGGGTTGGTGGAGCCGTCCGATTCCAGGACCGGAGAGATCGTAATCTGGCGAGTGAAGTTGGCCAGGCTCATGCCCACGTCATCGGGTGTGCCCAGAATGCCGTCGGGACCGGGCAGCACCAGACATTCCGGTCCGGCCGGGCATGGTCCGGAGGCGGCGTAGTTGAGGTCATCGGCCGTGTTCATCAGTCCGTCAGGACCGGGGTTCAGAAGCTGGGTCGCTCCATCGGTGAAAATTCCGCCGCTGGAAATATTGGCGATTTGCGGAAAGCTGATCTGTTGGGTGTTGCGCGCGGTGTAGACGCTCTCCAGGGCCTGCAGCGTCTTTTCCCGGGCGATAAGGTTGAGCTGTGCATTCTGGGTCGAACCGACGGCCGTGGCAAAAGTTGCGACCAGCGTGAGAATGCCGATGCCCATGATCGCGATCGCGATCATGACTTCAATCAGCGTGAAACCGAGCTGCGCCGAAGAATGAGGTTTGCGTTTGATCATTGTTGCACCCACGTGTTGACTGCGCTCTGGAGGTAGACCCGCCAGCCCCGGATTCTTCCCGTCGTGCCCCATACCGTGAGGGCGCGCGACCGGTAATAATCGTTGGTCCGCGTGATGTACACGATGCCACTGTTGTAGTTGCCCAGAATGTCCTGGGAGGACCCGTCGGGCATGAACATGACGTAGTTCAGGCCGCCCGGGGGCACGTTTTGGCCGAAGTCGATGGGGGCCACGCCGGTGCCGAATCCATCGGGAGCCGCGGCCGGGAATCCGGGTTGAACCGCGAACTGGATGTCGGGCGGCAGCGTGTACGAGGCTACGAACTGCGGCGCCGGCGATACCGGGACGGCGTACTGCCAACTTTGCACGGTGATGGTGCCGGGACTGGTGAAGGTGACGATGTAGCGATTGCTGGTGGAGACGGCCAGGTTTCTGGCATTCCGCATAACCGACAACGTGGTGTCGTAGGCTTGATCCACGTGCGTCTCTTGTAGCATCGGCATCAGCGCCATGACGCTGATGCCCGCCACCGTCATGCCGATGGCCAGCACGATCATCAGTTCCAGCAGCGAGAACCCGCGAATTTTTCTCAATGTCATAAGTTTCTTTCGAGGGAGGAAGAGCGATCTGTAGAAACGCGCTCGCACCCCGTTAGCCTCGCCAACACGGAGCAGGATCGCCACTTCCCGCGCCAACAACAGAGCGGGCGCGCGTTCCTTCATCGCGTCATTGGTCATCGTAGGAACAGATTGCGGTCGCGTCAAAGCACGACAGGTCAATGCCCGGGTGTTGGCCTTTGGAGAGGACCCTGGTTACTGAGGTTACCGATTGAGAACGCATCAGTTAAGGGCAACTAACCCGCGTCCGGCCCTTCGGAGCGTGACCCTGGTAACTTGTCGCAGGAACCAGTGGAAACCTAGGATGGAGTGCAGGTATGACTCTATCTGCCCTGCTAGTGTGCGTTGAAGAGGCTCCGGCCGAGGTCTTGCGCCGCGTCCTGGAAGAACTCAACATTCGGGTCGAGCCTTGTCCGGACTTTGTGCGCGCCGCCATTCGGCTGGCCCAAGAGCGTTTCGATGTGGTGATTCTCGACGGGGATTCCAACCGCGAAGTGATTGCTCTGTTGCGCGAAACGCGACTGTCCCGGCTCAACGATGCCACGCTGGCCGTTGCGGTGGTGGCCGGGCAGGAGCACATCCGCGAACTGTTCTCTCTGGGCATCAATTTCGTACTCTACAAGCCGGTGGCCTATGACCGGGCGGTGAGCAGCCTGCGTGCCGCGCGCGCGGTGATGCGCAAGGAGAAACGCAAGAATGCCCGCGCCGCCGTGCATACCCACGCCACCATCGATTACGCCAACGTCCAGCAGGATCGGGCCACGCTGATCGATCTGGCACAAGAGGGCATGCAGGTGCAGTTCGGGAGAAAACTTCCTCCCACCAGCAAGGTTTATTTCCAGTTCAAGCTGCCCGGCCAGTCGGCCAGCGTCCGGCTGTCGGGTCAGATGATGTGGCAGGACTGGAACGGCCGCGCCGGCGTGCAGTTCGTGGACGTGCCCACGTCCTCCCGCCGCCTGCTGACGGAGTTTCTCGGCGCCAATCTGCCCAACCAGGCTCAGCGGAAACAATTTTCGGACGTGACCGTGGAAATGGAAGAACCACGGCAACTGGCCACGTTATCTGTAGCCGAGCAGACGCACGGCAGCCGGAGGAAGCGAGGCACAGAGCTGGCCGACGCTCAGGAATCCGCGTCGGCAGTTTCCGATCCGGACCACCGGCGGGAAATCCGCTATGCCTGCCGCCTGGGCGCCGAGGTCTACCGCACCGGGGTTGCCGTACCGCATCACTGCTGCCTGACCGACCTGAGTTTCAGTGGATGCTACTTGGAAGTTCCGGCGCGGTTTCCCGAGGGCGCGACCGTCGAGATCGTGGTGCGAACCTACGACATGAAATTGCGCGTGCGAGGCACGGTGCAGGCTTCACATCCCGGCTTCGGGATCGGCGTGGCGTTTGAGTTGATCAGCCGCGAAGAACGGGACAACGTGAAGCAGTTGACCGACTTCGTGGCCTCGACCACCGAGCCTAACAACTAGAACCGCCCGCGTATTCCGCGCGCCCCGATTCACTTCACCGCCGCTTCTTCGGCTACCGCCTGCTTGAAATAATCCAGCGAGAGGCGCAGGCCGCTCTCCAGATCGATCTTCGGTTCCCAACCCAGCAGCTGGCGCGCCCGCGTGATATCGGGGCAGCGCCGCTTAGGATCATCCTGGGGCAGCGGTTCGTGGCGAATCCGGCTCTTCGACCCCGTCACTTTCAACACCATCTGCGCGCATTCGAGCATAGTGAATTCATTGGGATTGCCAATGTTGACGGGCAGATGTTCATCGGATTTTGCCAGGCGGAGAAAACCATCAATCTCGTCGCTCACGTAGCAGAAGCTGCGAGTCTGGCGGCCGTCGCCGTAGACGGTGAGGTCGTCGCCGCACAGAGCCTGCTTCACGAAGTTCGGCACCACGCGGCCGTCGTTGATCTGCATGCGCGGCCCATAGGTGTTGAAGATGCGGACGATGCGCGTGTCCACCTGGTGATAGCGGTGATAGGCCATGGTCACGGCCTCGGTGAAGCGCTTGGCCTCATCGTAAACGGAACGCGGGCCGATGGGATTGACGTGGCCCCAGTAGGTCTCGGTCTGCGGATGCTCGAGCGGATCGCCGTAACACTCGGAAGTGGAGGAGACCAGATATTTCGCGCCGTATTTGCGCGCCAGGTCGAGGGCGTTAAACGTGCCGAGCGAGCCAACCTTCAGCGTGGGTATGCCGTGAATCATGTAGTCGACGGGACTGGCGGGGCTGGCGAAATGAAAGACGTAGTCGACCGGGCCCACGTCAAACGGTTCGCAAATGTCTTTTTCTATGAATTCAAAGCGCGAGTCGTTTTTCAGGTGGTCGAGTTTCAGGTGCGCGAGGTTGGCGCGGCGGCCAGTGAGCAAGTTGTCGACGGCGACCACATTCCAGCCTTCGCCGAGCAGTGCGTCGCAAAGATGGGATCCCAGAAATCCAGCGCCACCGGTGACTACCGCGCGTTTTCTTGTCATCCTTGGGTGCCGTTCTTGAGCGCGTTCTTTGAACCCGCGGCGGGAACGCCGTCGGGATGAGCGGCGGCGCGACCAACACTATAGTAGGTGAAGCCTTGAGCCGCCATCACCTCGGGATCATACAGGTTCCGGCCGTCAATCACGATGGGATACTTTAGTTCCTGGCGCAGACGGCTGAGATCGAGGTTGGCGAATTCCTCCCATTCGGTGAGGATCAGCAAGGCGTCGGCGCCGTGGGCCGCTTCGTACGCGGAGTTGGCGAAGGCGATGCCGGAAGGCATGATCTGCTGCGTGCGCTCCATGGCCGCAGGATCATAAGCATTAATCTTGCTGCCTTCCTGCAGCAGCGACTTCACCAGAAACAGCGCGGGCGATTCGCGGACGTCGTCGGTACCGCCCTTGAAGGCCAGGCCGAGCACGCCCAGATTCTTGCCGCGCAGGGTCCAGAGCGCGCTGTGCACCTTCCGCAGAAAGCGCTGGCGCTGGTCTTCGTTGATGCGCATGACTTCATCGAGCAGGCGGAAATCGTAGCCGCTCTCGCGAGCCACGGCGCGGAAGGCCATCACATCCTTGGGGAAGCAGGAGCCGCCGTAGCCGATGCCGGGGTTCAGGAACCGGGCCCCGATGCGCGAATCGGTCCCAACGCCATGAGCTACCTCGTTTACATCGGCTCCTACGGCCTCGCAGACCGAAGCCACCGCATTGATGAACGAAATCTTCATGGCCAGAAAAGCGTTTGATGCGTGCTTAATCAGTTCTGCACTCTTGGTGCTGGTCACGATGACTGGAGGCGGAATCAGAGCGCGGTCAGGTTGGGGAATGCCATCGCTGCGCTGGTAGTAGCTGCCGCCGGTCAGCGGCGCGTAGACTTCGCGCAAAATTTCAGCGGAGCGGCCATTGTCGGAGCCGATCACGATGCGATCCGGGAACATGAAGTCGGTGACGGCGGAGCCTTCGCGCAGAAACTCCGGGTTGGAGACGACGTCGAACAACTCCGGGTCGGTGCCATTCCGCAGGATGATCCGGCGCACCCAGTCACTGGTGTAGACCGGAACCGTGCTTTTCTCGACGACGACCTTATAGCTGTCGATGCCCCCGGAAATTTCGCGGGCCACTGACTCCAGGTAGGACATGTCGGCTTCTCCGCTCTCGGTGGGCGGCGTGCCGACGGCGATGAAAATTACGGAACTCAGGCGAGCTGCTTCCGTCAGATTGTCGGAGAAAGTCAGGCGCTGGCCGCGATGGCGGCTGAGCAGCTCGGGCAGAAATTTCTCGTGAATCGGTACCTGGCCATTGCGCAACCCTGCCAGCTTCTCTTGATCGTTGTCGACGAGGATGACGTCGTGTCCGAGATCGGCGAAACATGCGCCTGCCACCAACCCAACGTATCCCGAACCCACCACCGCTATCCGCATCGGCTTAACCCTCGAGAAGATTCAACAATAGTACTGGGTGACGCGCGCCCGGTTTGAATTTTACTGGCCCGCTCTGATTTTACAAACTCTCTGGCCTGGTTCGCGTTCTGGCGAAGAAAAACTTGCACGGGCTCGTGCCTGACCGCCAAAACGGGAATCGAGCGCGTGCCGGCCCCGCGATGATGATGGCGCGTTTGTCGTGACGCGAAATGCAGTCATGTCCATATTGCTTTGCCTTTGAGGTTGACATCCTCGGGGATTCGCGCAAAACTCCGCATAATGACGGACAGCCACTGACCGGTCCCTGTATGTCTCAAAACCCCATGCTGCAGCCGGAATCGTACGGTACGCCATCCTCCTGGGATGAGAAATCGCGCGAGAAATCGGATGCGAAATCAGGAGCAGGGAAGTCCTCCGCCCATGTGGGCGATGTGGTTCCCGCGGGAGATCCCCGCGACGTAGCGGAAGTGGCGCGTGCGCTGGCGGCCCATGGCGGTGGAGAGGCGTCGTTCGAACTGGCGCTGGACTTGGTTCTGCACGAAGTAGTCGAGCAAGCGCGTGTCGCCACGGGTGCGACCGGGGCAGCCATTGCCCTGGCGAGAGCGGGCGAGATGGTGTGTCGCGCCACCAGCGGTCCAGACGCTCCGGACCTGGGGGTTCGGCTGGAGACCACTTCCGGTCTTTCGGGAGCATGCCTGCAGACGGGAACCATTCAACTATGCGGCGACACCGAGACCGATGCGCGAGTGGATGCCGAAGCCTGCCGGCGCCTGGGCGTGAGATCGATTCTGGTGCTGCCGCTGGGCGAGGGGCCAGAGCCGTTTGGAATCTTGGAGGTTTTTTCTTCGCTGCTCGATGCGTTCGGCGATCAGGATGTGAGCTCGCTAAGAAACTTGGCGCGGCGCGTGGCGGCCGACGACGTCGCGAACCGCGCACAGAACAACGTCCCGAGCAACATGGTGAATCAGACGGGATCCGATCAGGTGGCTCCCGTTCTTTCCAGTGTCGAGGAAAAGTCGCTCGCGCCTGAGTTCGTGCCTGAGATTGTGCCGGAGATTGAGCAGAGGATTCCGCCGGATTCGGAACCGATCACGGAAATAGCTGGCGCTCCGCCTGCGGATGAAACATTCAGGAGAGGGCATGATCTTTGGACCGCGATCCTGGGCGTTCTGGTGATCTTGACGGCAATCGTGCTCGGGCTTGCGCTGGGATGGCGAGGAGCGATTGTCCGCGGTTTCAAGGGAGCATCGAACGTGGGATCGCATGCGCCCACCAACGCTGTGCCGGCTGGGAACACGGATCGTGGGGTCGATTCCGGAGCCGAACTGGACGCGCCGTCTGGGGATTTGGAGACACCGGCGAAAAGTGATTCGCAGCACGGAGGTTCGAAGGCGGAGACTTCGGTCGAGCCCCCCAGTGGCGGCCTGGTAGTGACTCAAAATGGAAAGGTGATTTACCGCTTCGCGCCTGGACAAACTACAACCGAGAAGGGCAGCGCGACTGGGTTGAACGCGACCCGGTCAAACGTGACGGGGTCAAACGCGACGGGTTCAAACGCGAATGGGAACGCCCAGCAACCGGCCGGGGCAGAGGGAGTTTCCGAGACGCGATTGATCCATCGCGTGGAACCGCAGTATCCGGAGGCAGCGCGAACCCAGCATATTCAAGGCTTGGTGACGTTGGATGTTCAAATCGGAGGAGAGGGAGCCGTCCACAACATTGCTGTGATCGAAGGAAACCCGTTATTAGCCGAGGCGGCCGTTCAGGCGGTGAGGCAGTGGAGGTATCAGCCGTATTCCGTAGACGGGCGGCCCGTCGAGATGCAGACGCGAATCACAGTCCGCTTCACGCTTCCCCCTGCCTAAAGAATGCGCTAGGCCTAAAGGTGGGGGCAAGATCGGCCGGCTTTTTGTTTCCCATTGAAAACAAGCTATTTAGCTGGTAATCATTAATTTTTGGTTACTACCACCTTCTTGCCATTGCAGACTCCGCAGAACTGGATTAGACTGACGCCAGCTGATATAAGATTTGTGCGCCGAGTTAGGGCGATGGTAGTGCTTGACACCCCACGAATGAAGCCCCGCGACGGGTTCTCCAGATTGAAACGGACGCAGAGTTAGCGTCCCCGGGACCATGTGTTAGTGCCAAGAACTTGTGACTGAGAGGGCGAAGCCGCGAACGTAGAGACTTTCGCCAATGCGAAGAAGTAAAAACTTTGTTGTGAAGCGGACGTAAGTCCGCTCCTCCCCCGCAACACCAGAACCTCCTCCCCCCCAGGTTCAGGAAGAAATCCGTACGGATTTCGTCAGGATTCCCTATGCATGCAAATCGCAGGCTGTATACGAACGGGGTCAAACTGTTTGACCTGTTCTTGATGACGATTGCGTTCGCTCTGTCGACGTTGCCTCAGTACCACCGGGTGGGGAGCTTCAGCTTGGCCGAATTCTTCGAGATGCGGGTGAAGCTCGGCAACGTTTTGTGGTTCGCGTTTTTTCTCCTGATCTGGCATCTCCTTTTCAACTCGTTCGGGTTTTATGTCTCGAGACGGTTTGCCGTGAGCCGTTTTGAAGAAATCTGGGACATCATCAAAGCCACTGCTGTGGGTGCGCTGGTGGTTGCCGTGTCCGGCTTTACGTTCCATCTCTCGCTGGTGAACCGGACCTTTGTGATTCTATTCTGGGCGGTCGCGACCGTGTCGCTGGTTCTGAGCCGCGTGGTGATTCGAGCCGGGCTGGCCTATGCACGGCGGCATGGCCGGAATACGCGGAACATGCTGGTGATTGGAACCAACGCTCGCGCGGTGCAACTGGTGCAACGGATCCAACACAAGCCAGAGTGGGGCTACCGCGTCCTGGGATTCGCCGACGAAGAGTGGAAGGGAATGGAGGAATTCCGCAAGCAAGGACATTCCCTGGTCTCCGACCTCGATGCCTTGCCCACGTATGTGCGCCGCAATGTGGTGGACGAAGTGCTGCTGGCGTTGCCCATCCGTTCCTACCACACCTTCGCGTCGGAAGTCGCGTCGGCGTGCGAACAGCAGGGCATTGTCGTCCGGTTCCTGCCCAACATTTTCGATCTGAAAGAGGTGCGGCAGCGGGCCGAGGAATTCGACGGCGATCCGCTCATCAGCCATGAAAGCACGATCACCGATTTCTGGGGATTAATGGCCAAGCGGGTGATCGACATCCTGGTGTCGTCGATCGCCATCACTCTCTGTTCGCCCGTCCTGCTGTTGACTGCCTTCCTGGTGAAGCTGACTTCGCCGGGTCCAGTTCTTTTCGTGCAGAAGCGGCTGGGGCTGAACAAGAGGATGTTTAACATCTACAAGTTCCGCACCATGGTAGTCGACGCTGAAGCGCGCTTGAAGGATCTCGAACACCAGAACGAAGCCGATGGCGCAGTGTTCAAGATCAAGAAGGACCCGCGCATCACGCCGATTGGTCGTTTCTTGCGCAAAACCAGCATCGACGAACTTCCGCAGTTGTTCAACGTGCTGAAGGGGGAGATGAGCCTGGTTGGTCCGCGCCCCTTGCAGGTGCGCGATTACGAACTGTTCGAAGTCCATTGCCAGGACTGGCAGCGCAAGCGTTTCAGCGTACGCCCTGGAATCACTTGTCTCTGGCAGATCATGGGACGGAGTTCCACGACGTTCGAGAGGTGGATGGAACTGGATTTGCAGTATATCCGGACCTGGTCGGTGTGGCTTGACCTGGAAATTCTGGCCAAGACCCTTCCTGCCGTGCTGCGGGGTTCTGGAGCCGCATAAGCTGTAGAAGTTAATCCTGAGCTTTATTTCTTCAAATCCCACTGCGACCCGGGTCCGAAACTGGACCCAAGGTCGCAGTGGGATTTGTTTTTTGGGGAGCCTTACTTTGTACTGGCGTGAGCGCCGGCAGCACGCTGGGTTCGGGCCGGGCGTGGTACACTCGTTCCACTAAAACTGGATTGTCAGCCCGGCCTTGGGCTGCTCCGGTTCCTGCTCTTGAGGAAATTATGAAACCAGCCATCGAGACGCCCAGCGGCGTCTCCGTCGATCCTTATCAGAAGACAGTTTGCTGCCTGCGTTGTGAACAGAAGCTGCAACGCTACCAACTGATGCGCGCCAGCCTGGCGCCCGGCGTCTCCGGCCACGCCATTCTCTCCTGCCCGCGATGCGGACATGTGGAATTTGTTGCGGATTCGAGTCCGCTGCTGCAGAGCCTGGAATTGGTCGCAGTCGACACCGGAGACGGCGACTAACCAGATCGTGATTCCCCCCTGCAGGGACGTGATGGTCGCTTCCGGTCTCCGCTATTTGTCCTTCCGGCCTGTTCTTCCAACCTGAGATTCCGGCGGTTTACACTCTGCGTGTGTGACTGACTTATGCGTCTGCTTCTGATTGGCGGAAATGGCTTCATTGGGCGGTTCGTGGCGACTGCACTGCAGCGGCAAGGGCATACTGTTGCTGTTTTCCATCGAGGCACGACGGCCGTACCGGCCGGCGTCGACGAGATTCGGGGCGACCATCACCAACTGCATGCGAGATCTCAGGAACTGCAACGCTTTGCTCCCGACGTAGTGATTGATCTGGTTCTCAGCTCGGGCCTACAGGCGGAAGAGCTGATGAATGTCTTCCGAGGCGCCACTCGACGCGTGGTCATGCCGAGCAGCATGGACGTCTACCGCGCGGTCGGCATTTCGCAGGGCACGGAGAGTGGTCCGCTGCAGGAGGGACCGTTTACCGAAGAGTCGGAACTGCGGCGCACTCTGCATCTCTACCCTCCAGAAGTCCTGCAAGTCATGCGCCAGATTTTCCCCTGGGTGACGGACGACTACGACAAGATTCCGGCGGAGCGCATCGTGATGAACGACCCGGAACTTCCCGGCACAGTGCTGCGGCTTCCCATGGTGTATGGACCGGGCGATCCGCTGCATCGTTTTTATCCGGTCGTGAAACGCGTCGCCGATCGGCGTCGCCACATTATCTTTCCCGAAACACTGGCCGGGTGGCGCTCGCCGCGAGGCTACGTCGAGAATGTGGCCGCGGCCATTGCCCTGGCTGCCACGAATGATCGCGCCGCCCGGCGCATCTTTAACGTGTGCGAAGAACCGTCGTTCAGCGAACTGGAATGGGCGAAGAGAATCGCCAGCGAAATGCGGTGGGAGGGGGAGTTTGTGGTCCTGCCAGTGGATCGAACCCCGCGACACCTGCTCAAGCCCGGCAACGCGGCGCAGGATTGGACGGCGAGTTCAGCGCGAATCCGCCAGGAACTGGGCTACGAGGAACCAGTTGCGATCGATGAGGCGATCCGGCGAACCATAGCTTGGCAGCGGGAAAATGCTCCGGCAGTCGAGTTCCTGGCGCAATTCGATTACGCAGCAGAAGACGCAGCGGTAATATCCCGCCACAGCGAAACCGTCCGCCATCCCGTAAACAAAAACTTGTCATCCTGAAAGAAGCGAAGGACCTGTGTACTCGCCTGCCAGTTGCACAGGTCCTTCGCTTCGCTCAGGATGACAAGCCGTGTTGAGGTGCCCAGCCGCGGAGATACACGCTAGAACGGGATATCCTCGTCCGTGATCGGTCCCGACCCAGCCGGTTCGGGCTCGGGAGTGCGCTGGTCGAAGTTGTTGCCTCCGCCGCCCGCGGACTGTGACCCTCCGCGTGAGCTGCCGCTGAAGTCGCCGCCACCGGCGCCCTCACCCTTCCCACTGAGCATGACCAGATCGTTGACGTTGATTTCCGTCATGTACTTTTTCTGGCCGCTGGTCTTGTCGTCCCAGGAGTGCGTTCGCAGGCTGCCCTCGATATAAACTTTGCTGCCCTTTTTTAGATACTCGCCGGCAATCTCCGCCGTCCGCGCCCAAGCCGTGATGTTGTGCCACTCGGTGCGATCTTGCCAGTTCCCGTCTTTGTCCTTGTAGCGATCATTCGTGGCCAGACTGAACTTCGCGACGGCCGTGCCGCTGGGGGTATACTTCACCTCGGGATCTTTCCCCAAATTTCCGAGAAGAATGACTTTGTTGACGCTTCTGCCAGCCATGTCGATGCTCCTTTGCCGGGGTTCACTATAACAGAACGGGCCCGGTGGAGATCGTTCGTGTATGACAAACTCGGCAGAGAGTATCATTTCGGGCGGGGGCTTTGAGGTGTCGCTTCAACCCCCCTCTTTCCTAGGAGGGCGTATGTCTCTCCCCACTGTTTTCCGTTTCCGCACTCTTTCGAGATTTTCTGACACCGCGTTGATTCTGGCCGCGCTGCTGGTGCTGCCAGGATGCTGGGTGATGTCGATCAATCCGCTGTATGAGGAACATCTCTTCGGCCATTCGGACCCTGACCTAACTTTCGATCAGAACCTCGTCGGTTCATGGTGGCAACCGAAGGAGGGCTGTCTGCTAAAGATTGCCGCCGCGGACGAAAAATATGCAGTGGAGTACGTGACTCCGAAGCAGAAGCAGGGCGAGGGGTGCGCCTTGGATGAGGGGCAGACGGTCCGCATGGAAGGGCGCCTGGTCAAACTGGATGCTCATCGCTTTCTTGACGTTGCGCCCAGATCGGATGACGTTTGTTTTTCATGCTTGCCGATGCATCAAATATACCTAATGGCCTTGGACAAAGATTCATTGACGCTTACTCCAATTGATGGCGACTGGCTCAAGCAAGGCGTCGAGCAGAACAAGGTAGTGGTGGCGACGCTTCCTGACGACAACGACCACGACAGTCTGGCGGCAACCACCAAGGATCTCAAGGACTTTTATCGCCGGTACGCCGACGATCAGGCAGCGTTCAAGCCCGTGCCTAACCTGGCGTTTAAGCGCAAGCCAGCTTCATAAACCGGCGCAGCTCAGGTTATAATGCGGCCCATGCCTCCTGCACCCGGCGCCACCAAAGCCGTTGGGATGGTTCCCGACGAGCTCAAGTTTGAACCCAAGTCCAAAGGCCTGGCCACCCCGCGCAAGAAGAAACCCAAGGAACTGGCGGTCATTACCGAGTGCTGCACCGGATGCGCCGGCTCACCTGCCTGTGTCGAATACTGTCCGGTGGAAGATTGCATGTTCTGGGTGCCCGACGAGGACAATCCACCGTTCGGCCGCATCCAGATCGACCCCATCCTCTGTATCGGCTGCAAGAAATGCCTCAGCAAAGGCCCCGACGGCTGCTTCCTCGACGGCTGCCCCTGGGACGCCATCGTCATGCTGGATACGGTTGAGGTGGAAAAAGAAGTCGGGCCGATGGCGATCTAGAAAACCAGCTCTTGGCTCTTAGCTTGAACCTTCCGACTCGCTAAACATGTCTTGTCATCCTGAGCGCAGTGGCGGAATCCACGCAGTGAATTCCGCCACGGAGTCGAAGGATCTCTACCCCGCTCGCACCGCCTTGAGCGCAACAGGGAATTTCACCGGGCAACCAGTCAATCTCCCGCGTTACTCCACGACACGCCCCTATTTTTTCGCAACCGCAGTGCTGAGATCCGACGCTTTCACCCGGTATTTTCCCTCGTCTTCTTTCAACAGAGAAAACCCGACATTCTTCGAGACCTGATAATTGGGTTTGTCGGGGGTTCCGTATTGCGTGCCCTCGGCGTCGTACTTGACCTCAAAGTAATAGACTTTTCCGGCCTCGACGGTCAGAGCTTCCGCATCAACATCCTTGCCCAAGACCGCGCATAGATGATGCTCGCCTGGGTCCAACGACAATGGGAAGTAAGAGTTGTCTTTGGTGGCACCCACCCAGGCTCCGTCGACACCATACCTGGTCAGATTGTTGCACCTGCCCATGCAACCCATCGCTGGCGGCTTCTTGCTGGTCTCAATAAAAATGATCTGCCCTTTTCCCGGTTCCGGGGCGGAAGGCGCGGGAGCATTTTTCTGCAGCGTGATATCAAACTTGACCTTGTCGTTGCCACAAGCATCGGGCAGCGTGGCGGCCTGGGTTTGAATGGAAGGAACGATACACAGAGATAAAATGAATAAAACGAATCTCGGTTTCATAGACATTAGCTTCCTTTGCACAACGTTCTCTCGGACGCACACATGTTGCGGTTGTGATCAGCGTTTGTCAACGCTCTCTTCGGAAACTAATTTTGCGCCAGAGTCATTCTGAGGCGCAGTTTTACGTCACTGCTTGGCGCGTTGCAGTATGGCCTTCTCTGTCTCCGCCGCCTGCTGGCGAACATCGTTGGAGATGTCCGGCAGGTCGCGTTCGTAGGGGCGAATCGCCGGCAGATCGTCCATTTGCCCCACCAGATAGAGCGCCCGCAGCGCCTCCCACACCTGCTCGGTTCCAGGATCGACCACGGCCAGTTCCGCGCTTGCGGCTACGTTTGCGCCGGGCTGCGAAACCGAGCGAATCCGTCCGGGAATCGGCGAGCGGATCTCGACCGGCGTCGAAGATCCTGCAGTTGCTAGTTTGGCCAGCAATCCGCCTTGCCGGATGGCCGTGCCGGGACGATCCGCATCGACGACGCGACCATCGGCTGGAGCGCTGATCCGGGCCGGCTGCAGCAGCGCTACGATCTGCGGACGCCCGGTCGAATCGCCGAACCGCACCAGCGACAGCGCCGCGTTTCCCCGCACCATGGGGGAAGCATCGGCCAGCATCTTCAGCAGCGTCTGGTGAAAGCCGGCCACCGAGGTATCCTGGCCCATGACCCAGGCATCCGTGTTGCGCACTTCTTCTACCGGATAGCTGGCCAGCCGGATCAGTTCCGGATACCACTGTTTCGCCTGATCCTGCCCCGTCTGAGCATTCTTATCATTCCTGCCATTCTTGTCGTCGCCACCCATGCGATCGCTGATCTGCACCAGCGCCTGCTGGATGTGCCGTGGCTTCTTATCGTCGTGCAGATATTCGGTCAGCTGACGGTCGGAAAGATGCCGTCCAAACCAGGTGTTCCACCAGAACAGAAATGGCATCAGGACGATCAGCCAGCCGGTGGCGAAAAATAGAATCTTCTGCGTGCGCGACATCGAGCGCTTTGGTTTAGGAGTTCCCGTGTGGTCCATCCCCGTGTAATCGCTGCCAGTCATCGAATTTTCTTACCTTGGCGGCCGGAAGCAAATATGTACAGCGACTTGCCCACGATGGAGTCCTTGTCGACGAGGCCGAAGGAAGGGTAGCGGCTGTCCAAGCTTTCGTCACGGTTGTCACCCATAACGAAGAATTTGTCTCTCGGCACTGTGACTGGGCCAAACGTATTCGACGAAGATGTGGCATAGGACTCTCGGCGCTCGACGAATGGCT
>Ga0181523_10000930_pt1 | contig 32458 bp, 22 predicted proteins | sample PEATcosm2014_Bin_43_FD_119752 | JGI IMG/M metagenome (GOLD analysis project Ga0181523, IMG submission 119752) | Peatland microbial communities from MTU Mesocosm Facility, Houghton, MI, USA - PEATcosm2014_Bin05_30_metaG | ecosystem: Environmental > Terrestrial > Soil > Wetlands > Peat | place... | reverse complement strand
TTGCTGCGCTACGGAGGGTTTGCACTCTCTGTTACCACTGCCCGCGTGGTGGGCACCATACTTACCGCCGCGACATTTCCTTTTCTGGTGCGGCGACTCGGTGTCGACGTTTATGGGTTGTGGAGTTACGTGGTCGCGGTGTGCGCGTTTACCGGGCTTGTGGCGAACCCGGGACTCACCACCTATGCCACCCAGCAGGTGGCGGCTCGGCGCCAAGAAGCTTTCGAAACGGTTTCCGATGTATTGATACTTCGTATTCTGGCCGGTGTCGTCTCAGTGGCGGTGGTTCTGGTGGTGGCGAGTTTTGAAGTTCGGCAGGATGTGCGCTTTCTTCTTAAGTGGTACGGTGTGGCCTCGGTGATAACCGGCAGTTTGTCTTTGGACTATCTGTTGTCGTCGCTGGAACTGTTTCATGCGCAATCGTTCATTTCGATCGCACAGCAAAGTCTCTATGCTGCCGGCATTTTCACAATGGTTCGATCTCCTAAAGATGTTATTTGGGTGCCAGTCAGTATCGTTGGTTCTTCGTTCTTGATGAGCCTGATGGGTTGGACGTTTATGTGGCGGGCGGGGTATCGATTCCGGTTTGCAATTGCACCGCGACGCTGGGCCGTGATCATGGTGCCTAGCCTGCATTATGCTGCATCTTCACTCATGTCAACTCTCTATCATCGCAGCGGACATCTTGCAGTTCGATTCTATCTTGGGGAGCACGCCCTGGGCTTGTATGCCGCCGCTGCCCGGTTGGCTGATGTGCTGCGCAACTTTCTTTCGGTGACGCAGACCGTCTTGATGCCGCGCATGGCCTTGCGCGCAAATTCCGCCGACGGGCTCCCACGACTGACGAGGATCGCTGTTTCCGTCCTGATCTGGTTTGGCGTTCCGTTGACAGTAGGTGGCATTGTGACGGCACCAGTGGTTGTTCCCTGGGTGCTCGGCGCGCAGTTTCAGGGCGCAGTGCGCGCTTTTCAATGGGTCACGCCATATTTGATTACGGCGCCAGCTGCGGTGCTGTTCTGCGGGACCATCCTTTACGCGATGGGCCGGCATCGAGCGTATTTCGTTTCCACGTTGGCTGGTGCGATAAGTGCCGTGGTTCTTTGGCTCATCCTGCCGCCTCTGTTCGGAATCGCCGGTGCTTGTGTCGCCTTTGTGCTGGGCGAGTTCGGGGTTGCGCTCTGTGCCTTCTTGCTGTGTCCGCCGCAGGTGCGCGCGGCCGCGAAGAGTCCGCTGCTGTGTGTTGCCGTGGTCGCAAGTTTGTTGATGGGAGTTGCCTTATGGCTTGCGCTTCCGAGGCATTTGCCCCCCTTGGCCCTGATCGGAGTGGGATGTACCGTCTACGCGATCGTCTGGGCCGGCATCGGCCGCAATCTGCTGAGAAGGGAACTCGAAGGTTTTGCATGACGCTCAGGATGTGGTCCAGTCTCATCTTGGCTGTGCGCTAGAATCAATATTTCTGTTTTTTCATTTCTGTCCTTCGAAATCGGGGCGTGACTGAGTGGGATCAAACCCAGGGCGGATTCTACTGACAGGTGGCGCGGGTTTCATTGGATCCCACGTGGCGGAGGAGTTGATTCGCCGCGGGGCGAGATTGTCCATCGTGGACAACCTCGACAGTTTCTACGCTCCCAGCCGCAAGCGGCGCAACCTGCAGGAGATTCAGAACGCCGGAACCTACGAGTTTTTCGAGGCGGACATTCGGAATATGGATGCGCTGCGAAAAGTGGCGGAGCGCGTCCAACCTGAAATCGTGATTCACCTGGCCGCTCGCGCCGGCGTGCGGCCTTCGATTGAACAGCCCGCCTTGTACGAAAGTGTGAACGTCGCAGGGACGGTGAATGTACTGGAGATTGCCCGCGAGTCCAAGGTGCAACGGCTGATCTTTGGCTCATCGAGTTCGGTATACGGCATCACAAACAAAGTTCCTTTTTGCGAAGACGACCCCAACACCCGCCCGATCTCGCCCTATGCCGCAACCAAACTTGCAGCGGAGTCGATGTGTTACACCTACACGCATCTGTATGGTCTGACGATTCTCTGCTTGCGATTCTTTACCGTCTACGGCCCACGGCAAAGGCCCGACCTCGCGATTCACAAATTCACTGCGCTCATCGAGGCTGGAAAGCCGATACCGGTCTACGGGGACGGCTCGATGGGTCGCGATTACACCTACGTGGACGATATTGCTTCTGGGGTGGTCGCGTCTCTCGAATACACGCCTCACCCCAAGCTGCCATTTGAGATCTTCAATTTGGGGAACTCGCACCCTGTGCGTCTTCGAGAGTTGATTGTGCAACTGGAAGCGGCAACCGGAAAAAAAGTGTTGCAGGATCGGTTGCCCGAACAACTAGGAGACGTTCCCATAACATGGGCGAACATCGACAAAGCAAAACGCCTGCTCGGGTATTCACCGAAGACCTCCATGGAACAAGGTCTGAGGAATTTTGTCGCTTGGTATCGTTCGAGCCTCGTGGACGCCGGCAACGAGTGAGAGTGTGCAATTGGGATCGATCATGAAAAAGAATTCGAACCGCGGTCATCGGCGATTGCTCTACATGAGGAGAACTTGGGAAGCAGGTTCGATCCCAGCCGATATTCGTAGGGAGTGAGAAGGGAGACGGATATTTGTGCTGAAGGTCGCGCAAGGCCTGATTTACCCAATTGCCAGCCTGTGGAACGAGGAATCCAACCGGGGTCAGCGAATTCGGAGGTTGTCTATTTTTGTCGGCTGGCAGCTTTGGAAACGGGTCATTCGCAAACCAATCACCGTTTCACTTTTCAACGGTAAACGGTTCATCGCTTACCCGGACTGCCATGTGTCTTCCGGGGTTTTGTATACCCGCATTCCCAATAGCAGGAACATACTCTTCCTCAGAAAACACGTGTCGGGGGGGACACTGATCGATGTCGGAGCCAACGTTGGTTCGGTAAGCCTTCTGTTGGCTGACACGATCGAAAGCGCGATTCTGTTTGAGCCGAACCCGCTGGCAGCCGCGCGTGCCCGAGAGAACCTTGCCCGGAACCAGCTTGATTTCAAGGTTTACGAGCTTGCTCTTTCCGATACCAACGGCGAACTTCGCTTTGAATGCCAGGGAGCGGTCGATTCGGGGGGACGCGTTGTTCTCGGCACTCCAAGTGGCCAGGCTGCCACCCGTGTAGTCCAATGCATCACGTTTGATGAATTTCTGCGCCAGCATGGTGATCCCGAGTTTCCGGTTTCTCTGGTCAAGATCGACGTGGAGGGTCACGAAAACTCGGTTCTTCGCGGGATGCAGCGGTTTCTTGGCGAGAAGAGGCCGCCCGTGATGTTTGAATATCTGCAAAGGACGAATCTTGAGGAGGCGCTCAGGTTCTTCATGGGAATTGGATACCAAGTCTTTGAATTAAAGGCGAAGGGTCCGGTGCCCGTCACTGGTCGAGTCGAGCCCCTGCAAGACTTGTTCGCATTTCCTTTGGAGCGCGTGCCGGCGATTGGCCTGACCAGCACACTGTCATGAGCCGAAAAACTGTGATCCTTACGGAAATCATCGCCCCTTACCGTATCCCGGTTTTCAACGCTCTTGCACGCCGGACCGGGGTTGATCTGCACGTCATTTTTTTGGCAGAGACCGACAAGGCGGTGCGACAGTGGCGCATCTACACCGATGAGATCCGTTTTTCATATGAAGTATTGCCCTCTTGGCGATGGCGCGCCGGTAAGAACAGTCTCCTCATAAATCGTAGATTGTGGTATGCATTGGAGGCGGCGAATCCCCAGACCATCCTCTGTGGCGGCTACAACTATCCCGCGTCCTGGGAAGCGCTCTGGTGGGCTCGCCGGCGCAATGTACGTTTTGTCCTGTGGACGGAGAGTAACCAGCGAGACAAAAGAGCCGGGCGTGCCGTTGTGGAATGGTTGAAGCGATATTTTGTGAAGTCTTGTACTGCGTTTGTCGTGCCAGGAAAATCCGCATTGGCCTATCTCCAAACTCTCGGAGCCGGCGAGCAGGCCGTCTTCACCGCTCCCAACGCGGTCGATAACACTTTCTTTGCGACGAAGTCGGAGGAAGCGAGGTGCCAGCCGGCCGGATTTCGAGAAAAGTTCGGGCTCCCACGAAGGTACATTCTATTTGTCGGAAGGTTGGTGCCGGAAAAAGGTGCTTTTGATCTCCTCGAAGCCTATGCCAAACTAGAGAGCGGCGTGCGATCCGAAGTGGGCCTGGTATTTGCTGGCGATGGTGTTTCCAAGAAGGAACTGGCACAGCGCGCGAAAGGGATCGGCCCGGGGACAGTTTGCTTTCCGGGATTCGCACAGCGGGAAGATCTGGCTGGTCTATATGCGCTCGCGGAAGCTTTGGTTCTGCCGACGCACAGCGACACATGGGGATTGGCTGTGAACGAAGCGATGGCCTGTGGACTTCCGATCATCGTGAGCAGTGTTGCGGGATGTTCAGCCGACCTGGTCGAAGATGGGTGGAATGGTTATGTTGTGCCTCCGCGAGATTCGGAGAAACTCAGCGTGGCGATCGCTTCTCTGTTGCGGCAAACTGAGCTCAAACAGCGGATGAGCGCGCGCAGCTGGGAACGTATTCAAAACTACTCGCCGGAAGCGTGCGCCGATGGTCTGGCCGCGGCTGCTATCGCCGACGGCACGGGGGCCCGATGAATTCGGTAAAGCCGCTGCAGTGGGCTGGCATCCTCCTGGGATCGGGCTTGGCACTGTATTTCATTTATTCGCACTTGCAATATTTCCGCGACGTCTCTTTGCTGGGCGGAATCCTGCTCCTGGAGTTAATCGTCGCTAGCCTGTGGAACTATGACCAGCGTTTTTTTGTTCTGCTGATGGGCGCCTTTGTTTGGGCCGGCATAGGTGTCCCCTTGCAGGGCGCCTGGACAGCTGGACGCTGGGTTGTTTTGTCCGCCGGCGCGGTCGCTGGCTTCATCATTTGGACGAGAACTCCGCGTGGTCGTTTCGGATCACTACATCTGGTCGCTTTCTTTTGCATCTGTGCCGCGTTTGTCTCCGCCACGGTTTCTCCCTATACGCAGATGGCGTCGCTCAAGGCTTTGAGCCTGCTCCTTCTTTTTACATATTGTGCTTCAGGCGCGCGCCTGGCTGTTCTCGGACGGGAGGACCGTTTCTTTCGCGGGCTGCTGTGGGGATGTGAGACGACAGTCTATGTCACGGCATTCTGCTATCTCGGTTTGGGCAAAAGTTTTTGGGGTAACCCCAACTCCCTGGGTGCGGTAATGAGTGTCGGAATATTTCCCATCCTGTTGTGGGGATGGTTCACCAGCGAGGGGCGGACGGTGAGGTCCCGCCGGCTGGCTGCCCTGCTTCTTTGCACGTATCTGGTTAATTTCAGCATGGCGCGTGCGGGAATGATTGCGGTAGTGGCCGTCACGCTTGTTTTTTGCCTTTGCCTCCGCCAGTACAGATTGCTGGTGAAAGTGGTGGGACTGGTTTTGCTAGTGGTTGCGGTCACTGGGATTTTGGCTCCAGACGCCTTAAGCAACCGTCTCGGAGATCTGAAGGACACTTTGCTCTACAAGGGGCACAAGGAAGAAGGGACATTCGGTTCGCGGCGAACACCTTGGGAAAAGACGATGGCCTCAATCAAGGAGCATCCGTGGTTCGGAACGGGATATGGTACGAGTCCGACGGGCGAAGATCCCGGATTGGATTTCGGAACCATTCGCTCCAGCGCCGAGACGGCTCGTGAGCACGGCAGCAGCTACATGACCATCACAGAGTGGGTGGGTCTGTTGGGTGTGTTGCCCTTTGTCGCGCTCCTGGCGGCGGCGCTGTCGAATGTATGGAAGGTATGCACGTGGATGAGGCGAACTGCCAACCCACGCCACTACTCGATCCCGCTGGCCATGGTGGTGTTGGCGGGTCTGGTCGACGCCAGCTTTGAAGATTGGCTCTTTGCGGTCGGTTATTATCTCTGCGTGTTTTTTTGGGCTTTTGCATTTGTACTTGCGGATTTTGTCCCTGACGCTGTTGTGGTCCCAGTAGCGGGCGTTGCCTCCCGAACTTCCCATCGGTCGCCGTCTGATCTCGGAGCCGCCGTGCCCACCCGATGATCAGATTGTTTATCAATGGTCTGGCCGCGAGCGCGGGTGCAGGCCTCACTTATCTGCGCAACGTGATTCCCCAGTTGGCGAGAAGGACGGATGTGCAGACGACAGTCCTGCTAAGTGCCGAGTTGCGCAGGGAATTCGCTGAATTTCCGAATATTTCTTTTGCCGAGGCCGGTGCGAGCCGCGGAGTACTGGGGCGCTTTGTCTTCGAACAGACCAACCTTCGAGACTTGCTGCGGCGCAGTGGCGCTGAAGTTCTCGTTTCTACCGGCAACTTTGCACTCCGGAACTCACCGGTGCCGCAGATCCTCTTGTCGGGAAACTCTCTCTATGTGTCGGCCGATTTCTACCGCGACGTCCGAAAACGGGGAGATTACACCCTTTGGCTCGACACATGGATCAAAGGCTGGTTCGCTCGCCGATCCGTGCGCTGGGCCGACGTCACCGTCGCTCCCAGCAATGCCTTTGCGGAGGACCTCAGCAAATGGACGGGGAAGAATGTGCTCTCGGTTTACCACGGGTTCGATCGAGACTTGTTCACCAGCGACTCGACTCCCTTGCCTGACTCCATGCAAAATCAGTTGACGGAGTCGGCCGATGCGCTGAAGTTGCTTTTTGTGAGCCATTACAACTACTACCGGAATTTCGAGACTTTGATTCGGGCGCTGCCAATTTTGCGCGACCGGTTACCCGGAAAGAAAATAAAGCTGTTCTTGACCTGTCACTTGTCCTCATCCCAGAATCCAGGCTCGTATCGAGCTGAGACTGCGGCTTCATTGGTAAACATGCTAGGCGTCCGGGAGAACGTCGTTGAACTTGGTTCGGTCCCTTATCTCTCGCTTCATCACCTCTATCGTGCGTGCCATATATATGTGACACCCGCTTATACCGAAACCTTTGCCCATCCCCTGGTCGAGTCGATGTCGAGCGGTTTGCCGGTGGTGGCGTCGGATCTGCCGGTGCATCGCGAAATCTGCGGGGACGCGGGAATTTATTTTCCCCGGTTCTCTCCCGATGTACTGGCGGAACAGGTCCTGCAGATTCAGGCCTCGCCGGAGTTGGCGGAAAAGCTGGCGCGCAATGGCTTGCGGCGTGCGCGCGATTTCAGTTGGAGCAAGCATATGGAACGCCTGGTGGCGCTAGCCCAGGAATTGGTACGGTCTACGGTCTGAGCCGGAGCGAACCTGACGTCCCCCTCTTTTCGGCCATAAGGCACTGGGGTTTCCCCAACTGCATCCAAAACTGCTTTGGGGGCAGGATGCGGCCAGCGAGAACATCAGTGCGAACTCTGAGCGGTTGCGTCGCTAGAATAGGGCTCGAGTTGGGGATGAGCGGCATCGGCGTTAACCAGCCAAATCTGTCGGTCGCGGTAGTAGTCGAGAAGCGGTTTCAAGTCCTGGCCCGGAATGGCGCGTGCCCAGACGACTTTCGAACCATCGATGTCCGCGGCGTTATACACCCACTCATGCAGCGCCTCATGGTCTGGCGCATAGAGAACTATAACAAGATGCTTTTGGAGCGTGGCCTGTAGTTGCCCGGCGATTTGCGCGCGCGCTAGACTCCAGCCTCGCCCTGCAGCATTCGTTGTCCTTGCGCCGGGTAAAAATACTCCGGCGAGGACTAGGACAACGATCGCGCGCGACGCGGAAACTCCTACCCGATAGCTCTTCAACTTCCACTGCCGAAGGTGTCTGATCGCCTGTGTAAGGACGGCGAAAACCGAGGCGGTCAGGGGAGCCGCGTAGTGAGGCTCAAAATATACGACCAGGAGCAACCCAATCCCACACCAGAGAGCCTGAATCATCAAGAAGCGAACCCTGCGGTCAAACACCAGCCAGGGTAATGTCAGAAACGGAACTGACAGCGCTTTGTGCAGGAAGAAGACCCAACCCTCGTGGTATTTGGTCAAGCGGTATCGAGCCCCGGATCGCCCAAAGTATTCATGTCGGGTCCAGCCCGCAAAAAAGGCAGTGAATTGAGGGTTCGCATACGCAAGCGCGGGCCTTGCGCGCTGCCAGACGAATACCGGAAAATCCCCGCGCTGCCGATTTTCAAGCACATGGGGGAAAACAAGGGCGTTGCCGGTTACTCGCCAGTTGTAATAGCCCATGAATGCGACCGTACACGCAAGAACAAGGATCGCCGGCAATAGGGCACTCGCCAATTGCAGTCTGAAGCCTGCGCTTCTCCGCGAGAACAACCGTATGGCAAGAACCGCCACAACCGGAAGGCAGAAGAGCAGACCCTCCACGGGTCGGCTATTTGCCAGGAGGGCCGCACCTATGCCCAGCAGCAGGGAATCTCGGAGCCTGCGGCGGCGAAGGATACGCGGGAGCGCCCCGATCACCAGCGCTCCGCCGGTGGCGGCGACGGCGCCACCCCAATAGCTATCGACCCAGTAGCTCATGAGATCGACCCGCAGAAGCGCAAGCAAAGTGCCGAGCAACGCCCAACGAGCCGGCAACCAGCCCTGCAGCGCCCACGCCACGGCGGCGCACATCGCCGCCATGCTGAGCAGAACTCCGATCCACGGACTTCCCAGAAGTTGCCCCAGTGCCAGCACCATGCCCTGCCCCGGTGGGTAATTCGACGCATAGGTAGGGTGTTGAAGCACATGGAAGGTATCGAAGAAGACCGCTAGCTGATGCGGCGGGTTGGTTAGCCTCCCGTGAGCAAAGGTGTCGGCAGCCAGCAGGTAACTGAACTCGTCGTGCACCCACGGAATCGGTACAGGCGCCAGTGGGAGCAACAGCAGGCGCGCAACAATGGATACCAGCGCAGCGCCAAAGATGACGGCACCCTTTCTCAGCGCTAGTCGTGCGCCTGCGTCTTCAATTCTCTTGAGCCAGGGATCCGCAAATCGTTGTGCGAGCCACGTCAGGAGAACCAGGACTATCAGGGTGATCTGGGGGAAGCCGTTCACGAATCGCTCTTCTTGTCGGATGTTTGCGGGTGTGCGATACGGTATGAACGCTAGAATCCCGCAGAATTCTCCACGATCCTAACACGCAGCGAAAATCCCCACGGAACCCGAATCTGCCACGACTGTTCTCCTATTAGAGCCTCTTCAACTTCTCGTCCACCTCGGATACACTCCTTGCACAGCTTGCAGCGTTTGGATTCAAGGAGCGGAACCGTGGCCCTGGTCTCGCGATCGGAAGTCTCGCGATCGGAAGTTTCTCGGTCGGAAGTCGAAGCGCAGCTCGCCGTTGTACCTTTGCGTCAGGAAGAGCCCCTTGAGTTGTCCGTGGTGATGCCCTGCTTGAACGAGGAGGAAACGCTGGCCACCTGCATCCGCAAGGCGCAGCGCGCGATTGCGGACGCCAACATCGCGGGCGAGGTCATCGTGGCCGACAACGGCAGCACCGACCGTTCGATCGAAATCGCCGAGCAGATGGGAGCCCGTGTTGTGCGCGTTAAGGCCAAAGGCTATGGCAACGCCCTGATGGGCGGGATCGCCGCCTCCCGCGGCAAGTTCATCGCAATGGGGGATGCCGACGACAGCTACGACTTTGGCCACATTCCACGCTTCGTGGAGCAACTGCGCCGGGGCTCGGACCTCGTCATGGGAAACCGCTTCCGCGGAGGCATTCAAAAAGGCGCGATGCCGGCTTTGCATCGGTACCTTGGAAACCCAGTCCTCACCAGGGTCGGGAGGATGCTGTTCCGAAGCAGCGCCGGTGACTTTCACTGCGGTCTTCGGGCGTTTCGCAAGGACGCGTACGAGCGTATGGGACTGCGCACGACGGGCATGGAGTTCGCCTCCGAGATGGTCGTGAAAGCCACGCTTTTCAATATGCGCATCGCTGAGGTGCCCACAACGCTCTCGCCCGACGGGCGCAGCCGTCCCCCGCATCTGCGCACTTGGCGCGATGGCTGGCGCCATTTGCGCTTCTTGTTCCTGTATAGTCCGCGCTGGTTGTTTCTGTACCCGGGCGTTGGGCTGATGCTGCTCGGTACTGTGCTCGGCGCGTGGCTATTGCCTGCGTCCCGGACCGTGGCCGGCGTGACCTTCGATGTGCATACACTTCTCTATGCCGCCGTCTTCGTGTTGTTGGGATTCCAGGCCATTGCCTTTGCCGTTTTCACAAAATTGTTCGCCATCTCGGAGGGCTTGCATCCGCCAGACCCGACCCTCGACAAGGCCTTCCGCTACATCACGCTCGAGGTCGGACTGGTTGTGGGCGCGTCGCTTGTTCTGCTGGGTCTTGGTGTGTCGATCTACGCGGTGGGCTTTTGGCGATCCCAGCATTTCGGCGCGCTGGACTATGCCCAGACCATGCGACTGGTAATCCCGGCGTCGCTATTTCTCACGCTTGGTGTGCAGACCGTGTTCGCCAGTTTCTTCCTGAGCGTGCTGGGCCTGCGACGCCGATGACGATCACCGAGTTCGACCAGTTCGCCGATACCTACGATGACGACCTCAACCGGGCTCTCTCCGCCAGCGGCGAGACCAAAGAATTCTTCGCCCGTGGGCGGGTCGATCATCTGAGATCGTGCCTCCTTCGGTTGAACCATCGCCCACAAACCGTTCTGGATTACGGTTGCGGTGTCGGTGACACTTCTCCATTACTCCGTGACCTGCTCGGCGCCGAGTCAGTGGTTGGGCTCGATGTCTCGGTGCGTTCGCTCGACGTGGCAAACGTCCGATATAAGTCGCCGGTTTGCAGCTTCGCCACATTCGATGACTTCGCACCGAGCGCCACGATTGATTTGGCCTACTGCAACGGTGTCTTCCACCACATTCCGATCATACGACGCGCCGCAGCCGTGGACTTCGTCTATCGCTGCTTGCGGCCGGGGGGAATCTTCGCTCTTTGGGAGAACAACCCGTGGAACCCGGGGACTCGTTATGTGATGTCGCAGTGCGTCTTCGACCAGGACGCGATAACGCTCAATTCGCTTGAGGCGCGGCGCATGCTCGTTAGCAGAGGGTTCGAGCCTCTCGGCACTGATTACCTCTTTTTCTTCCCGACTCTTGCGAGAGCTCTGCGATTCCTGGAGCCCCATCTGTCGCGGGTACCATTTGGTGCGCAATATCAGGTACTTTGCCAGAAACCTCTCTCCGCTCAGTCGGCAACCGGGCCAGTGTCGGGCGGATAAAACCTCCCGTGGTTGAAGAGTGGCATGGTGTTGCATGTGATTGGGCGAAGTTCCTGTTTGGAGAAGAAAGCCAAAGTTGAATCCGAACATTTTGCATCCAGAGGATAAATTGGGGGCCGCGGACGCGGACGTAGGCCCGCCGCTGCACGTTTTGACGCTCACGCCATTTTTCCCATCGGACCAGAATGAAGTGAACGGTTGCTTTGTCGCGGAACCGATCGAGCAATTCAAACAGTTCGGCGTCGATTCGAGCGTGATCGCAGTATCCCCGATTCACTATCCTCGGAAAAAGGCGAGTTCATTGGTGGCCGCAGAATGGGTGCGATATCCGCAAGTGCCCGGGAATCTCGGACTCTCCAGTGCGGGGAAGCTGCTCTACGCCCGTCTTCTGCCCAGGGTAGAAAAACTGCGCCGCGAGAAGCCGATCGATTTGATCCACGCTCACGCGGCCCTGCCTTGCGGCCACGCGGCTGCGTTGCTCTCCAGGCGTTTAAATATTCCGTTCGTGGTCACCGTCCATGGGTTGGATGTGTTCAACACGTGTTTTCTTGGTGGAATTCCAGCGGTCTGGCGAAGGAAGGTTTCGGTGGACGTCTACCGCGCGGCGCGGACTGTAATCTGCATCAGCGGCAAGGTGCAGGAAATTCTGAAAGCCGGAACACTGGCTGAAACCCGCAGTGAGATTGTGTACAACGGTGTAAATCCAAGTCTTTTTTCGCCCAATCCCGCTGGCATAGGATCGTTCGACCCGGAGATTCTAATTGTCGGCAACCTGCTGCGCAGCAAAGGCCACGAACTTGTCTTGAGAGCGCTCGCAAATCTCAGACCGTCGTTTCCCCAGCTTCGATGCCGCATCATCGGCGAAGGGCCGGATCGCGCCCAATTTGAATCGCTGACGCGCGACTTGGGCATCGAGATTTCCTGGCAAGTTCAGTTTGCCGGCCGACAGAGCCGCTCTGAAGTGGCCGAGGCCATGCGACGCTGCTCGGTATTCGTCTTGCCCAGCCGCAACGAGGGCCTGGGATGCGTGTACCTGGAGGCCATGTCCTGCGGCAAACCGGTGATCGGCTGCCGCGGGCAGGGAATTGACGAAGTAATCGAGCACGCGAAGAATGGCTGGCTCGTCCCAGCGGATGGACTCGAAGATCTTGTGCAGGCGCTTTCCACTTTACTGGGCTCGCCTGAACTGTGCGCGCGCATAGGGACCGCGGCGCGCCAGACGATCCTGGAAAGATTTACGCTATCGCACCAGGCACAACACTTGGCCAGGATTTACCGCCAAGCCATCACTTGAGTGGTCGGCTGATCTCGATGGCCCGATCGGCTGCCCTATAATGGCGTTCATCGTTGCGGTCATCATTAACGGAGGATTGGTTGCTTCACCAGCGCTATAAAGACATCGTGTTTTGGGGCATTTCGAAGGCCACCCTCCCCAATTACTTTTTGCGCCGGTACGTGATGAGCGGACGCCCTGCAAACGGCCCCTGTCATCTGCATTTGGGTTGCGGTACAAAATACCTCTCCGGCTTCTTGAACATAGATGGAAACCTCTTCAACAAGATCGACGTTTGGCTCGATGTTAGAAATGGACTTCCCTATCGTTCGAATTCCGTTGACTCGATTTATTCAACCCACATGTTCGAGCACTTCTATCCGGACGAACTAAAGCGGCTTCTGCACGAATGCGCGCGGGTGTTGAAATACGGCGGAGGGATTCGGCTCGTCGTTCCCAGCCTGGAGAACGCGATTGCCGCCTATACCCAGCGGCGCAGCGAGTGGTTCGACGATTCTTTTCCGCGTCACTTCGATTCACTCGGCGGCAGGTTTTCGAATTTCGTTTTCTGCGATGGGCAGCACCGGACCGCGTTCGATTTTAGTTATTTCGACGAGGTGCTGCGCCAAGCGGGATTCCGGGAGGTGGAGAAATCCGCGGAAGGGAAGAGCCGCTTGTATGGAACCAGCGTTCCGCCGTACGAACCGGGAGACTCTAAGGATTTACCGCATTCTCTGTACGTCGAGGCATTTAAATAGCTTCTATCAATCCTGATTTCTGGCTTAGCGATCCCCGCGAACGACCTTGTGTTCAAGAAACCCGTCAATTCAGCTAACATAGTCAGCTAACATTAGTAAGACCTTCTACCTGCCAATAGCATGGACTTGATCGAAACAAAATCAGAAACTGAGGCGTCGAATTCGATCGCCGCGTCGGTTCTGCCCGTGAGCGTGATCGTCCCGGTCCGCAATGAGGCCCGCAACCTGCCGCGCTGTCTGCAGTCGCTCGCGGGCGTTGGTGAAGTGTACGTCATCGATTCGCAGAGTACGGACGACACAGTCGCCATTGCTCAGTCGCATGGCGCGAACGTGATCCAATTTTATTATGCGGGAGGCTGGCCGAAGAAACGCCAATGGGCCATGGATACACTCCCGCTCGCCTACGACTGGATTCTGCTGCTGGATGCGGATGAGGTTCTGACGCCGGAATTGGTGGAAGAAATTCGGCGCGCGCTGCAAAACCCCGAGGTCGACGGGTATGCCATCCGCCTGCAGATGTATTTTCTCGGAAGGATCTTGCGGCATTGCGATGCTAGCTTCTGGAAATTGTCGCTTTTCCGTAAGGGGCGGGGCCGTTTTGAGTGCCGATTGAAAGATCAAGATACTTCGATGGCCGACATCGAAATCCACGAACACGTGGTGGTGGATGGGCCCACCGCACAGTTGCGCAATTCATTGCTCCACCACAATGTCGATTCTTTGTCGCGCTATATCCTGAAGCACAATGAATACTCGAACTGGGAAGCGCGCGTGCTTCTGCAGCCGGAAGGCGATTCGGAAGAAGTAAGCGCCGATTTGTTCGGCACTCAGGCGCAGCGCCGAAGATGGCTCAAGCGCAATCTCTATCGCTTGCCGGGCTCTCCGGTTCTGCTGTTCTTGTATCGCTATATTTTTCGTTTGGGATTTCTCGACGGCGTGCCCGGGCTTATCTACTGCACCTTTCAAGCCGTGCAGATGTTCCATTCCAAGGCCAAAATCTACGAGCGAAAGTGCGAACTAAAGTCCGCACTAAAGACGGGGAGGAACTGAGTCGTGTGCGGCATCAGCGGACTCGTGAACTGCGGCGACCGGGAGACGCTCGCACGGATGACGAACGTGCAGACGCACCGCGGTCCCGATGACTCCGGGCTCTGGGAGCGGCATTTCCCCGATGGCGGATACATCGGACTCGGCAGCCGCCGCCTTGCCATTCTCGATCTCTCCTCCGATGGCCACATGCCCATGTGTAACGAAGAGATGAGCAACGAAGATGGCTCGGTGTGGATCACCTACAACGGCGAGATCTACAACTTCGCCGATCTGCGCCGCGAGCTCGAAGGCAAATCCAACGGTCATCGTTTTCGCTCGCACACCGACACCGAAGTCATCGTTCATCTCTACGAAGAATATGGCCCCGACCGCTTCAAAGACTGCCTGAACCGCCTGCAAGGCATGTTCGCCCTTGCGATCTGCGACTTACGCGGCTCTTCGCCGAAACTGTTTCTGGCTCGCGATCATTTCGGAATCAAGCCGCTGTATTACTGGGAGCGCGGCGGAAAACTCGCTTTCGCTTCCGAGGTCAAGGCGCTGCTCGAGGTGCCGGGCATCGAAGCGAGCATGAACATGGAGGCGCTCGACAAATACCTGACATTCCTCTGGGTGCCCGATCCGCTGACGATGTTCGGGGGAATCCGCAAGCTTCCGGCAGGACACTATGCGCTCTGGCAAAACGGAGAATTCAAGATCGAGCAGTACTGGGACTTGACATTTCCCCCAGCGGAACATGGCTTCGAACGAACGGAAGCAGATCTGGCGGACGAAATTCGCGAGCGGTTCTGCGCCTCGGTCGAGCGACAGATGGTGAGCGACGTTCCAATCGGCGCCTTTCTGAGTGCGGGCCTCGATTCGTCGAGTATCGTGGCCGCCATGGCGCGCAAACAGCCGGTGCGGACCTACACGATCACGTTCCCCGAAAAATATCGCGTGGGCGAGACGACGATTGACGACCCTGGCGTTTCACAGCGCCTGGCGCGCGAACTGGGCTGCGAACACCATGAGATTGTGGTCGAGCCCGATGTAGTCGGTCTGTTACCGAGTCTGACCTGGCACATGGATGAGCCCACGGCCGATCCGGCGATCATAGCGGCGTATTTAGTATGCCGCGAGGCGCGAAAGAACGCCACCGTGCTCTTGTCTGGAGTAGGCGGCGATGAGATTTTCGCGGGATATCGCAAGCATATAGCCCACGCGTGGGCGCAAGAGTATCAGCGTGTCCCGGGTTTTGCTCGCTCCGCCGCTGAGCGCGCTCTGCGGGGTTTGCCATCGCTGCGAGGAACGCGCATAAAGGGATCCGTGCGTCTGGCAAAGAAAATGGGGCGCAGCGCAGCGCTGAGTCCGGTGGAAGCTTTTATTAGAAACTGCACGTATCTGGATGCCGAGCAGAAGGCTGATTTATACGCTTCACAATCGACGCCGCGGACGAGCGGCAATCCTGCGGACCAGCATCTGGCGGCATTCGATGAAGTGCGGCACGCGGATTTTCTAAACCAGATGCTCTATCTTGATACTAAGATTTTCATGCCCACACTGAACCTGACCTACAACGACAAGATGAGCATGGCTTCGTCGGTCGAGGTCCGAGTGCCGTTTTTGGATCGTGAGCTTGCCGAATTCGTTGCCTGGAATGTGAGGCCCGAGTGGAAGCTGAAAGGGAAATGGCGTCCGGTGACGAAGTACATCTTCCGCGAAGCCATGCGTAGTATGCTGCCAGACGAAGTCATGAGGCAGCCGAAAGCGGGTTTCGCGGCGCCGGTAGACTATTGGCTGGCGCACGATTTACGTCCCATGGTGGACGATCTTCTTTCGGAATCGCAGATCCGTCGCCGCGGACTGTTCCGTCCGGAAGTGGTGCGCAGGTACATTGACGAGCACCGCCGCGGCGCCGAAGATTGGTCGATGCAAATCTGGCAATTGCTGACGCTGGAAATCTGGATGCAACTTTTCCTCGATGGCGGCGCAAGAGCGTTCGCTGAGAGGCAGATCCGCGCGCCCCAACTAAGCCTGACTCAACCAATGACGGCATGAAGCAACTCTTACAAGACGCGCGCACGGGTCAGTTAAAGGTCGCCGAGGTTCCCGCTCCGCAACTGTTACCGGGCTGTGTGCTGGTGCGAGTTGCGGCATCTCTGGTGTCGGCTGGCACCGAGCGCGCCTCCACTGAATTTGCCACCAAGAGTCTGCTGGCGAAAGCGAAGGCTCGTCCTGATCTGGTGCGCGATGTGCTTGCCAAGATGCGGCGGGATGGCCTGGTTTCCACCACCCAGACCGTTCGATCGCGCCTGGATCAGCCGCAATCGGTCGGCTACAGCAGCGCCGGAGTGGTAGTTGCCGTCGGCGATGGCGTCGTCGACATCAACGTCGGCGACCGCGTCGCTTGTGCTGGCGCGGGATATGCGGTTCACGCCGAGTTTGCCTGCGTGCCGCGCATGCTGGTGGCGAAGATTCCCGAGGCCGGAGAAGCGTCGCAAAATTCCTGCGGAGTTTCCTACGAAGAGGCAGCTTTTGGGACCGTGGGCGCGATTTGTCTGCACGGCATTCGAACTGCAGAAGTTGCGCTGGGTGATACCGTCGCGGTGATCGGTCTGGGGCTGCTCGGGCAAATCACGGTGCAGTTGCTGAACGCCGCCGGTTGCCGCGTCTTTGGCATGGATCTGTTGCGGCCGCGCGCCGACCTCGCGATCGGGAGTGGCGCAGCGGCCGCGTGCACGAGCGCGCGTGATTTCCGCGATCTGTGTTTTCAGCAAACGGGCGGCCACGGCGTGGACTCGGTGCTGATTACGGCGGAAACTCCAAGCAGCGAGCCGGTGAACCTGGCGGCGGAACTGGCGCGCGATCGCGCCATTGTGGTTGCCGTGGGCACCGTCGGCATGGAGTTGCAGCGCAAACTTTATTACGAGAAGGAACTGGACTTTCGAATTTCACGCTCCTACGGCCCCGGCCGTTACGATGCTGCGTATGAGCAGAAAGGGCGCGATTATCCGATTGGGCATGTGCGCTGGACGGAAACGCGCAACATGGAAGCCTTTCTGCAATTCATCGCAGACGGCAAACTGGATCTGCCGTCGCTGATCACGCACCGTTTTCCAATGGAACAGGCGAGGCAGGCCTATGACCTGATCATGGGAAACACGCGTGAATTGTTTCTAGGAACGCTGATTACTTATGCGGGCGCGGAATCTGCAAGCATACCGAATTTGTCGGAGAGAATTCCGGTGGCTGCTGTCGCGACGTCGTCGGGTTCCATCGGTTTGGGCGTGCTGGGAGCGGGAAGTTTCGCCCAGAACACTCTGTTGCCCGCGCTGAAGGCGATCACGGGTGTTTCTTTCGTCGGCGTCTGCAATGCGACTGGGCCACGCAGCCGGAACGCGGCGGAGAAATTTGGTTTTTCCTATTGTTCGAATTCAGAAGCTGAGCTCCTGCAGGATCCGGAAATCAAAGCCGTCCTGATCGCCACTCGTCATAACCTTCATGCCAGCCAGACGCTCTCCGCCCTGCGTGCAGGGAAGGCGGTGTTCTGCGAAAAGCCGCTTTGCCTGGCCGAAGCCGAACTAGCTGCGCTGGTTTGCGCTAAATCGCCCCGTGCAACGTCTGCGGAAGAAAATGCTCCACTCCTTATGGTCGGCTTCAATCGTCGGTTCGCGCCCATGGCCGTGCAGATAAAACAGTTTCTGTCGCAGATCCACGAACCGCTGGCCATCCACTACCGGGTGAATGCGGGTTACATCCCTGCCGATCATTGGGTCAACGATCCCGAGCAGGGAGGTGGACGCATTCTAGGCGAGGTCTGCCATTTTGTGGACTTCCTCTGCTTTCTCGCCGGCGCGTGTCCCGTCGAAGTGCACGCGCAGACGGTCGGCAATCCGGGGCAGTATAGCCTGGATAACGTCGTCGCATCGCTCAAGTTCGCGAACGGCACGCTGGGGACGATCAGCTATCTCGCCAACGGCGACAAATCGGCTTCGAAGGAGCGCGTAGAAGTTTTCGGTGGCGGCGCGGTTGCGATCCTCGAAGATTTTCGCCGGCTTGAACTGATTCACAACGGGCGCAAACAAGTCACGCGCGCGCGCTGGCGACCGGACAAGGGTCACAAAGCAGAGATGCAGGCATTCGTAAATGCGCTTCGAGGCGAGGCACCGCCCCCTGTTCCGTTTGAACAGGTCGTAGGCTCGACTCTCGCAACCCTGCGACTGCAAAACTCATGCCAGACCGGGCAGCCTCTGGCGGTCGAGCTAAGCGAGTTCGTTGCGACCGCTCTGCAGGAAAAATCCAGACACTGACAACTAAGAGAGGGAACGAGCTGTAAATGTTGATTCTGGGCCTGAACATGTTTCATGCCGACTCTTCGGCTGCAATCGTCGAAGATGGGAAGATTCTCTTTGCGGTCGCCGAAGAGCGGCTGAACCGGCACAAACATTACGGCGGCTTTCCAGCGTTAGCGGTAAGAGCTTGTCTCGATGCGGCGGGCGCGAAGATCACCGACGTCCAGCATGTTGCCGTGGGGCAGGACAGTGACGCCAACCTCGCCAGGAAGGTGCAGTATGCGCTGGCGAATCCAGCGAAGATCCTCAATTTTATTAAGATGCGGCAGCGCAAAGAGTCGATGCGCGACGTGCGCTCGCTGCTGGCGCAGGCGCTCGATGTGGATGCCTCCACGCTGAAGTTCGAGGAGCATCATCTGGAGCATCACATCGCGCACATCGCCAGCGCGTACTACTGTTCGCCGTGGGAAAGGGCGGCGGGCTTCAGCTACGACGGTTCGGGAGATTTTGTCTCTACGATGATGGCGCGCTGCGAAGGTCACGAGATTCAGGTACTCGAACGTGTGTTTCTGCCGCACTCACTAGGCAGTTTCTACACCATGATCTGCGATTTCATCGGCTACAGAAAATATGGCGATGAAGGCAAAGTCATGGGCCTCGCGCCTTACGGGAAAGACACGTACGTCGATCAGATTCGAAAAATTGTCGCGCTTAAGAACGGCAGCGTCCAGCTCAACATGAGTTACTTCAAACCCCTCGGGAGCAGCCAGGGAATGCAGGTGCTGCCCGACGGAACGGTGCGCCTGGCGCGGCATTTCTCCGACAAGATGGTAAAACTCTTCGGTGTGCCTCGCGAACCACACGGCGAGATCACGCAGCGCGACATGGATCTGGCGTATGCCATGCAGTATTGTTTCGAGGACGGGTTCTTCCATCTAATGACAGAGCTGCACGAGCGCGTTCCCGGGGAGAATCTCGCCATGGCGGGCGGATGCGCGCTGAATAGCGTGGCCAACGGCAAAATATTTTCGCGGACGCCCTTCCGGCACACCTGGATTCAGCCGGCGGCCGGCGACGAAGGCCTGGCGATCGGCGCTGCGCTGCACACCTATCACTCCGTGCTGAAACAACCGCGTCGCGAGCAGATGAATCACGCCTACCTCGGGCCGGAGTTTTCCGAAGCACAAATTGAATCAGCGCTGAAAAGGGCGAGTGTAAAGTATCGGCGGCTGGAGCGCGCGCCATTACTTGACGCTGTCGCCGATCAGATGGCGCAGGGCAACGTTGTGGGGTGGTTTCAGGGGCGCATGGAGTGGGGGCCGCGCGCCCTCGGCAATCGCTCGATCGTGTCTCACCCGGGCCTGCCCGGCATGAAGGATGTGTTGAACGCTCGTATCAAACACCGCGAGTGGTTCCGTCCGTTTGCGCCCTCCATATTGGCCGATGCGCAGCACGAGTATTTCGAGCACGATCATCCCTCGCCCTACATGCTCCACGTGTACAAGATTCGTCCGGAGAAGCGGGCGAGCCTCTGCGCGGTGAACCATGTGGACAACACCGGACGATTGCAGACCGTTACACGCGAAGAGAATTCGCTGTACTACGATCTGATTCAGACTTTTGGCAGAAAAACCGGAACCCCGGTAATCCTGAACACGAGCTTCAACGAGAATGAGCCGATCGTATGCACACCGCAAGAAGCGATTGATTGCTTCCAGCGCACCAAAATGGATGTGCTGGCCATCGGCCCTTTCTTTGCCTGCAAGTCTGAAGTCGAGACACAAGATCCAAGACTGAAGACCGAGAGCTGACGTTATCCGGCATGCCTGAGACTCCAGTTGCGGTGACCGCCTCTTCCGCGATAACTCTTCGAAGAATCGCCGCCTGGCGCGGCATTCGAGTGCTTGCGTGGGACGGCGACGTCGTCTACGGGTGTCGCGGGTATGAGGTCGTTCGCCTGCGTTTTCGCCCGCATGTCGGCGCGAGCGTAGAGTGGGAAGCGATGGCGCGCTTTCATCCCGTGTGGTGGAGGAATCTCACATCGCGCACCGCGCTGACCTATCGCCTGGTACGCGATGGCTTTCACGCGCTGGCTATTCTCGGCGGCAAGACAAGTGACCAGACGATGATAGGTGCGGTTCCGGGCGCGCTGGTAACGCGGACTCCAGACAGTGATGAATTTCAGGTTACCCATCGAATTCAGCGCGGTACTCGGCCGCTGCACGTCACCGCGGTTCCATCGGGAAGCATTTACTGGGGCGAGTATTTCGACAACCGCGAGCGCGCGGAGGTGCACATCTACGTTTCCACAGATCGCGGGCACACGTGGCAGGTTGCTTACACGTTTCCCGCGGGAAGCATACGGCACGTCCACAACATTGTTTACGACCGTTGGGGCGATTGCCTTTGGATCCTGACCGGAGACGAAGGCGCTGAGTGCAAAGTGCTGCGCGCTTCCAGCGATCTTCGTTCGGTCGAGGCAGTGCTGGCGGGGAGTCAGCAAGCGCGCGCCGTGGCTGCGATCCCAACGCAAAACGCGTTGTATCTTTCGACTGACACGCCGTTTGAGAAGAATCATGTGTATCGGCTTGATCGGGCAGGGAAGGTCGAGCAGGTCGGCGACCTCGCCAGCTCTTCCATCTTTGGTTGTAGAGTTGGTTGCGGAGTCGGCGAGACGGTGTTTTTTTCGACGATGATCGAGCCCAGCACAGTGAACACCTTCCCTGAAGTCCATCTCGCCGGCTCCAGAGACGGAACGAACTGGCAGGTGCTGGCTCGCTGGAAGAAAGACGGCTTGCCGATGCGTTACTTCCAGTATGGCAATGCCTTCCTGCCCGACGGCGAGAACACCACTCGCTATCTCGCGGCGACGACCATCGCCGTTGAAACGGACGATCTGGTCACCACGCTTTGGGAAGTCGAATCGGCATGACCCTAGCCACGCGCTGGCATTACTACCGGCGCGTTTTCCGCGCCTATCTCGGATCCGGACGAAGCCAGTTGACGTTCTGGCATGAGGTGCCAGAGATGAATCCCCGCGCCACTGCCAGCCGGCTCGGCGAGTACTACATGCCGTTTCGCGAGAAGGCGGATTACGCCGGGCAGTATGACGCTTCCGGAATTCCCATGCTCGACTACCACGGAGCGATTGGCCTGCAGTACAACCCGATAGCCATTGCACAGTGGGGGCTCGCCAACTACAACCGTTTCTGCGAAACGGGTGACGAAGTTCATTGGCAGAAGACGCTCAAAGCTGCCGACTGGCTTACCGCGAACCTCGAACAAAATGTTCACGGGCTTTGGGTCTGGAACCATCATTTTGACTGGGACTATCGTGACACGCTTAAGGCGCCGTGGTATTCGGGACTGGCGCAGGGACAGGGTGTTTCGCTTCTTTTACGGGCGCATGCTCTTGCTGAGGATGAGAAGTATCAGCGTGCGGCCAAAAGAGCTTTTGTCGCGCTGACGCGGCCCATTACCGAAGGCGGCGTGCTCTTTGAAGACGAAGAGAAGAACCTCTGGATTGAAGAGTATCTCGTCGACCCGCCAACGCACATTTTGAACGGATTCATGTGGGCGCTCTGGGGAGTTTTCGATTTCTGGCTGGCGCACACGGATACCGCGGCCAAGCAAGTTTTCGACCGCGGGGTCCAGACTCTGCTTCACAACCTGGCTAGATTCGATACCGGATACTGGTCGCTCTATGAACAGTCTGGAACCAGGCTAAGAATGCTGGCGAGCCCTTTCTATCACCAGTTGCATAGCGTACAGTTGCGCGTAATGTCAACGCTGACCGGCGACACTCGCTTTGCGGCGGTTGCCGAACGGTGGGAAGGCTACGCGCAACGTAGTAGCAATCGGACCCGTGCCCTGGTCGCGAAGAGCGCTTTCAAATTGCTCCACTACTGATCGTTCCAGATACTCACGTGAAGATTCTCTACGTCTCGCAGTACTTTCCGCCTGAAATGGGAGCGCCCGCCGCGCGCGCCGCCGAGTTGTCCCGGCATTGGGCGCGGATGGGGCATGATGTGACTGTCCTCACCGGATTTCCGAATCATCCGACCGGCGTCGTGCCCCAGGAATGGCGGTCGCGCCTCCACCGGATTCGCTACACGGAAGCCGTCGATGGGGTGCGCGTCGTTCACACCTGGCTCTGGCCGTTGCCGAACCGAAAAGTGCACGAGCGGATCCGCAATTACGCGTCGTTCTGCCTGTCGGCGGCGGTCAGCGGGTTGGATCTGCCCAAACCTGACGTGATCATCGCCACGTCGCCGCAATTGCTGTGCGCATTGTCAGGGTGGTGGCTGGCGTTTTGGAAGCGCGTCCCGTTCGTCTTCGAAGTGCGCGATCTTTGGCCGGAATCGCTCGCGGCCGTCGGCGTGGGCAGCGAAAGAACCCTCCTTCATCGCACACTGCGTGCGATTGCCAGATTTCTTTACCGTCACGCCGACCGCGTGGTCGTTGTGGCGCCCGCTTTCAAGGACCACCTGATCCGGTACCACAATGTTCCCGCGGCAAAGATTTTCATTGTTGAGAATGGGGTGGAGACCGATCTTTTCCGGCCCGACCCGGCAGCGACAGAACTGCGAAAGCAACTGAAGCTCCAGGATCGGTTCTTGATTTGCTACATCGGCACGATGGGCAGTGCACATGGACTGGAGACGTTGATCGCCGCCGCCGAAGAACTACAGACCGTGGCACCGAACACAGTTTTTCTACTGATTGGGGAAGGGGCAGAAAAGAAACGGATCGAGGAACTCGCCGCTGGGCGCGGACTCGCCAACGTTCAGTTTCTTGGGCAGCAGCCGCGGGAGCGGATTCCCGCCTATGTCTCCGCTGCCGATCTTTGTCTCGTCATGCTGAAAAAGACCGAGTTGTTCAAAACGGTGATTCCCACCAAGTTGCTCGAATACATGGCGTGCGAGCGGCCGGCCATCGTCGCTGTCGACGGCCAGGCCCGCCAGATTGTCGAAGAAGCAGGCGCCGGCGTTTATGCGGAGCCTGAGAACAGTGAAGCGCTCGTGAAAGCGATCCTCAACCTGGCGGCGGACCCCGAGCGCAGACGACAAATGGGGGCCAGAGGGCGGCAATACATCGTCAACAAATTTTCCCGCGAAAAAACCGCGCGCGACTACATCGCTGTGCTTGGAACGCTGGGCGTGTAGAGCAGAGTCTCGAAGGAGATTTAGGCCCGGAACCCTTAAGGATGAACCGCTACCACCGCCAAGGCGGTGGACATCGACATGGCTGCATCGGCAGTGCGATAGGCCGCAGCTTTGCCCGCGCTTCCGGGGATGAACAATATGTCGCCTTTCACCAGAGGCAAATCCGGTGCCTTGGCATAAAGCACCTTCTTGAGGTTGACGGGAATTTCTTGCACCCCGTTCGGCGTCTGCCGCAGGATCCTGGTTTTGTTCAAGGCGGAGGTGCGAGTACTGCCGCCAGCCAGCGCCAGGGCTTTGAGAACGGAGAGGGTGTTGTCTTCAATCCGAAACCCGCTGGGACGGTTCACATCGCCTACGACGTAAACGATCCCGGCGCGAGAAACAATGATCGTATCTCCGGGAAAAATATCCACGTTCTTCTGAGTATCTTCCTCCAGATTCTCCGATATCTGAAGTTCAACCCTCTGACTGGGGTCTCCGCGATGTTCGATGGTTACATGGTGGCCTGCTTTGTCGGTGAGTCCTCCCGCCGCTGAGATCAAGTCGAAAAGGCGGCGCTCGCCAATCGCAGGGTAGGGCCCGGGGTGGTTGACTTCCCCCATCACGGTGATGGCCTGCGACGCGGATTCGTCCACGAAAATGGTAACGTGGGGGCCGCGGACGAACCCTCCATCCTCCAGCCGCTTCTGGATCAATGTCTGCGCTTCATCGGTAGTCAGGCCGGCGACATGAACATAGTCAATCAGGGGAAGATAGACGTCTCCGGAACCACTGATGCGCGTCTTGGTCGAAAGATCGGGCACTCCGAACACACTGATCTCAATCAGATCGCCGATACCCAGTTTCACATTGGAATTCGCCAGTAGTCGCTGCGATTGGGGAGCAGCGGTTTCGCTCGCAGGTGCGGGCTGTGGCGCCTCCACCGCAGCCGGCGTCTGAGCTACCAGGTGGAGGCCGCACCAACCAACAAATAACACGTGCGCGCTTCGCAAAAGGAAACGGCGATTCCACCGGGACATACTCAGACTCCTGAATTTATGCGTGCGTCGAGTTTAACATACCTCACCCATGTGAACTCGGCGCAGAGTGCTCTGTTTCATAGCTCTGGAACTGGCGACAGTTAACCAAAACAAACGCTCCAAACAGTTGCTCAGCGGCGGCCACCAGTTGTATAGTTCCAACAAACAAAACACTTGATAGTCACTAGCGCCGCTAAATGGGGAAACCCACGTCTGAAATAATTGACTGAAACCCGCGGGCAGCACACGCGGTATTAAACTCGCGGCGTTTCAGGCGGAAGGGAACTTGGATTTTGACCCTCCTGTTCTTTGGTTTGTTCGCATTCTCACTGCTTGTGTCGTTTGTGGCTACCCGCCAGGTGCGAGACTTGGCGACCCGCAGAGGTTGGGTTTCCGCGCCGCGAGATGGGCGCCATGTACACCGATCCCCGCTTCCCCGTTTGGGGGGCGTAGCGATTTTCCTGGCTTTCTCGGTCAGCATGAGCGTGTGGCTCGGGCTATCCCTCGTTTTCCCCCGCCTGATCGCCGGACTGGCCCCCGCCACGCTCCTCCGTATCTACGTTCCGGCCTGCCTGATTTTTTGTCTTGGCATCTACGACGATCTCCGCGGTGCAGGTCCGTATTTGAAGTTTGCCGTGCAAGCGGTCGCCGCTGCCATGCTCTTCGCCGGCGGAATGCGCGTTCTCGATCTGCCGCTGATCTTCGGGGCCTATTCAATGCCCTGGTTCGTCGGTTTGCCGCTGACCGTGTTATGGGTGGTTGCGGTTACCAATGCCTTCAATCTCATCGACGGCCTGGATGGTTTAGCTGCCGGATCGGCCTTGTTTTCGACGATGGTGTTTTTTGTCTGCACCCTGGTCAATCATTCATCGCTGGAAGCCCTGATGAGTATTACGCTCGCCGGCGCGATCTTGGGATTCCTTCGCTTCAATTTCAATCCGGCTACGATTTTCCTGGGCGACTCGGGCAGCCTGTTCATCGGTTTCATGCTTAGTGCGCTGGCTCTCGCGGGAGCGCAAAAAGCGCCGACGTTCGTGGCCGTCGCCATCCCCGTGGTGTCGTTCGGATTGCCGATTCTGGAAACATTAATCTCCGTCCTGCGACGGCTCATCAGCGGCCGCCCGATCCTCACCGCTGACCGCGAACACATTCACCACAAGTTGCTGCAGATGGGCTTTTCGCATCGCCAGGTGGTAATCGTTCTTTATGCCGTCTCCGCGATCTTTGCCATGCTCAGCCTCTTCCTGTTGTGGCCGACGGGCAGCACCGTGGGACTGGTGCTGGCGGTCGTGGGGACGGGCATCTGGCTGGGAGTCCAGCATCTGAACTACCCCGAGTTTGGCGAACTGCGCCGCGTGGCGCAACGCACCATCGACCAGCGGCAGATCGTAATCAACAATCTGTCGGTGCGCCGCGCGGTCGAGGAACTCAAAGTGGCCGGCGATTTTACTCAGGTGCGCAGCGTCCTGCTCGCCGCCTTCGAAACCAACGATTTTGATGGGTTCGATTTACACCTTGAGTCGCTTCCCGGCGATAAAGCGGCGACCGGCGAAAGTGCCCGCCACCTTCACTGGAGCAAGGTCCCTCACATGATGGCGATTTCCAGCCAGCCATTGTGGAAGCTGACACTGGACTTGGTGACAACCTCGAACCAGCGCCGCGGCTCGCTCGTCGTCTACCGTGTCTACGGCCACCGTGATCTGCAATTGGATGTCAACCTCCTGACTTCCGAATTCCCCGCTGCCCTAGCAGACGCGCTTGGTCGAGTGCTGACCTTGCCCGAGGTTCTCGTGCCGGCCGCGCAAGACGGCACCCCTTTTCTGGCCGCAAATCTGTAAGCACTCCTTAGATTTGCCCTTGCTGTTGATCGTGCTCCCTTCCTTTCGATCCCTGAGTTAATATGGAAGCCATCATGGATCGGAGCATGGGCGGATTACCGGATCCAGTGGCTGGGCCCCCCAACGGCGAGCGGCGCCGTTGCGTTCGTCAAAAACTTCATACTCCGGTTTACGCCAGTTTCAACGGCCCGCAGACCGGCATGGTCTTGGACCTGAGCGAATTGCTCGACCTGCACGAGGACGGATTCGCCGTCCAAACCAGTGAACGCCTGGAGATGAACCGGGCCGTCACTCTTTGCCTCGATCTGCCTGAAACGAAAAGTTACATTCACGGCACGGGCGAAGTGATATGGAGCGACGAAACGGGCCGCGGAGGTATCCGGTTTTGCGGGCTTCCGGAGAGCTCTCGCCACATCTTGAAAGAATGGCTTTTTGCCAACCTGCTGATCGCCTGTTCCAACCACGCGGAGCGAACCGGGCAACTCGCGCGGCGCGAGGAAGCGAAACTACCTGAACCGGCGCTGGCCAATGAATCGCGAAGTAATGAAACCCGCACTGTCGTCCCGATCTCCGACGGAAGCGGCATGTTGTCGTCTATGGAAGCGGTCCGCCGCGAGATCGGTGACGATTTCGATGCCGCTTTGCAACTCATCACCGAGCGCGCCTTGAGTCTCACGGGAGCCAGTGGTGCGGCGCTGGCGTTTCTCACAGACGACAAAATGATCTGCCGGGCGCGAGCCGGCGAGCCAGCTCCGCCTATGGGAGCCCCCGTCGACATAAGACAAGGGCTATCTGGAGAATGCGTTCGCAGTGGCTTGCTGGTCTCGTGCGAGGATACCGAAAACGATCCGCGTATCGATCCCGAAATCGGCCGCACACTGGGAATCGGTTCGCTGATGGCTGCTCCCATCGTGTTCGATTTCCGGGTGGTCGGCCTGCTGGAGGTTTTCTCTCCGCATCCGCGTGCGTTTACGAAGACCCATGGGACGGTTTTGGAACGGCTCGTCGAAATGATTCCCAAAATCCACCGTGACCAGCCGCAGCCAGAAAACGCCCAGCCGGAAAACATCCAGCCTGAAAATATTCAATCGACAGCTGCGACTGATCCACTGGCCGTAACGCCGCCTCCGGTCTCAGCGGCAGGTTCGACTGAGTTCGATTCGGTCCATGCGATTCGCGAGGCCTTGAAGGAACGGGAGCTTGAAGCTCCTGAGCAACTCTCGCAGCAGGTCCCCGGAGAAATCGCCTCGGAGCAAGGTCCGGAGCAGGTAACAGGGCAGGATTCCGAAACCGCGCCGACGGCTCCGTCTCGCTTGCTATATCGCGCGTTGCTCGGGCTCGCCATTGCGGTGGTGGCGATGGTCGCCGGCTATTTGACCGCTCCAGTGATCGAAAAGCGTTGGGCGGACTCACCACAAGCGTCGGAGCGGTCAGGGACGGAGAGGACCGAGCCGGTCTCAGGACAGCGCGCGACCGCGGTTAGCTTAAACGATCAACGCCCGCTACCGAAGTCCCTATCCGACTTGCGGAAGCTCGCCGATCAGGGAGACGCGGAGGCGCAATGGCAGATGGGCGTTCGCTATCATAGCGGAGAGGGCGTTCCGCATGATGACGCGCAGGCCATGCAGTGGTTTCTGCGCGCCGCCGAACAGGGCAATGTCGCCGCCCAGTCCGCGCTCGGCTCATACTATTGGGCGGGGCGGGGAGTTCCTGAAGACTTGTCCAAAGCCTACTTCTGGTCTGCGATCGCGCTCGCCGGAGGTGACCAGAACAGCAAATCCCGGCTTGAAGGGTTGGCTTCCCAAATGACCCGGGCGCAGGTCTCCGCCGCTCGCCAGCAGGCCGATACCTGGATCCACACCCATATCCAACGGGCAAAATCCGAAGCGAACTGAGCCGGACTTCATTTCTGTTTTCCCCTATGTTCCCTGTGCCCTCGTGGTAAAGAACTCGCCGCTGGTGCCTAAAACAGCCGTAAAATATAGGTGTGGCTACCCTGCACGACATTTTGACGGCTGACGACCGCGTCCGCGAAGGCGACCCTGCTCTTTGGGAAAAACTGGATCGCAATCGTGTCCGCTGTTATGCCTGCGGCCACTGTTGCCCGATTCCCGAGGGACAGCCCGGTGTCTGCAAGGTCCGCTTCAACCACGGCGGCACGCTCTACGTTCCCTGGGGCTATGTCGCCGGAGTGCAGTGTGACCCGATCGAGAAGAAGCCATTTTTCCACGCACACCCCGGGGCTCTTGCTTACAGTTTCGGAATGCTGGGCTGCGATCTGCACTGTGCCTATTGCCAGAACTGGGTCACCTCGCAGGCGTTGCGCGACCCGGACGCCGTCTCGCCCCCGCTGCTGGCCGATCCCAAACTGCTGGTTAAAGACGCGTTAGCCCAAGGCGCAAAAGTGGTGGTTAGCACCTATAACGAGCCGCTGATCACCAGCGAGTGGGCGGTTGAAGTTTTCCGCGTGGCCCGCCAAGCGGGCTTGCTGACCGCCTATGTTTCGAATGGCAACGGCACTCCGCAGGTGCTCGAGTACATCCATCCCTGGATCGATTTCTACAAGGTCGACCTCAAGAGCTTCGACGATCGTCACTATCGTCAACTCGGCGGACGCCTGCAACCGATCCTCGACACCATCCGCAGCTTGCATCGGATGGGCGTGTGGCTGGAGATCGTCACCTTACTCATTCCCGGCTTCAACGACAGCGACAACGAACTGCGAGAACTCACTGCATTTCTGGCCAACGTCTCGCCCGACATCCCCTGGCACGTCACCGCCTTTCACCAGGACTACAAAATGACTTCGCCCGCCGATACGCGTCCCGAGGATCTGCTGCGCGCCGCCGCTATCGGCCGTGAAGCTGGATTGCGCTACATCTATGCCGGCAACCTGCCCAGGCGCGTCGAGGGTCTGGAAGATACTCGTTGCCATCGGTGTGGTGAGATGCTGATTCAGCGCTATGGATATTCGATCGAGCAGTACAAGTTGACGCCGCAAGGCGAATGCCCAGCCTGCCACGCGCCGGTCCCCGGCCGTTGGTCGATGAAATTTGACGGCCAGATCGCGGCCTCACCTTTTCTGCCCCGCCGGCGCGCGCAATTGGTTAAAATCCTCTCGCAGCCATAATCAGCATTCATGCGTACAGCAAAAACATTGCTGGGGGTTTTGTTGTGTCTGATCTTAGTGTGTCTATGCTCCGGCTGCTCTCCACGTGATTTTCTGACGCGCCGCCTCGCCGCCGATTTGATTTCGGCCTCCGATGCATTCAAATCGCCGCAATTGTTCTGGCTCAGGACGGGCATCGTTTCCAACAAAGATTTCAGTTCTCCCGACTCGGTGGTGTTAGAGCGCCGCGGATGGATCATCGGCACCGAGCAGAAGTGTCCCGCCGGAGTCGAACCTCCGCCCTGTTGGGACGTAGCGCTCACGCCGCTGGGAGTGGAGATGATACGCCCGCTGATTTCGAACTCAATACCGAGCAGCGGCCCGACCATCCAAGTTGCGCGCCGCGAGTTTCTGAGCATTGATGGAATCAGCAAGTCTGGCAACTCCGCCGATGTCGAGTTCATCTGGCGTTGGGTTTCCATGAATCAGCTGGGCGCGGCGCTTCACGACAGCGGAGTGCGCTACTGGTCGAGCGTCGGATTCCGTCGCTATGACGACGGCTGGCGCGTAATAGAACAGGCCCTACCCAGCAACCAGCCGCTGGATGAAGCGCTGCGCAACGCTGAACCGATCGCCCCGTAATCGAACTGATTTGCACGGTGAAGGTTTCGCAGTAGTGTTTCAAAGCGACTGCATTCCACGACGATTTCCTTTGCGCTCCTTTCGTCTCCTCTATGCTGAATGACTTTAGGACACTATCGACTCCTACGAAACGTTTGCCAGCAGCATCGCGCGCAGTGTATACCTCGAATCTTCTATGCGACGATCGATCCTCGTTGTCTCACTTGCATTCGCGATTTCCGCTTCGGTCTCTATTCTTTCAATCTTTGCCCAGACCCAAACGGCCAAGCCCAAGCTCACGCTCGATGAATTCTTCAATTCGGTCAGCTTCACTGCGGTGAAGGTTTCGCCAGACGGAAACTCCGTCGTCATCGGAACGGAAAGAGCAGACTGGGAGCAGGAGATCTTTCGCAAAGAACTCTGGCTCTATCGGGCTGCGCCCAGTGTCGGAAATCTGGTGCAGTTGACCCAATCCGGGCATGACAGCTCGCCGCAGTGGTCGCCCGACGGCCAGTGGATCGCGTTTCTCTCGGAACGCAAAGCGGAGGCCAAAGATAGGGACGCGGAAGACACCAAAGAAAAAGGCGGCAAAGAAAAAGACGCCAACCAGCTGTTTCTGATTGCGCCGAGCGGCGGCGAGGCCTTTGCCATCACCTCCGGCGAAGACGAAGTCCATGCCTTTGCCTGGTCTAGCGACTCGAAGGCAATCATTTTCGCTACCCGCCAGCCTTGGACCAAGCAGCAGAATGACGATCACAAGAAAGAGTGGAAGGACGCGATCCGTTACCGCGGCGACGAACGCGGCGACGTGATTTTCCGCATCACTCTCAATGAAGTCTTGGCGCGAAACGCTGCCCTCGGCTCCAAAGAGCTCGCAGACGCTGAAAAAGATTCCGGCGCCACGCCCGGCGCCGTGGCCATTGCACGCACGCCCCTTCGTGTGGATCAAATCACCATCTCGCACGACGGCAGCCGGCTGGCCTTTGTGACTTCGTCCGTATCCGAGCGTCAGGAGAAGGTCGAAGACATCGAACTCTACCTCGTCAACTTAACCAGCAGTAACGCGCCGAGCAGTGCCGCCGAAGTCGCGCCCATCCGCCTGACCCGCAACGAAGCCGTGGAACTGAATCTGGAATGGGCTCCGGATAATCGCCATTTGTTCTTTCAGGTCAACCTGGGATCGCTGGAACGAAAGTACGAAGATCCGCAGCCGCGCCTCTACTGGATCGACGCTGGCAACGCGCACACCAGCCCATCGGACAGCACGTCCGAAAAAAGCGAAGTCCAGCGCTGGTTTGCCGGCTACCCAGGCGAAGTCGTGCGTTACACACCGCTTCCCGACGGTTCCGTCCTATGTGCCTGCCGCATCGGCACCGAGGTGCAACTGGTATCGCAAGCGAATCCGAAAGCCGCGATCGTAAAGCGCGAGGGATGGCCCGGTACCCACGAAATCCCCGCTGCCGCAGCGCAATCGCAAAGCACGCGAATAGCGTTCGCGTACTCGGCAACCGAGCGGCCCACGGAAATTTACATTGCCGACGGCCCTGACAAACTGGCCAAGGCGCAGCCCATCACCTCGTTTAACAAGCTTTTCACCGAGCGGGACTTGCCCCAGGCCAAGCCCTATCGCTGGACGTCCGACGATGGCACGTCCGTCGAAGGCATGTTGATGTATCCGCCAGGCAAGTTCGAAGCGAAGAACCTGCCGATGTTTGTGTTCATCCACGGCGGCCCGCAGGATGCCGACGGCAACCACTTCGAAGCCGACTGGTATCAATGGGATCGCTTGGCCGCCACCGCGGGCTGGCTGGTGTTCGAGCCGAACTATCGCGGTTCGACCGGTTATGGAGACAAGTTCGCGCTGCAGATCATCCCTGAAATTGTTTCCCGTCCCGGCAAGGATATCTTGACTGGCGTCGATGCACTCGTGAAAGACGGGGTCGCCGACCCCAACCAGTTGGCCGTCGGCGGCTACAGCTACGGCGGTTACATGACGAACTGGCTGATCACCCAGACCACGCGCTTCAAGGCCGCAGTCACCGGCGCAGGCGCGGTGGAGCACGTCGCCAACTGGGGCAACGACGACACCACCTTCGACGACGCCTATTTCCTCGGCGGGCTGCCCTGGGAGACCCCGGATCGCTATCGCAGCGAAGGCGCGATTTACCAGTTCAATAAAGTCCACACGCCG